>Ga0210086_1000556_pt1 | contig 21244 bp, 20 predicted proteins | sample China_Galinas_PW_3_FD_184867 | JGI IMG/M metagenome (GOLD analysis project Ga0210086, IMG submission 184867) | Wetland microbial communities from San Francisco Bay, California, USA, that impact long-term carbon sequestration - China_Galinas_PWB_D2... | ecosystem: Environmental > Aquatic > Marine...
TCTTCTTCATGGTCATGCCGGCGATGATCGGCGGCTTCGGCAACTGGTTCGTGCCGATCATGATCGGCGCGCCGGACATGGCCTTCCCGCGGATGAACAACATCTCGTTCTGGCTGCTGCCGCCGGCGCTGACGCTGCTGGTTATCTCGATGTTCATGCCGAGCGCGGCCGGGTCCGAGGGAGTCGGCGGCGGCTGGACCATCTATCCGCCGCTGTCCACCTCCGGCCAGCCCGGCCCGGCGATGGACTTCGCCATCCTGGCGCTGCATCTTGCCGGCGCCTCGTCGATCCTCGGCGCGATCAACTTCATCACCACGATCTTCAACATGCGCGCGCCGGGCATGACGCTGCACAAGATGCCGCTGTTCGTATGGTCGATCCTGGTGACGACCTTCCTGCTGCTGCTCGCGCTGCCGGTGTTGGCTGGCGCCATCACCATGCTGCTCACCGACCGCAACTTCGGGACGACTTTCTTCAATCCCGAGGGCGGCGGCGACCCGGTGCTGTTCCAGCACCTGTTCTGGTTCTTCGGCCATCCGGAGGTGTACATCCTCATCCTGCCGGGCTTCGGCATGATCAGCCAGATTGTCTCGACGTTCTCGAAGAAGCCGATCTTCGGCTATATCGGCATGGCCTATGCGATGATCGCCATCGGCTTCATCGGCTTCGTGGTTTGGGCCCACCACATGTACACCGTCGGCCTGTCGCTCAGCACCCAGGCCTATTTCGTCGCCGCGACGATGGTGATCGCCGTGCCGACCGGTATCAAGATCTTCTCGTGGATCGCCACCATGTGGGGCGGCTCCATCGAATTCAAGACGCCGATGCTATGGGCGATCGGCTTCATCTTCCTGTTCACGCTCGGCGGCGTCACCGGCGTGCAGCTCGCCAATGCCGGGCTCGACTACGCGCTGCACGACACCTACTACGTCGTCGCCCATTTCCACTACGTGCTGTCGCTCGGCGCTGTCTTCGCCATTTTCGCTGGCTGGTACTACTGGTTCCCGAAGATGAGCGGCTACATGTACAACGAGCGGATCGGCAAGCTGCATTTCTGGGTGACGTTCATCGGCGTCAACCTGCTCTTCTTCCCGCAGCATTTTCTCGGTCTGTCGGGCATGCCCCGCCGCTACGCCGACTACCCGGACGCCTTCGCGCCGTGGAACATGATCTCGTCGATCGGCTCCTACATCTCTGGCGTCGGCATGCTGATCTTCCTGTGGGGGCTGTGGGACGCCTTCGCCAAGAAGCGGCTTGCCGGGAACAACCCGTGGGGCGCCGGCGCCACGACGCTCGAATGGCAGCTGTCGTCGCCGCCGCCGTTCCACCAGTGGGAGGTGCTGCCGCGGATCAAGTAAGCGACCGGCGCTCCGGCGCCGGCCGGTTCTGATCCGGGAAGCCGACAACGCATGGCCTACGTCGACCAACGCAAGCTGGCAGCAACCGCCGACACGGACGATCTGGCGCCCGAATCGGTCGGCGATTTCTTCGCGCTTCTCAAGCCGCGGGTGATGTCGCTGGTGGTCTTCACCGCGTTGACCGGCATGGTGCTGGCGCCGCGCGGTATCAACCCGATCCTCGGGATGGCGGCGCTGCTCGCCATCGCGGTAGGCGCCGGGGCCTCCGGCGCGCTGAACATGTGGTACGACGCCGATATCGATCGTGTCATGCGCCGCACGCGCGGTCGCCCGGTCGCTGCTGGCCGCCTGACGCCGGGCGACGCGCTCGCCTTCGGTGCGACGCTGGCGGTCGGATCCGTCGCCTTCCTTGGCCTTGTCGCCAACTGGCTGGCCGCCGGCCTGCTCGCCTTCACCGTCTTCTTCTACGTCGTCATCTACACGATGTGGCTGAAGCGGACGACGCCGCAGAATATCGTCATCGGCGGCGCGGCCGGCGCCCTGCCGCCGGTGATCGGCTGGGCCGCGGTGACCGGCGGCGTCGGCGTCGAAAGCCTGGTTCTCTTCGCCATCATCTTCCTGTGGACGCCCCCGCATTTCTGGGCGCTGTCGCTCTATCGGGCCGACGATTACCGGCGTGCCGGGGTGCCGATGCTGCCGGTGGTGGCGGGCGCCGCCGCGACGCGTCGGCAGATCCTGATCTACTCGGTGATCCTTTCGATCGCCGCGTTGGCGCCGTTTGCCCTTGGCTTTGCCGGGCTCGCCTATCTGGCGGTCGCCGCCGTCACCGGCGCCGGATTTGTCGGGCTTGCGGTCCGCGTCTACCGGAGCGAGGCGAATTCCGCCGGCGAGCGGGCGGCCCGCAACCTCTTCGCCTATTCGGTGCTCTACCTGTTCCTGCTGTTCGCGGTGCTCCTCGGCGAGGCGATCGCCGGAGGCACGGTATGATCGGCCTAACCGGTTCGCGCGTCGGCGGTGGAGCGCTCCACGGCGGGTTGCCGCGGGGCGGTCGCCACCAGCTCGCCGTCGTCCTCGCGAATGTCGACCGCATAGCCGCGGCAGCGGCGGATCATCGTGCTTCGGATGGTGTCGGCATCGTCGCCCTTGGCCATGTTGACCCTGGCCGGAGGAAGCTTGACCGGGACCATGCGCAGGCGGGGCGTCGTGCCCGGCCCGGCCTCGACGAGGAACAGAAACGAGTGGTCGGTGCGAAAGCCGAGGAGGACCGGAAGACCGTCGATATAGTCGCCGGTGTCGTAGAGGATGACGCCCTTGCCACGGAACTCGACGGCCTGGAAGATGTGGGCCGAATGGCCGTGGACGATATCCACGCCAAGATCGATGGCGCGCCGGGCGAATGCCTTGTAGCGCTGCGGCGGCCACCAACGGTAGTTGCGTCCCCAATGGACCGACAGGATGATGAGCTCGGCGCCGGCCTGGCGCAGATCATAGATGAGGCCGGCGAGACGGCCGACGGTTTGCCGGTCGGTGCGGATTCTCCAGTAATTGGTGCCGGGGCGGTCCGCCTTGGCGCCGAAGGCCGGGAACACGTTGGTGATCGAGATGAAGCCGATCCTCACCTGCCCGGCCGTGAACAGGGCCGGCTTCATCGCCTGATCCGGATCGGCGCCAGCGCCGGCAAAGGCGATGCCGGCAGCTTCGAGGTGCTTGCGGGTGTCGAACATCCCCTCGGCGCCATAGTCGATCATGTGATCGTTGGCGAGCGCCAGGCATTTGAAATTGCCGGCTTTCAGCGCATCGACCGCCAGCAGGTCGGCGCGGAAGTAGAAGCGCTTCCAGCGATCGAACCTGGTGGAATGGATGGTGATCGGCCCTTCGAGATTGCCGATCATCGCATCGGTCGCCAACATCCGCGGCCTGAGGTCGCCCCACATCTCGGCCGGCGCCAGCCCGTCGCGCGGCGCGTCGCTCACACGGCGTCCGAGGGTGAGGTCGCCGACGAAACCGAGCTGAACGCTGCGCGGCGTCTGCGGCGATGGACGGGCCATCCCGCTTCCCGCGGCTGCGGAGGTCGCCGAAAGGCCGCTGAGCGCGCTCATGCCGCCGAAGCCGGCGAAAGCCGCCGTGCCGTTGCGGAGCGTTTGCCGCGACAGTCCGGCAGGCTTTGGCTCCCTCGTCGTGCTGACAAGCTCCGGCATCCCCCTTCCACGGATCAGGCGTTCGATAATCGATGAGTTTGACGGTGACCGGAAGCCCCGAAGTGGACGATCACCGCGAGGAGCCGGTGAGGCGGGCCGACGCGCTCCGCCGCCGGCGTCGGGCGCGCTCGATCGCCATCGCGCTTGTGCTCGCCGCTCTCGTCGTTCTTTTTTACGTGGTGACGATTGCCAAGCTCGGATCGAATATCGCGAGCAGAGCGCTATGAATCGCGCGACCCCGACCGGCGAGGCCAAGAGCGAGGCGCGGCGGAAGTCCCGGGTCGGACTGACCGCGGCAGCGTGTGCGGTGTTCGTCGCCGGTATGGTCGGCATGGCCTTTGCGGCGGTGCCGCTCTACCAGATGTTCTGCCAGGTGACCGGCTATGGCGGCACGACCCAGCGGGCGGCGAGCGCGCCGCAGACGATCGACCGGCCTGTCACCGTCCGCTTCGACGCCAACATCGCCAACGGTCTCGGCTGGAGCTTCCGGCCGCTGACGCGCCAGGTCCGACTCAGGGTCGGCGAGGTGGGGCAGGCGGTGTTTGTCGCTGAGAACCGTACCGACCACCGGACAAGCGGCACGGCGGCCTTCAACGTTTCGCCTCTCGATGCGGGCGTCTATTTCAACAAGATCGCCTGCTTCTGCTTCAGCGAGCAGACGCTGGAGCCGGGCGAGTCGGCCGAGTTGCCGGTCAGCTTCTTCGTCGACCCGGCCCTCGCCGACGACAAGGATCTCGACAGCGTCTACACCATCACGCTGTCCTATACCTTCTACCCCGCCGAACCCGCCGAGACCGCCGCGGTGGTCGGCAAAGACCGTGCATTCTGACGTCGGAGCATCCGGAAATGGCTGAGGCCCACGCAAAGACCCACCCCTACCATCTCGTCAATCCGAGCCCGTGGCCCGCGCTTGGCGCGGTCTCCGCCTTTGCGCTGGCGATCGGCGCCATCTCGTTCATGCACGGCGCTTCCTTGTGGTGGATCTTCCCGGGCCTTCTCGGCGTGCTCTACACGATGCTGGTCTGGTGGCGGGATGTCGTCCACGAAGCGCAGGAGGGCGACCACACCCCGGTCGTCCAACTCGGCCTTCGTTACGGGATGATCCTGTTCATCGCCTCGGAGGTGATGTTCTTCGTTGCCTGGTTCTGGGCGTTCTTCGACGCGAGCCTCTTCCCCAATGCGCCGGAGCAGGTGTTGCGCGCCGAGTTCACCGGCGGCCATTGGCCGCCCAAGGGAATCGAGGTGTTCGATCCCTGGCATTTCCCGCTGCTCAACACGCTGGTCCTTTTGACCTCCGGCACGACGGTGACCTGGGCCCATCACGCCCTTCTCCACAACGACCGCAAGGGGCTGGTCTGGGGCCTGGTCTGCACGGTCCTGCTCGGCATCACCTTCACCGGGGTCCAGATCTACGAATACGCCCACGCGGCATTTTCCTTCGGCGGCGGCATCTACGGCTCGACCTTCTTCATGGCGACCGGCTTCCACGGCTTCCACGTGATCATCGGCACCATCTTCCTGATCGTCTGTCTGATCCGGGCGTCGATCGGCCAGTTCACGCCGAAGCAGCATTTCGGCTTCGAGGCAGCCGCGTGGTACTGGCATTTCGTCGACGTGGTGTGGCTTTTCCTGTTCTTCTGCATATATGTCTGGGGCGGCTGGGGCGCACCGATCCACATGATCGAATAGGCGGGATGGTGACGAGCCAGGACAAGGCACTCTATCCGGACCTGCCGCCCACCCAGACCGGCATGCGCAATCGCTGTCCGCGCTGCGGCGAGGGTCGGCTGTTCAAGGGCTTCCTGTCGCTGGAGGATCACTGCCAGAACTGCGGGCTCGACTACGCCTTCTCGGATTCGGGCGACGGTCCGGCTGTGTTCATCATCATGATCGTCGGCTTCATCGTCGTCGGGCTGGCGCTGGTGGTCGAGTTCACCTTCCACCCGCCTTACTGGCTCCAAATGGTCATCTGGGTACCGGTGGTGCTCGGCCTGTCGATCGGGCTCTTGCGCCCGCTGAAGGGGTTGATGATCGCTCAGCAATACCGCCACCGGGCGCAGGAAGGCCGCGTCGAGGGTCAGTGAGCAAATCCGGCTACCGCCGCCTGGCCGTTCAAGGCGTGCTCGCCGCGGTCGGTTTTATTATCCTCGTCTCGCTCGGTGTCTGGCAGGTCCAGCGGCTCCAGTGGAAGGAAGCCCTGATCGCCCGCGTCGAGAACCGGCTGAAGGCCGAACCGGTCGCGGCGCCGGGGCCGGGCGCATGGCCGACGCTCGACCCCGTCGCGGCGGAATACGAGCCGGTGACCGTCACCGGCCGCTACCTCAACGACAAGGAAGCTCATGTCGTCTTCGCGCTGACCGAGCCGAAAGGTCCGATCGGCGGCATCGGCTACATGGTCATGACGCCGTTCGAGACCGCCGACGGCTGGATCGTCTATGTCAATCGCGGTTTCGTGCCGCGCGACCGCAAGGATCCGGCCAGCCGCGCAGAAGGCATCATCGACGGAACCACCACGGTCACCGGCCTTCTGCGCGAGACGAGCCGGGCCGCGTGGTTTTCGCCGGCCGATAATCCGGCCCACAACGAGTGGTTCTCGCGTGACCCCGCCGCGTTCGCCACCGCGAGCGGACTGCCTGGGGACAAAATCGCGCCCTACATCATCGACGTCGTCTTCGACCCCAATCTGCCGGGCGGGCTGCCGCAGGGCGGGGAGACGCTGGTGAGCTTCCCCAACAACCACCTGCAATACGCGATCACCTGGTTCGGGCTCGCCATCGCCCTGGCCGTGATCTTCACCACCTTCGCACTCCGCCAGCGGCAGCGCTGACGACCGGGCAAGCGCGCCTCAGGCGTGGCCGGCCTCGCCTGACAGCCGGTGCGAGTCGATGCCGATCATGGCGAGCGCCTGATCGTATTTCGCATCGACATCGGGATCGAAGATCAGCTCCGGCGTTGCCGGGCAATTGAGCCAGCCATTGGCCTGGATCTCCGATTCGAGCTGGCCGGGCGCCCAGCCGGCGTAGCCGAGCGCAAGCATCGCGTTTCGCGGCCCCTTGCCGACCGCGATCGCCTTGAGGATCTCGAGGGTGGCCGTCAGGCAGACATGCTCGTCGATCGGCAGCGTCGAGTTCTCGATGAAATAGTCGGCGCTGTGCAGCACGAAGCCGCGTCCAGTCTCGACGGGGCCGCCGCGATGGACACGCATGGCGTCGACCGGCTCGGGCAGTCGGATCTCCGGTCCCTCGGGGATGATACCGAGTTGCACCAGAAGATCGCGAAAGGTGATCTGCGGCGCGGGCTGGTTGATCATGATGCCCATGGCGCCGTCGGCGGAATGCGCGCAGATGTAGACGACAGTGCGCGCGAACCGGCTGTCCTGCATGCCGGGCATGGCGATGAGGAACTGGCCGTCCAGATAGCCTCGCGTCGTGGAAGCCTTCTCTTTGTCCAACTTGCCCATGACAATGAGCCTAGCACGGCGAGGGCAAAAGGAAAGGCGTAGGGTCAATGGCCGCGGTTAACGCGGGACTCACGAACAAATGAACCGTGCAGCCGCTCGCAAATCTCGTCGCCGCCGCAGGCTGACGTTATGGTCTCGGCCCATGAAAATCCTTCAACTGACAGTAGGCGGGCTCGCCGCCTTCGGACTTCTCGCCGCCCTCGTTGCCCCCGCCGCAGCGGGGATCGGGGCGTGGGCGACGGGGGACAAGGCACGCGTCCGTCTGATTTTCGCCGGCGTCGATGCAAGCGGCCGGCTGGAGGGCGGCATCGAAATCGAGCTGGCGCCGGGGTGGAAGACCTACTGGCGTTCGCCAGGCGGCGCCGGGATCGCCCCGCAGGTCGATTTCTCCGCCTCGACCAACGTCAAGGATGTGGCGATCAGCTATCCCGTCCCGCACCGCTATGACGACGGCTATGCGGTGACCAACGTCTATGAAGGGCGGGCGATCCTGCCGCTGGCCATTGCCACGGGCGACGCGACGGCACCAGTCGACCTGCGCCTGTCGCTCGACATCGGTGTCTGTGAGGAAGTCTGCATCCCCGAGCATTTCGACGCGGAGCTGGCCGTCATGCCGGGGGACGACGATCCGGCCGCGGCGGCAGCGCTGGCCGAGGTGCGCGAGCAGCTTCCCGGCCCGCCGGAGCCCGGCGTCCTCGGCGTCGAGAGTTTCGCGCGGAGCGGCGGCAGCGACGAGAAGCCGGTCTTCGATTTCACGCTTGACGTTCCCGACGCCAAGGACACGGAGATCTTCGTCGAAGGACCCGCCGACTGGTACGCCGGTGTCCCTGAGCTGGTTTCCGGCGACAAAGGGCGCGCTACATATCAGGTGACCTTCGACCGGCTCGGTGCCGACACGCCGATCGACGGGGCAAAGGTCACGGTGACGATCGTTGCTGCCGACCGCGCCGTCGAGCAGACGGTCGGTCTCGACTAGGTCTGCGGACTGTCGTATGCCCGCAATGCGTGCGGCCGTCCGGTCGCGCCTTTTCATTTCAGGAGAGCATGATGATCAAGGTTGGCGACCGGCTGCCCGACGGCGTGTTCAAGATCAAGAGGGATGACGGCACCGTTTCGGACGTCACCACCGCCGAGCTGTTCGGCGGCCAGAAGGTGGTGCTGGTCGGTGTGCCCGGTGCCTTCACCTCGACCTGCCACAACGCCCATATCCCGCAATTCGTGGCGAATGCCGATGCGTTGAAGCGACGGGGCGTCGAGCGTATCGCGGTGATGTCGACCAACGATCACCATGTCATGAAGGTGTGGTCGGAGGCGCTCGGCGCCGACGGCAAGATCGATTTTCTCGCTGACGGTAACGGCGACTTCACCCGCGGCCTCGGCCTCGCAATCGAGATGCGGCCGGGCGGTCTTGGCTGGCGTTGCCGGCGGTTCTCGGCGCTGGTCGAGGACGGGGTCGTGAAGGTGCTCAATTTCGAGCCGGAGGGGGCGAAAGGCATTTCCGCTACCGGCGCGGCGGCGATGATCGAGGCGCTTGCTTAGGCGCCGCGATCAGTCGGCTTGCTCGGAACGCCGCTTTTTCTTCTTGAACGGCGCCATGCCGTCACGCGCGAGCTGGTCGGCCCGCTCATTGGCCTCGGTGCCGGCGTGGCCCTTGACCCAGTGCCAATGGACGTCGTGCTTTTCCCGCAGCGCGTCGAGCTGCTGCCAGAGGTCGACGTTTTTCACCGGCTTGCGGTCGGCGGTCCGCCAGCCGTTCCTCTTCCAGCCGGCGATCCAGCCGGTGATGCCGCCGCGCAGATACTGCGAGTCGGTGTGGAGATCGACCCGGGAGCGTCGCTTCAGCGCCGACAGCGCGGCGATCGCCGCCGTCAGCTCCATGCGGTTGTTGGTGGTGAGCGACTCGCCGCCGGACACCTCCTTCTCGCGGCCGTTCCAGATGAGCACCGCGCCCCAGCCGCCGGGGCCGGGATTTCCCGAGCAGGCGCCGTCGGTCCACACCTCGACGCGCGGCCCGGCGGTCACAGGTCCAGTCCATAGGCGCCGGCGTCGGTGACGCTGCGGTGGAAACGGAGCTTCCGGTAGAACTCGGCCGGATCCTTGGGAACCACCAGGGCACCATCGGGCACGCTGAGCCAGTCATAGAGGCGGGTGAGCAGGAAGCGGAGCGCCGCGCCGCGGGCGAGCATCGGCAGCGCCCGGATTTCCGCATCGGTGAACGGGCGCACCGCGGCATAGCCGGAAAGCAGCGCCCGCGCCTTGGTGACGTTAAGGGAGCCGTCGGATTCGAAGCACCAGGCGTTCAGGCAGACGGCGGCGTCGTAAGCCAGCATGTCGTTGCAGGCGAAATAGAAGTCGATCAGGCCGGACAGCTCGTCGCCGAGGAAGAACACGTTGTCGGGGAAGAGATCGGCATGGATGACGCCGGCGGGCAGGTCGTCGGGCCAGTTGGCCTCGAGAAAGGCCAGCTCACTCTCGATCTCGTTGCCGAGGCCCGCCTGCACCTCGTCGGCTCGGCCGCCGCAGGCTTCGTAAAGCGGCCGCCAGCCGTCGACCGACAAGGCATTGCGGCGGGTGAGCGCGAAGCCGTCCGCCGCGCGGTGCATGCCGGCCAGCGCGCGGCCGACCGCGGCGCAGTGCTGGACGCGCGGCCGACGGACCCATATGCCGGCGAGAAAGGTGACGATCGCCGCCGGCCGGTTGGCCAGCCGGCCGAGCGCCTGCCCCTGCCGGTCATGCACCGGCGTCGGACAGTTGATGCCGCGGGCGGCGAGGTGGTCCATAAGGCCGAGGAAGAAGGGCAGGTCGTCCGGGTCGACGCGCTTCTCGTAGAGAGTCAGGATGAACTGGCCCGCCTCGGTGGCGAGCAGGTAGTTGGAATTCTCCACCCCCTCGGCGATGCCCTTCAGCGACTGCACGGCGCCGAGATCGTAGCCGCGAATGAACTGCTGCAGTTCTTCGTCGGAGAAGTCGGTGTAGACGGCCAATCCCGCTTCACTCCGCCGCTTCGCGAAGCTGACGCGGCAGGGAGAACGCCACATTTTCCAAGGTGGTGGTGACGACCTCGACGGTGACGTCGTAGCGGTCGGCAAAGGCGTCGATGACTTCCTCGACCAGCACCTCGGGCGCCGACGCGCCGGCCGTGATCCCGAGCCGCGTGATGCCGGCGAAGCGCGGCCAGTCGATCTCGGCGGCGCGCTGCACCAGCACCGAGAATGGACAGCCTACCTTCTCCGCCACCTCGCGCAGACGCTGCGAGTTGGAGGAATTGGGCGCCCCGACGACGATCATGGCATCGATCTCCGCGCCGACGCGCTTGACGGCTTCCTGGCGGTTGGTGGTGGCGTAGCAGATGTCGTCCTTGTGCGGTGCGAGGATATTCGGAAAGCGCTCGGTGAGAATCTTCACGATCGCCGCCGTGTCGTCGACGGAGAGCGTCGTCTGGGTGATCCAGGCGAGCCTGTCCGGGTTCTTCGGCGTGTAGGCCCGCGCGTCGTCCTCGGTCTCGATGAGGGTGACGCCGCCGGCCGGGAGCTGGCCCATGGTGCCGACCACTTCCGGATGGCCGGCGTGACCGATGAGCAGGATCTCGCGGTCTTTCTTGCGGTGGAGGATTTCCGCCTCGCGGTGGACCTTGGTGACCAACGGGCAGGTGGCGTCGAGATGGAAAAGGTTGCGGAGGCGCGCCGCCTCGGGGACCGCCTTCGGCACACCATGGGCGGAGAAGATCACCGGCTGGTCGGTGTCGGGAATTTCGTCGAGCTCCTCGACGAACACCGCGCCTTTGGCCTTGAGGCTGTCGACCACGTAGCGGTTATGGACGATCTCGTGGCGCACATAGACGGGGGCACCGTAGCGCTGCAGCGCCAGGTCGACGATCTGGATCGCCCGGTCGACGCCGGCACAGAAGCCACGCGGGGCGCAGAGCAGGATGTGCAGCGGCGGCTTGTTTGCCGCGTTCGAGACGGAAAGGTCGGTGGCGCTCATCGGATGAATAAGGGAAGACACGCCTTTCGTGTCAAGCCAGGGAGCCGGGGCGACTGTTCAACTCCGCCGGTTTCGGCAGAAAAAGCGTGAATCGAAGCCGGCACTCGCAGCGAAGATATCACGCCTTCTCGTATTCTTCCTCGACGTCGGTGCGGAAGAGCAGCTTGTTTGCCTCGGTGGCGGTCATCGGCTGGCCGTAGAGGAAGCCCTGCACGAACTCGCAGCCAAGCTCCTGCAGTTCGAAGGCGTCGGCTTCCGATTCGGCGCCTTCCGCCACGACGTCCATGCCGAGGTCGTGGGCAAGCGAGATGATCGAGCGGAGAATGATGCGGCGGTCGCCGCCGCCGGTGCCGCGGACGAAGGTCTGGTCGATCTTGATGGTGTCGAAGGGGAAGCGCTGGAGATAGGAGAGGGAGGAATAGCCGGTACCGAAATCGTCGAGCGACAGGCCGGCGCCCAGCTCGCGGATGCGCACCAGCACCTGGGCGGCGTATTCCGGATTCTCCATCACCAGGCTCTCGGTGACCTCCAGCTTGAGCGAGCCGCGGTTGATGCTCGAGCGGACGAGGACCGACTTGACGTCGTTGATGAGGTCGTGGCGGAGCAGCTGGCGGCTCGACACATTGACGCTGGTGAAGAGCGGCGTGTGGCGGCCGAGCGCCTCCTGCCAGTCGGCGAGCTGGCGGGCGGCGCGGTCGAGAACGAACAGGCCGAGCGGGATGATCAGCCCGGTCCGTTCCGCCATCGGGATGAAGTCGGTCGGCGGGATCCGGCCGAGCTTGGGGTGATCCCAGCGGACCAGCGCCTCGAAGCCGGCGATGGCTTTGTCCTCGAGGCGGACGATCGGCTGGTAGAGGACCTTGATCTCCTCGCGGCCGAGGGCGCGGCGGAGATCGGACTCAAGGGTGGCGAGATCGGTGCCGTGCTGGCGGAGTGCCGGGCGGAACGCCTCGATGCGGTCGCCGCCGAGGCGCTTGGCATGGTACATGCCGATCTCCGCCTCCTTCACCATCTCCTCCGCCTCCATCGGCTTGCTGGCGTCATGCATCGAAATGCCGATGGAGGCGGTGAGGAAGACCTCCTTCTCGCCGAGGGTGATCGGCGCGCGAAGCGTGCGGCGGACCGACTCGGCGAAAGCGGCAATACGCTCCGGCTCGTGCTCGGAGATCAGCAGGAAGGCAAACTGGTCGCCGTTGAGGCGCGCCAGGGTGTCCTGCGGCTTCATCAGCCGGGTCAGCCGGCGGGCGATGGTGAGCAGGATCGAGTCGCCGATCGCCAGCCCAAACCCGTCATTGACCTGCTTGAAGCGGTCGACGTCGAGCATGAAGACCGACGGCCGGGCGACGCCTTCCGCTTCCGTCCAGGCAATTGCGGCGCGCAGCCGGTCGAGGAACAGCTCGCGATTGGGCAGCCCGGTGAGGTTGTCGTGGACGGAGTCGTGCAGCAGCCGCTCCTCGGCGGTGCGCTCCTCGGTGACGTCGAGGAGGGTGCCGACGACACGCAACACCTCGCCGTCCTGACCGAGCACCGGCCGGGCGCGCAGGTGGAACCAGCGATAATGGCCGTCCTCCGATCGCAGGCGGAAATCCTGCGAGATACGGCCGCGCCGCTGCTCGACGGCGGCGTCGAGCAGGCTCTTGAACCTGTCGCGGTCGCCGGGATGGAGGATCTCGAGCCAGTCGCGCGCCGGACCTTCGAGCGCCCCGCGGCCGAGGCCGAGCAGGTCCTCCGCCTCCGGCCCGGCATAGATGCGGTCGCGCTGGACGTCCCAGTCCCAGACGATATCGCCAGCGCCGGTCAGGGCCAGTGCGCGCCGCTCGGTGTCGCCGATCGGTCCCTGGGTGACGATGCCGCCGGCAAAGGCATGCTGCATCACGGTGAAACCGATGAGAAGCACGATCAGCACCAGGCCGCCGGCCAGCGCCGGCTGAACGACGTCGTTGGCGAGGCTGCCGGTCACCGTCAGCCATGCGGCGAAGATCCAGACCAGAAGGAGAATCCAGGTCGGAATCAGCATGATCGCGCGGTCGAAGCCATGCGTGGCGAGATAGACGATCAGCGCGAAGCCGAGCACGCCGGTGAGGCCGATCGACAGGCGGGCGACGCCGGCAGCGACGGAAGGCTCGATGATCGAAATACCGAACAGGAGCACCAGCCCGACCAGCCAGCCGATAGTCAGATGGCTGTAGCGCACGTGCCATCGATTGAGGTGGAGATAGGTGTAGGTGAAGATCACCAGCGAGGCGGCGAGGAACACCTCGGCGCCGGCGCGCCACATCTGGTCCTCGCCCGGCAGGACGTCGATCACCCGGTTCCAGAAGCCGAAATCGATGCAGAGATAGATCAGCACCGCCCAGGCGAGCGCCGCCGTCGCCGGGAACATGGCGGTGCCCTTGATCACGAAGACGATGGTCAGGAACAGGGCGAGCAGGCCGGAAATGCCGAGCACGATGCCGCGATAGAGCGAATAGGAGTTGACCGCGTCCTTGTAGGCGTCGCCGTCCCACAGATAGAGCTGCGGCAGCTCGTCGGTCCTCAGCTCGGCGACATAGGTGACAACCGCGCCGGGGTCGAGCGTGATGCGGAAGACGTCGGCCTCCTGGCTCGGCTGGCGGTCGGGCGCAAATCCCTGGCTCGGGGTGATGTTGGCAATCCGCGAGGCGCCGAGATCGGGCCAGAACAGGCCGGACCCGGCCAGCCGGAAGTGAGGCGAGACGAGCAGCCGGTCGATCTGTTCGTCGCCGTTGTTGGCAAGGGCGAACACCGCCCAGTTCGAGCTGCCGCTGCTCTCCTGCGAGCGCACCTCGATGCGTCGCACGATGCCGTCGGGACCGGGCGCCGTGGACACCTGAATGCGGTCGTCCGGCTCGCGGTAGATCTGCACCTGGGTGGTGAGGTCGAGCGTGCGCCCGTCGAGCGGCACGGGAATCCCGTCGAGCGCGCGAGCACCCGCCTGCGGCAGCGCGGCAGCGACGATGGCAAGACCCAGGAAGGCAAGCAGGCGTGCAGGGGACAACCGACGCTCCACGGCCGGACTCAATCGCGACTTAGTATTTGTTTAGACGGGCCGAAACAAGGCGGGCGAGGCGCCTTCACGTCCGCGGGTCCTCGCGCAGCAGCCCATAGAGCAAATGGTCCTGCCAGCGGCCGTCAATGCACAAGAACCGGCGGGCATAGCCCTCGCGCTGAAAACCGACGCGTTCGAGGAGCCGGATGGAGGCGACATTGTGGGGAAGGCACGCCGCCTCGATGCGGTGAAGCTGCAAAGTATCGAAGGCAAAGCCGATGATGGCGCGAACCGCCGCGCTCATCAGGCCCTTGCCGGCGAAGGGCAGTCCCATCCAGTAGCCGAGCACGGCCGACTGGGCGACGCCACGCTGGATCTGGGAGAGGGTGAGGCCGCCGAGCAGAGTCTCGCCATCGGGGGAGAAGATGAACATCGGGTAGCCGGTGCCGTTGCGGATCTCCCGCTGATAGCGCCGGATTCGCCGGCGATAGGCAAGCCTGGTGAGATCGTCCGCCGGCCAGACCGGCTCCCACGGCGCAAGGAACGAGCGGCTGTCCTCACGCAGCTTCGCCCATTGTGGGAAATCGGCAAGGGTCGGCACCCGCAGGAGCACACGCTCTGCCCGGATCGTCGGATTGGTGGTGACGGTCGAGATGGAGCGCAGGAATGCCATCGTCGTCCCACCTGGCCTAGCCGTCGACCCGGATGCCCAAACGTTCGATGATGCGGTCGCGATCCATGGCCCCGTTGGAGGGCCCCACGGTTGCAAGGGTCAACGGCCCACCGCGGAAGATGCGGGCGGCAAGACGGCGGAGATCGGCGACTGTGATCGCCTCGATCCGCTGGACGAGCTCCTCGGGCGAGATCACACGGCCGAACAACAGAAGCTGCCGGGCGAGCTGGCCGGCGCGGGCGGCGGGGCTCTCGAGCGTCATCAACAGCCCGGCGCGGAGCTGGGCGCGGGCCCGGCTGAGCTCCTTCTCGCCGATTTCGTCCACGGCACGCCCCAGTTCGTCGATGAGCACCGGCATCAGCTCTTCCACATCGTCCGGCCCGGTTGCCGCGTGAACACCGAATACGCCGGTGTCGGCAAAACTCCAATGGAAGGAATAGATCGAATAGCAGAGGCCGCGCTTCTCGCGCACCTCCTGAAACAGGCGCGACGACATGCCGCCGCCGATGATGGCCGACAGGATCTGGGCGGTGTAGAAGTCGTCCGAGCCGTAGCGCAGCCCCTCGAAACCGAGCATGATCTGGGTTTCCTGGAGGTCACGCGACTCGCGCCGTTCGCCACCGTGATAGGTGGCGGTGGCCGGCCTCGGACCCGCCTCGCCTGGAAGGTCGGCGAAAGCCGTGCCCGCCAGTTCGACCAGCCGGTCGTGCTCGAGGGCCCCAGCCGCGGCGACCACCATGGCCGGGCCCCGATAGTGGCGGTCGAGATAGGCGCCGAGCATCGGCGAGCCGGCGGCCCTGACCGTCTCGGCGGTGCCGAGGATGGTGCGTCCGATCGGCTGGCCGGGAAACGCCGCCTCGGCGAAATTGTCGTAGACGCGGTCCTCGGGCGTGTCGAGGGCGGCGCCGATCTCCTGGAGGATGACGTGCTGCTCGCGGGCGAGCTCCCCCGGGTCGAACACCGAATTCCTGAGAATGTCGCTGAGGATGTCGAGGGCGAGCGGCACGTCGTCCTTGAGCACCCGGGCGTAGTAGGAGGTGGTCTCGACGCTGGTGGCGGCGTTGACCTCGCCGCCCACCGCCTCGATTTCCTCGGCGATGTCGGCGGCCGAGCGGGTTCGGGTGCCCTTGAAGGCCATGTGCTCGAGGAGATGGGAAAGGCCGTGCTCCTCCGCCTGTTCGGAGCGCGAGCCGGCGCCCACCCAGACGCCGAGGGCGGCGCTTTGAAGGTGGTTCATCTCATGCGTGACGATTCTGAGACCGGACTCCAGAGTCGTAACGCGCACTGACATTGCGTCAAACCTCATCCCTGACGGCGCTGGCGTTCGCCAGCAGGAAATCCTCCACCACCGCCTGGTCGTTGGCAAGGACGACGAAGTCCTCATGTCGCGAGGCGAGATCATCAAAGCCGACGGGAAGGGCGGGGGGCGTCCCGGTTGCCGCCTCCACGGCTGCCGGGAATTTGGCCGGGTGGGCGGTGGCGAGGGTGACCATGGGTGTAGCTGACGACGCGAAGCGACCGGCAACGGCCAGCCCGACGGCCGTGTGCGGATCGGGCAGGAAGCCCGTCTGGCGCCAGGTGCTGGCGATCGTCTCGCGGCCCTGGTCCTCGTCAGCGGCGCCGGCGTCGAAATCGGCGCGGATCGCCGCCAGCGCCGCCGGATCGATCGTGAAGGAGCGCGACTGGGCGAGCGACGCCATCAGCCGCCCGACGGCCTCCGCATCGCGCCGATAGGCCTCGAACAGCAACCGCTCGAAGTTCGACGACACCTGAATGTCCATCGACGGCGAGGTGGTCGCCTGCACGCCATGCACTTCGTAGCGACCGCTCGCCAGCGCTCGGGCAAGGATGTCGTTGATGTTGGTGGCGACGATCAGCCTGTCGACCGGCAGCCCCATGCACTTTGCCGCATAGCCGGCATAGATGTCGCCGAAGTTGCCGGTGGGCACCGCAAAGGAAACCGCCCGGTGCGGGCCGCCGAGCGCCACCGCGGCCGTGAAGTAGTAGACGATCTGGGCGACGATGCGGGCCCAGTTGATGGAGTTGACGCCAGACAGCGCCAGCCGCTCGCGCAGCCGCGGATTGCCGAAGGCGGCCTTCACGATCGCCTGGCAATCGTCGAAATTCCCGCGGATCGCAACCGGATGGATGTTCGCCGCGCCGCTCGTCGTCATTTGCCTTTGCTGGAAGGGCGAGACGCGGTTTTCCGGGAACAGCATGAAGAGATCGACGTTGTCGCGCCCGCGGAACGCCTCGATCGCCGCGCCGCCGGTGTCGCCCGAGGTGGCGCCGATGATCGTGATGCGCTCGTCCCGCCTGGTGAGGACGTGGTCCATCAGCCGCGACAGGAGCTGCATCGCCACGTCCTTGAAGGCGAGCGTCGGACCGTGAAACAGTTCCAGCGCCCACGCGGCCGGTCCAAGCTGGGTCAGCGGCACGACGGCGGGATGGCGGAACGTGGCATAGGCCTCGCGGCACATGCGCCTCAAGTCCGCTTCGCCGATGTCGGCGAACGGCCTGATAACCTCGAAGGCGACATCGGCGTAGTCCCGGCCGGCGAAACCGGCAATTTCAGCGGCTGTCAGCCGCGGCCACACCTCCGGCACGTACAGTCCGCCGTCGCCAGCGAGCCCAGCAAGCAGAACGTCAGAAAAGTCAAGCGCGGGCGCGAGGCCGCGCGTACTCACATATTTCACCGGCAATGCCTTCCCCGGCCCGGGCGCGCCGCCCGGTCCTCTCGCCTGAACCTAGCCGCCGGGAAACCGCCCGGCAAGCACAGGAACCGCCCGGAGCCGGGCGAGGCGACCGGTCGCGGTCGCAAAATTGCCTTTTGCTCTGCTATAGAAGCGGGCTCTTCAGGGGAGTGGACGTTCAATGCGATTCTCGTTCCGTCTGTTGGCAGTGGGGCGCCAGACGGTGTTGATCCTGGCCGCTGCCGGCCTCGCTGCCTGTTCCGCCTCCGGCGGGAGCCTCCTGTCCGGCGGCTCGGCGGTCGGCAAGAAGCAGTACACGTTGCAGGACTTCGCCAAGTCGAGCTACTGCCCGCCGGTCCAGATCCGGGGCGGCACGGAGGCGATGACCATCTACGAGCGCGGCCACGACAACGAGCCGGCCTATGTGCGGCAGCAGGCTTCGATCAGCCGGACGGCGCGGGAGTGCTCGATGACCGGCAACACGCTGTCCGTCAAGGTCGGCATCGGCGGCCGCGTGGTCGCCGGGCCCAAGGGAGGCGCCGGCACCGTGACGCTCCCGCTCCGCATCGCGATCACCAAGCAGGTCGGCGGCAACGGCCCGCTCTACTCGAACCTTTTCAAGGTTCCGGTCACGGTAAGCGCGCCCGACTACAGCGCCAATTACGAGCAGGTATTTCCGGTATCGCTGGACATCGCACCCGACGATCGTAACCTGATCATTTACGTGGGCTTCGACGAGGGCAAGTGAGCGTCGCACGAGGTGATTGACTCGACTCAAGCTGCCCCTATGCTGATGGGCACCGGGATGTCGTCGCGTCCCGGCCGGTCGGTGGCAGCAAGCCAACCGATCGCTCACGACCGCCGGGAGAGACCGGACCATTCGTCGGTCCGGCGCCGAAGGAGCAACCGCCCCGGAAACTCTCAGGCGAAAGGACCGGACGGTCGACGACGCTCTGGAAAGAAGCCGGCGGGTGCCGCCGGCTCACCGAAGGAGTAACCGCGCCGGGCCATCTTTCGGGCGCGGGAAATCTCTCAGGTCCTGGGACAGAGGGGGCGCGAACGGGTCGGGACGGGCCGGTTCGCGACGCAACCTTTGTTGTCCGGGGATCGGGATGGCCGACGACGCATCGGAAGACCTGAAGGAGACGCCGCTTGCCGGCCTGCACCGGGAGCTCGGCGCGCGGATGGTGGCGTTCGCCGGCTATTCCATGCCGGTGCAATACCCGACCGGGATTATCGCCGAGCACAACCAGGTGCGGACGGCAGCGGGCCTGTTCGACGTCTCGCATATGGGCCAGGCGTTCCTCGTCGGGCCTGATCACGCGACGACGGCCGCCGCCCTCGAGGCGCTGACGCCGGGCGACTTCCAGGGGCTCGGCCTCGGTCGCCAGCGCTACACGCTGCTTCTCACCGAGGACGGCGGCATCGTCGACGACCTGATGGTCACCCGCTCATCGTCGGTCGACGATGACGGCCGGCTGATGCTGGTGGTCAACGCGGCGCGGAAGGATGTCGACTACGCCGACTTCGCGGCGCGGCTGCCGTCTTCGGTCCGGCTTGAGCGCGCCGACGACCGGGCGCTGCTAGCCCTGCAGGGGCCGGCGGCGGCCGCCGTCATTGCCCGTCACGTTCCCGACGCGGCCGACCTCGCCTTCATGGCGGCCGGGCCGGCGGTCTTCGACGACATGCCGTGCCATATCTCGCGCTCGGGCTACACCGGCGAGGACGGTTTCGAGATTTCGATGCCGGCCTCCGATGCCGAGGCCTTCGCCCGGGCGCTGCTCGCCGAGCCCGAGGTCGCGCCGATCGGCCTCGGCGCCCGCGACTCGCTCCGCCTCGAGGCAGGTCTTTGCCTTTACGGCCACGATATCGACGCGATGACGTCGCCGGTCGAAGCGGACCTCACCTTCGCCATCGCCAAGCGGCGGCGCGCGGACGGTGGCTTCCCCGGGGCCGAGCGCATCCAGCGTGAGCTCGCGGAGGGGCCGCGGAAGATGCGTGTCGGGCTGACCCTGGAGGGGCGGGCTCCGGCGCGCGAAGGAGCGGCGATCCTGACCGACGGCCGCCATATCGGCGACGTCACCTCGGGCGGTTTCGGCCCGACCGTCGGCAAGCCGATCGCCATGGGCTACGTCGACACGGCATTCGCAGCCGACGGCACGAGCCTGTCGATCGGGGTCCGCGGCAAGGAGCTGCCGGCGACCGTCACGGCCATGCCCTTCGTTCCCCACCATTATTTCCGCAAGCCCCCGCGCTGACGAGGACAACCGATGAGCACCCGCTATTCCCGCGATCATGAATGGGTCCGCCTTGACGGCGACGTCGCCGTCATCGGCATCACCGACTACGCCCAGGAGCAGCTCGGCGACGTCGTCTATGTCGAGCTTCCCGAAGTCGGCAAGAGCCTCGCCAAGGGGGCGGAGGCGGCCGTGGTGGAGTCGGTCAAGGCGGCGAGCGAGGTGTTTGCGCCCATCGCCGGCGAAGTAGTGGCGGTCAACGACGCGCTCGCCGACGAGCCGGCTCTGGTGAACCAGTCGCCGGAGGATGCCGGCTGGTTTCTCAAGCTGAAGGCCGGCGACAAGAGCGAGGTCGAGGGGCTGATGGACGCCGACGCCTACAAGGCGTTCCTCGAGACGATCTGAGGCGTCGGTGGCTCATCTTTATCATGCGACCGTGACCTGGCGGCGCCAGGAAGGGGAGGACTTCGCCAGGGGCCGCTACTCGCGCCGTCATCTGTGGCACTTCGACGGCGGCATCGCGCTCGCCGCATCGGCGTCGCCGCAAGTGGTCCCGAAGCCCTTCGCACCAGAGGACGCCGTCGATCCCGAGGAGGCCTTCGTCGCCTCGCTGTCCGCCTGCCACATGCTGACCTTCCTCGATCTCGCCCGCCGCGCCGGCTTCGTCGTCGAGAGCTATTCCGACGAGGCGGAAGGCGAGATGGTGAAGAACGCCGAGGGGCGCTACTGGATCTCCTGCGTCACATTGAGGCCGCGGATCGCCTATGGCGACCGCGCGCCGGACGCCGCCGAGCTGGCGAAGCTCCACCATGCTGCCGATGAGCACTGCTTCATCGCCAATTCGGTGAAGACCGAGGTCAAGGTAGAAGGGGCGTGAGGTGATTTTGGCCGACGGATTCGGAGGCGCGGCGTTCGACCTCCTCTTTGAGGGGAGGTCGAAACTGCCGCAGCGAAGAGCAGGCAGTTTCGGGAGGGGGCGCTTTCCGCGTCGGGCGGTTCCCCCCTCCCGAAGTCCGCATCGCTACGCTCCGCGAACTTCGACCTCCCCTCAAGGGGGAGGTTGGGCGTCGCGAGTCGTCGGCTCCTCCGTCACTGAATGACAGGAACTTTGATGCGCTATCTCCCCCACACCAAGGCGGATCGCGAGACGATGCTGGCGCGGATCGGCGTCGACGGGATCGGCGACCTCTTCGCCGACATCCCGGCCGACAAGCGGCTCGACGGCCTGCTCGATCTCCCTCGCGCAAAGAGCGAGATGGAGGTCGAGGCGGCACTCGGGCGGATGGCCGCCCGCAACACGCCCGCCGGCTCGGTGCCCTTCTTCGTCGGCGCTGGCGCCTACCGGCACCATGTGCCGGCGAGTGTCGACCATCTCATCCAGCGCTCGGAGTTCCTCACCTCCTACACGCCCTACCAGCCGGAGGTGAGCCAGGGCACGCTGCAATATCTCTTCGAGTTCCAGACCCAGGTGGCGAACCTCACCGCCATGGAGGTCGCCAACGCCTCGATGTATGACGGCTCAACCGCCACCGCCGAAGCCGTGCTGATGGCGCATCGGGTGACCAAGCGGCGGAAGGCGGTGCTCTCGGGCGGCCTCCACCCGCACTACCGGAGCGTCGTCGAAACGGTGTCCG
>Ga0210086_1000557_pt1 | contig 21243 bp, 24 predicted proteins | sample China_Galinas_PW_3_FD_184867 | JGI IMG/M metagenome (GOLD analysis project Ga0210086, IMG submission 184867) | Wetland microbial communities from San Francisco Bay, California, USA, that impact long-term carbon sequestration - China_Galinas_PWB_D2... | ecosystem: Environmental > Aquatic > Marine...
CCCGCCGCGGCTCGCGCACGCCGACCAGGTCGCGGAGGGTGATCTCCGCCGAGGCGAGCGTCACCGGCTGGCTGGTGAACTGCCACTGCGCCACCAGGCGGTTCAGCCCGCCCTCGAGGTCGCGGCCGTTGGAGACGACCGACTGGGCGAGGTATTCGAGCACCGGCTCGGGCACGTCGAGGCCGGGATTGTGCTCGCGGGCGAACTGGTAGCGGGTGGCGATGATCCTCCGCCGGAGCTCCAGATCGGGCGCGCCGATCTCGAAGACGACGCCGCCCTTCAGCCGCGAGCGGACACGCTCGTCGAGCGTCTCCAGCTCGGCCGGCGGCCGGTCGGCGGCAACCACCACCTGCCGCGCCCCGTCGATCAGAGCATTCAGCATATGGCAGAACTCCTGCTGCACCGATTTGCCCTGCAGGAACTGCATGTCGTCGATGAGAAGCAGGTGGATGTCGCGCAGGCTCTCCTTGAAGGGGATCGCCGACTGGCTGCGGAGGGCGGCGACGAAGCGGAACATGAAATGCTCGGCCGTCAGGTACACGACCTTGCGCGCCGTGTCGGCGCGGCGGGCGGCGCGGGTCGTGGCCTGGAGAAGATGGCTCTTGCCCCGCCCGACCCCGGCATGGATGTAGAGCGGATTGAACCGGTGGAGCTTGCTTGTGTCTGCGCCCGCCTCGGCAACGGCGCGCGCCGCGGCGAAGGCAAGGCGGTTGGCCGAACCTTCGCAGAAGGTCTCGAAGGTGCAGCGGATGTCGACCGGCGATCCGCTGAAATGCCCCTCCGGCAGTTCGGGCCGGCGCGCCGGCGCGACCACAGCGGCGGCGGGCGGCTGGCGGACGGGCGGCGCCTCGGCGGCCTTTTGCTCCGCCGGCGGCGGCACTTTCGGCCGGATGGCGCTCCGCACGATGATCTCGATGCGGATCACCCCTTCGCGTTCGGCCTTCCACAGTGCCAGCAGCCGCTCGTAATAGTGCGACATGATCCACGATTTGAGGAAACGGGTCGGCACCGACAGCTGCACGGTGTTCTTGTCGGCTTGTTCGAATTCGACCCGGCCGAACCAGCTGTTGAACACATCCTCTCCAAGTTCGGCGCGAAGACGCTTGCTGACGCGGGCCCACTGGGTTGGATTCCCACGCTCCGTCATCAGACCCGTCTCCTCCTGTCCGCCGGCCGCGCCGGCTCCCCATCCTTGCGCGGCGGCTCTTGCGTCCGCCGGCGCCGTTTCATCTGGCAGCCGCGACAACGCGGCCGACCGCACTATGACTGTGCCCATGGCAATCCCTCAGCCTTCCAGCTGCCGGCCGTGCCGCGATGGCGGTCAGGGCCGAGCCTTCCTTCGAAGCCGTGCTGCAGATTATAGCAACGCATGTAGCCGGCGGCGGTCGCCGCAATCGCCGCCTTGCGGCTGCGATTGCCCGACCGGCACAAGAAGAACAAGGGCGCGTCCTTGCCGGTTTCCTGCTTCTCGAGTTCGGCGGTGAGACGCCCGACGAAATCGGGCACCAGCTCGCCGCTGGGGTAATCGTCCCACGCGACAAGGACCGGAGCCTTGCCGATGTCGGAAAGGACCGGCACGCCCACATAGGCCCATTCGGCCTTGTTGCGGACATCCACCAGGATCGCCTCCCGTGACCGGGAGAGCTCGTCCCAGGCAGCCTTCACCGACACGTCGCCGGCGTAGCCGGCGGTGGGACTTGCAGACATAACAGATCCCCCGTCGCGGCGGCCCGCCGGCCGCCACGACAATCCTCACACCGCTTTTCGATTTACTCGAGAGAGCTTTTCCCAAAAGGGAAAAAGTTTACCGGAAGACCGATACTCAAACTAAGATCGAATGAACCAGAGAAACGCAGGAAGAACGCACGATCACCGCCCTGTACTCTTCAATTTTATTGAACGGCCTATCACTGCGGCCGTGATTGGAGCATACACAGTCGGGCCGTCGCCGCAATGCCTGTTTCGAGCGGCCGCGGCTCGTCTGGGGCGTTCGCGCGTGCCCGGCACGCGACCGAGCGGACCTCCGCAAGGTTAAGCCTTTGCGAGTCAACGGAATCACTTTTGACCGTTCGCCTCTCGTAGCCGGGAAAAAAAATTTGACACTTTGGCCTTGACTCAGGCTCACCGACCGCCGGCGATTTGCCCCCGACGACCACGTGTTGGCATGGCTTTGAAACACAATGGATTTGAATGTCAGGTGCGCCCGCCGCAGCGCGGGATCGCGCGGAAACGGCCGGCGTGACGGCAGGTTAGCCGCCGCACGAAAAACGGCACGGCGATTCGCCGTGCCGGAGGCGTGAGATAGCGGTCGGATCAGGCGTTGAGGGCGCGAACCCGCGCGCTCAACCGGGCGACCTTGCGCGATGCCGTGTTCTTGTGCACCACCCCTTTCAGGGCCGCCCGCATGATCTCCGGCTCGGCTGCCTTGAGCGCCTCGTTCGCCTTGGCGGCGTCGCCGGCTGCGATCGCCTCCTCGACCTTGCGGATATAGGTGCGGATGCGTCCGCGGCGGCTGCGATTGACTTCGGTGCGCGCAGCGATCTTGCGCGTCGCCTTCTTGGCGGATGACGTGTTGGCCATGGATTTTGCCTTCAGGGACATGACGAAAACGGCGGCGAAGCCGTCCGCCACCTTGCTGGCCGGTGCTTATAGGGGCGTGCCCCGGCGAGGTCAACGCCGCCCTACCGGTTCTTGAACTGGGGAGACCGCTTGCTGAGGAACGCGGTCATCCCCTCGGTCTGATCCTCGGTGGCGAACATCGCCTGGAATACACGGCGCTCGAAGCGGAGCCCCTCGGCAAGGGTCGTCTCGAAGGCCCGATTGACGCTCTCCTTGGCCATCATGACGATCGGCAGCGAATAGTCGGCGAGCTTGTCGGCGATGTTGAACGCCTCCTCGAGCAGGTCGCCGGCCGGCACTACCCGCGACACCAGCCCGACGCTGTCGGCTTCCCTGGCATCCATCATCCGGCCGGTAAGGATGAGGTCCATCGCCTTGGCCTTGCCGATGGCGCGGGGCAGTCGCTGGGTGCCACCCATTCCGGGCATGATGCCAAGGGTGATTTCCGGCTGCCCGAACCGTGCCGTGTCGGCAGCGATGATGATGTCGCACTGCATGGCGAGCTCGGCGCCGCCGCCGAGGCAATAGCCGGCGACCGCGGCGACGATCGGCTTGCGCGCCCGGCCGATCCGGGCGAGGGCCGCGCCATAGTCCTGCATGAACGCTTCGATATAGGACAGCTCGCTCATTTCGCTGATATCGGCGCCCGCGGCGAAGGCCTTCTCGGAGCCGGTGATGATCATGCAGGCAACCTTGGGATCGGCGTCGTAACCGTCGACCGCCTCGGTCAATTCGCCGATCAGACGGGCGTTCAGCGCATTCAGCACCTGCGGCCGGTTGAGTGTGATGAGACCGACCTGGCCGCGCATGTCGGTGGTGATGGTTTCGTAAGCCATGAATCCCCCAGGGAGTTCGACCGCGTCAGGATAACGCTTCGGCTGGCAATTCCGATCCGTTCACTTCTGGCAGACCGGACAATAGAAGGTCGATCGTCCGGATTGAACCGTCCTTCGGATGACGCCGCTGCAGTCCCGACGCGGGCAGGGCTCGCCCTCGCGATCGTAGACGGCGAAGCGGTGCTGGAAATCACCGAGCTCGCCGTTGGTCTGGCGATAGTCGCGCAGCGACGACCCGCCGGCGGCGATCGCCTCCTTGAGGACGTCGCGGATCGCGGTGGCGAGCGTCTCGGCCATGCGCTTCGCCGCCGCCCGTCCGGTAGCGAGCGAGCTGGCCGGTCGGCTCGGCGACAGCCGTGCCCGCCATAGCGCCTCGCACGCGTAGATATTGCCGAGACCAGCGATCCGGCTCTGGTCGATGAGCATCGCCTTGAGCGGTGCGGAGCGGCCCTTGAACAACTCGGCGATCAGCGCGCCACTCATGGCGTTGCCCAGGGGTTCGACCCCGAGATCGGCAAACAGGGGAGAGGAATCGAGGTCGCGGCGGGCGACGATGTCCATCAGGCCGAAGCGGCGCGGATCGTTGAAGATCACCCGTGCCCCCGACGACATGTCGAAGACGACATGGTCGTGCGCCCGGAGTCGGCTGCGCGGATGATAGGCGTGGCCGGCGATCGTCGTCTCCTCGCCCCTGGCCTCAATGCGGAACGAGCCGGACATGCCGAGATGCATGACCAGAACGTTGCCGTCGTCGAGATCGGCGGTGAGGTATTTCGCCCGTCGCCCGAGAGCGGTGATCCGCCGGCCGGTCAGCCGCGCCCGGAATCGCGGCGGAAACGGCCGGCGGAGGTCCGGTCGCCTGACGGTGACCTTTTCGATCACCGCGCCCTCCATCACCGGCCGGAGGCCGAGGCGGACCGTTTCGACTTCCGGCAGTTCCGGCATGGTTTTTCCGCTAACCCTTTGGCAGGGCGGCGACGATAGCCTGAACCTCGCGCTTGGGCTATCGTCCGCGCCGATCGGAGAAGAGAGGAATGGCAGAACGCGCCGCCGGAGGGTCGCGGCAGGACAGCGAGGGCCGCACCTGGTTCGGCTTTCGCGAGGTCGATCTGGGTGAGAAGCAGGGCATGGTCGACCGGGTGTTCGCCCAGGTCGCCAGGCGCTACGACCTGATGAACGACCTGATGTCGGGCGGCCTCCACCGGCTGTGGAAGGATGCGATGGTCGCCTGGCTCGGTCCGCCGCGCCGGGCCACCCGCGGCTATGCGGTGCTCGACGTTGCCGGCGGCACCGGCGACATCGCCTTCCGCATCGCCGACCGCTCGGCGGGGTCGGCCGTCGTCGTCGCCGACATCAACGCCGAGATGCTGAAGGTCGGGCGCGCCCGCGCGGCGGAGCGCGGGCTCGCCGACCGGGTGCGCTTCGTCGACGCCAATGCCGAGCAGCTCGCCTTCGCCGACGGTCGTTTCGACGCGGTGACCATCGCCTTCGGCATCCGCAACGTGCCGCGCATCGAACGGGCGCTCGCCGAGGCGCTGCGCGTCCTCAAACCCGGCGGTCGGTTCCTCTGCCTCGAGTTTTCCGCCGTCGACGTCGCCGGCCTCGACCGCCTCTACGACCTCTATTCCTTCAACGTCATCCCGGCGATCGGCGAATGGGTGACCGGCGATCGCGAGGCCTACGCCTATCTGGTCGAGTCGATCCGGCGCTTCCCCAACCAGGCCCGCTTCGCCGCGATGATCGCCGACGCCGGCTTCGCCCGCGTCGAGCATCGCAATCTCTCGGGCGGCATCGCGGCGATCCATTCGGGCTGGAAGCTCTGAGCCGATGACCGGCACCGTCGCCGCGCTTTTCCGGATGGCCGGTGCCGGCTGGGTGCTCGCCCGCGAGGGCGCCTTCTCGATGGTCGACCCGGAGGAGCTGCCGGCCGGGCCGAGCCTTGTGGTGCGGCTCGCCCGCCTGGTCGCCCGGCGCGGCGTCAGTGATGAGACCCGCTCGGAGAAGCTTACCGCGGCGCTGAACCGGCTGGGGCCCTCCTACGTCAAGCTCGGCCAGTTCCTCGCCACCCGCCCCGACATCGTCGGCCATGATGCCGCCGACGCGCTCGGCCGGCTGCGCGACGAGATCGAGCCGTTTCCCGAGGCCGAGGCCCGCGCCATGATCGAGAAGGCGCTCGGGCGCCCGGTGGACGAACTGTTCGCCGCCTTCTCGGCGCCGATCGCCGCCGCCTCCATCGCCCAGGTGCACAAGGCCGAGATCCGCGACGGGAAAGGATCGCGCGCCGTGGCGGTCAAGGTGCTGCGTCCCGGCATCCGCCGCCGGTTCCATCGCGACCTCGACACCTTCTACGAGGGGGCGCGGCTGATCGAGCGGGTCGATCCCGCCTCGCGCCGGCTCCGCCCGGTCGCCGTGGTCGACACGCTCGCCCGCTCCGTTGCCATCGAGATGGACCTCCGTCTCGAGGCCGCCGCCCTCTCCGAGATGGCCGAGGCGACCGCCGACGATCCCGGCTTCCGGGTCCCCAGGGTGGAGTGGGACTTGACCGCCCGCGACGTGCTGACGCTCGAATGGATCGATGGCATCAAGCTGTCGGACCTCGCCGCGCTGCGCGCCGCCGGCCACGACCTGCCGCTGCTCGCCCGCCGGGTGATGCAGGCCTTCCTCCGCCAGGCGCTCCGCGACGGCTTCTTCCACGCCGACATGCACCAGGGAAACCTGTTCGTCGACGCGGCGGGCGACATCGTCGCCGTCGATTACGGCATCATGGGCCGGCTCAATCGTGACGAGCGCCGCTTCCTCGCCGAGATCCTCTACGGTTTCATCCGCCGCGACTACAAGCGCATCGCCGAGGTGCATTTCGAGGCAGGCTACGTGCCGGGCGACAAGCATTCGGTGGACGATTTCGCCCAGGCGCTGCGCGCCATCGGTGAGCCGATCCACGGCCAGCGGGCGAGCGAGATCTCGATGGCGCGGCTGCTGACGCTCCTGTTTGAGGTGACCGAGCTGTTCGACATGCAGACGCGGCCGGAGCTGCTTCTCGTCCAGAAGACGATGGTGGTCGTCGAGGGCGTCGCCCGCTCGCTCGACCCCGACTTCGATATGTGGCAGGCGGCCGAGCCGGTGGTCCACGAGTGGATCGAGCGCTATCTCGGCCCCTCCGGCCAGCTGGAACTCGCCGCCGAGGGGGTCGGCGCCATCGGCCGGCTGGCGAGCGAGCTGCCGCGGCTTGCCGAACGGGCGGGACGGCTGTCGGCCGAGATGGACCGCATGAGCGAGCATGGGCTCCGTCTCGACCCGGAGACCATCGCCGGGATCGGCCGCTCCGAGGCCCATGCCGCCCGCTGGGGCCGGGTGGCGCTGTGGATCATCGCCGTCGTCGCGGTGGTAGCGGCGCTCAGGTGGGTGCTTTGAGGTTGATGCACCACATAAGCGCAGCAAACGGCGATTGATGATTGATGACTCGAAAGAACAGAAACCCACGCCATAACTCTGGGAGGATAATGGGACCACACGTCACGCCGTGAACATAAACGGCACCGATTTATAGCCTATTGTGCCGATCCCGGAATCTCGTAGATCGCGGGCTTGTCGCCCCCGAATTCGCCGACTGCGCCTTGCAGCGCCTTCAACTGATCGATATCGACCTTGCCCGGATTGTCGGCAATCCAAGTCGACAGCGGCACAGTCTTGAACTTTTCAAGGTCGAAGGTGTAGGGGCCTTTGCCGATCGTCGTTAGATCCTTGGCATTGCCAGCGGCGGGTTCGAAGACAAGGGGTTCGCTATCGGGACCGGCAGGCTGGAACACGAAGGGCTTGTCGCCGCCGATCCCGAAGCCCTCGGTGCCCACGACGAGGCCGCCTGTCGGGACGAAACCGTTGGTGGTCCGCGACATCGTGGCGATCGATGCGCCAATTCCGAAACCCCGATCGTAGCCGAGGCTGTAGCCCTTCACCAACCCACCGCAGTAGGCATCGTCGCCGTTGGACTCCAGCTTGGCGACACAGGAATCGTAGATATCAGTTTGGGCGAAACCCGCCGCCGGCGAACAGATGAGGATCGCCAGCGCAGCGAGGCCCTTCACAAAGAAACGGTCCATCCGCATGTTCCTTTTGTTCGCGACGGCCGCTGCGACGCGGAGACCGGTCCGAGACGGAAGCCGCTACTTCGAATCAACATTTCTTTGGATCCGGCCCGTATTTGCGGCAAGCGTCGTCTCCGAGCTTGGCGTTCTGGTCCAACTCCAAGGCAATGTTCTTCACGCCTTGCCCGAAGTCGTCATACGGCGAAGGAAAGAAGAGCGGCCTATCAAAGGTCGAGATGATCGAATTTTCGTCCACCGACACATTCAGCGCCCAGATGACGACCAGGGCGCCGAAGCCGCAGAGGAAGAGGCCGGGGAATTCCGAGAGCAGCTTGCCGGCGACCTCGGTGCCCTTGCTGAGGTCGAGGCTCCCCTCACCGCGAATGCGCGCAAAGATGAAGGCGCCGCCGAGGACGACCAGGCTCAGTCCGATCAGTTCGGCGATGATCATGACAGTAAGACGGGCAGCGACCAGAGATTGCGCCCGTTCGGTGCGCAGAAACTGGGCGTCCGATTCCATCACCAGCTGGCCGAGCAGTTCGAGCTTCTTTTCGTCGACGATCGGCGGGGTTGTCAGCACGCCCACAACCCCCTCGACGGGCGTGACATGCGCGGAGGTCTCGATCCGATCGAGCTGGAAATAGAGAAGCCATAACATTCCGGCGACGAAGCCGATCGAGCAGACGACCACCACCGCCGCGGCAAAGGCCCCAATCCGCAGCACGAACGCCGGATCGCGGTCCTGGCTGTTCCCGGCCTTAGGCCGCTCCCCGCCGGCGCCGCCTGGCGGAGTTCCGCCGCCTCCGGCTGCGTCGGCCTGCCCTGCCGGGTCCATTTCCTGTTCGACCGGCTTGGCGCCCGCCGGCTGTTCGACCCCTGAAGTCACGTCCGTCACGGCTCACCACCCCAAAGGTTTTCGTGCCGACCGATTTCCAAAAGGAGCAATCCACGGCAGGATCGAATTAAACCATAGTTTGCATCAATTGCATATTTGCAACCCAAATATTCTTGAGAGTACCCCTGGCGGTCTTCGAAAACGGGTCGAAATTTGGTCTACTGGCGAAACGGCGACCGAACGAGGCGAGGGCATAATATTGAATGTAACAGACGATTGAATGCATTGATGGCAATGCAATCATGACCTATGTTCGGTGCATGCCGAAGACCGAAACGATCACCGTTCGCGGGCTCGAGCCGGAGACCAAGCGGAAACTCCGAGTCCTGGCGGCGCGGCACGGCCATTCCATGGAGCAGGAGGTGCGCGACATCCTCAAGAAGGCTGTCGGCCCGCGATCGGAAGCAGAGGGCGACCTCGGTGCCGCCATCCATCGCCGCTTTGCAAGGTTTGGTGGCGTGGACCTTGAGCCACCTTCGCGAATGCCTGACCGAGAACCGCCCGATTTCGGCGAATGATTGTGATCGACACAAACGTCATCTCGGAGGCAATGAGGCGGACGCCGAACCCGGAGGTGATGGTCTGGTATGCCATGCAAGCGAGGGCGAGCCTCTTCACAACCACCGTGACGGTTGCCGAGATCCTGGCCGGCATAGACTATCTACCGGTCGGTCGGCGGAAATCCGAAATGCAGCGCGACGCCCAGCTGATGTTCGAGGATGACTTTTCCGGACGCGTCTTGCCCTTCGATCTCACGGCCGCCGATCACTACGCTGATATTAGCGCACGGCGGAGACGGCTGGGACCGCGGATGAAGCCGCTTGACGCGCAAATCGCGGCTATCGCCCGTGCCAACGGCATGGCCGTTGCAACACGCAATGTCGCTGACTTCGAAGACTGCGGCGTCGACCTGATCAATCCCTGGGAAGCGTGACCCCATGTCCGTGCCGGCTCCATCCATCCTCCTCGTCATCTCGGGCGGCATCGCCGCCTACAAGGCGCTCGACCTGATCCGGCGGCTGCGCGAGCGGGGGATGACGGTGCGGGCGGTGATGACCCGCGCCGCCGGCGAGTTCGTCACGCCGCTCGCCGTCGGCGCGCTGACCGGCGGCAAGGTGTTCACCGACCTGTTCAGCCGCGCGGACGAGTTCGACATCGGCCACATCCGGCTGGCGCGCGAGGCGGACCTCATCGTCGTCGCCCCGGCGACCGCCGACCTCCTCGCCAAGATGGCCGGCGGCCATGCCGACGATCTCGCCTCCACCGTTCTGCTCGCTACCGACCGGCCGGTGCTCGTCGCCCCGGCGATGAATCCGCACATGTGGTCGCACCCGGCGACCAGGCGCAATGTCGAGCGCTTGCGCAGCGATGGCATCCGCTTCGTCGGGCCCAACGCCGGCGAGATGGCGGAAGCTGGCGAGGCCGGCGTCGGCCGCATGGCCGAGCCGCTGGAGATCGTTGCCGCGGTCGAGGCGATGCTGAAGCCGCAGGCCCGGCCGCTCGCCGGGCACCATTTTCTCGTCACCTCGGGACCGACCCGCGAACCGATCGACCCGGTGCGCTACATTGCCAACCGCTCGTCCGGCAAGCAGGGCCACGCCATCGCCGCGGCCGCCGCGGCGGCCGGCGCCCGGGTGACGCTGGTCTCCGGTCCGGTCGCCATCCCCGATCCGCCGGGCGTCACCGTCATCCATGTGGAGACGGCGCGCCAGATGCTCGAGGCGGTGGAATCGGTTCTCCCCGCCGACGTCGCCGTCATGGCGGCCGCGGTAGCCGACTGGCGTGCGGCAAAGGAGGCGAAGGGCAAGATGAAGAAGGATGGCTCCGGCGAGGTCCCGTCGCTCGCCCTCGCCGAGAACCCCGACATCCTCGCCACTGTCGGCCGCCATCACACGCTTCGCCCGGCGCTGGTCATCGGCTTCGCCGCCGAGACCGACGATCTCGAGAAGAACGCCGAAGCCAAGCTCAAGAAGAAGGGCGCCGACTGGATTCTCGCCAACGACGTGTCGCCGACGACCGGCGCCATGGGCGGCGACGACAACACCGTCCACCTCGTCACCGGCTCCGGTGTCGAAGCCTGGCCGAAGATGGCCAAGACCGAAGTCGCGGCGAAGCTCGTCGCGCGGATTGCGGAGGTATTGCACCATCCCGGCAGGGCCGGCGCGTGAACCGGGTGCGGGTGCTTGTCCGGCGGCTGCCGCATGGCGCCGGCCTGCCGCTGCCGACCCCCCGTTCCGTCGATGCGGCCGGCGTCGACCTTCCCGCCGCCGTGCCCGAGGCGGCACCGCTTACGATCACGCCCGGCGGTCGGGCCCTGGTGCCGACCGGCTTTGCCCTCGCTCTGCCGACTGGCTACGAAGGGCAGGTCCGCCCGCGCTCGGGCCTTGCCGCGAACCACGGGGTCACCATCCTCAACGCCCCCGGCACCATCGACGCCGACTACCGCGGCGAGGTGAAGGTCATCCTGGTCAATCACGGAGCCGAGCCGTTCGTCGTCACCCGCGGCATGCGCATCGCCCAGCTGGTGGTCGCGCCGGTTCCGCCGGCCGAGTTCGCCGAGGTGGACGACCTCGGGGAAACGGCGCGGGGAGAGGGCGGTTTCGGTTCGACCGGGATGTCGGAGTAGGATCGCGCCCGGAGTCGCGGAGGAGAAGTTGACGAAGATGACGGACGAGGGATCAGCGGCGGCACGCAAGCCGGGGCGCGGGCGCATCTACGATTCAATCACCGACACGATCGGCGACACGCCGCTCGTCCGCCTCGACCGCATTGCGGAGGTCAAGAATGTCGGGGCGCATCTCCTCGCCAAGCTCGAGTTCTTCAATCCGATCGGCAGCGTCAAGGATCGCATCGGCGTCGCGATGATCGACGCGCTGGAGGCCGAGGGCCGCATCCGGCCGGGCGTGACGACCCTGATCGAGCCGACCTCGGGAAATACCGGCATCGCGCTCGCCTTCGTCGCCGCCGCCCGCGGCTACCGGCTGATCCTGGTGATGCCGGAGACGATGTCGGTCGAGCGGCGCAAGATGCTCCAGCTGCTCGGTGCCGAGCTGGTGTTGACCGACGGGGCGCTCGGCATGCGCGGCGCCCTCGCCCGCACCGACGAGCTGATCAAGGAGATTCCCGACGCGGTGATCCCGCAGCAGTTCCAGAATCCCGCCAATCCGGAGATCCACCGGCGCACGACCGCCGAGGAAATCTGGAACGACACCGGCGGCAACGTCGACGTCATCGTTTCCGGCGTCGGCACCGGCGGCACGATCACCGGCGTCGGCCAGCTGCTGAAGGAGCGCAAGCCCGGCGTCAGGGTCGTGGCGGTCGAGCCGGCGGACAGTCCGGTCCTGTCGGGCGGCAATCCGGGCCCCCACAAGATCCAGGGCATCGGCGCCGGCTTCGTCCCCGCCATCCTCGATACGTCCGTCTATGACGAGGTGGTTACCGTCGGCAACGACGATGCCTTCGACTACGCGCGGCTCAGCGCCCGCATCGAGGGCATCCCGGTCGGCATTTCGTCCGGCGCGGCGATCGCCGCTGCGGTGAAGGTCGGCAGCCGGCCGGAAATGAAGGGCAAGACCATCGTCCTCATCATCCCGTCCTTTGCCGAACGCTATCTTTCGACGGCGCTTTTCGAAGGTCTGGACTAGGCCGCGCCGGCCCACATGTTTCGTGCAGAAGGGTCCAACGTAAAGTTGCCGTATTTGAATCGTGACTCTTCTGCTGCGGGGCCGTCAGCTGGGAAGGACTCTTTGCGCGAGAGGCGCCCGCCGAAGCGCCGGGGCGGCCCTTATCGGCATCAATCTACCGAAATGGAGGCAAGACATGGATATGATCGGCCAGTTCCGCTTTGCCTTGATTCCCAGCGCTGATGAGCAGCGCTTTCTCGACTTGATGCGCAAGGACGTATTTGCCTCTCTGCAGCCCACGCGGATTACCCGGGGCTTCGATCATGCGTTGCTCAAAGGTCCGGCCCCGGGACAGTATGTCTGGCAAGCGCGGGTCGATCTCATGACCGACCGTGGCTATGACTTTGACGAACACGCACCCCAGGTTCGGGAGCTCGTGAAGACCGACGCCGTTCTCATTGGTGTCGAAGTCTTTGAAAGCGTCGGCTGACATCTGGCTGGGCCACGCGCAGGCAACCGAAAGCAGGGGCGACCGGTGGCAACCTGTTTGATGGCCTGAACGAGCCGGGGTGCTCAGTGGCGGCGTGCCCATCGGTCATTCCAGCGCCAACAAAGACTGTGCCATCGCACTACGCGATTGGCTGGTGGCCATCGGCCGGGATGGCGGCTTGAACCGGTCCGGCGCCCCCACCATATTCCGTTCGGTCCGGATGCCTCGAAAGGGTCCGGACGGGAAGGTCGCTTAGGAAACGAGGACCACCGCACAAATGACGCGCATCTCGGCGTTTTCCAGTCCGCTTCTCCTCGGCTTCGACGAAGTCGAACGGGCGCTGGATCGCCTCTCCAAGGCCGCCGGCGACGGCTATCCGCCCTATAATATCGAGCGGGTGCCGGCTGCCGACGAACAGGGCGAGATGCTGAGGATCACCCTGGCGGTTGCCGGTTTCTCGAGCGATGAGCTCGATGTCACCGTAGAGGACAAAGAGCTCGTCATCCGCGGCCGCAGGGCCGAAGAGGACGACTCCCGCACCTACCTTCACCGCGGCATTGCCGCCCGGCAGTTCCGCAAGAGCTTCGTGCTTGCCGAAGGGATCGAGGTTGTCGGCGCCGTCCTTGCGGATGGACTTCTCTCCATCGATCTCGCTCGCCCGCCGAATGACAAGGCGGTTCGCAGGATCGAGATCAACGGGCGTGGTACAATCCAGCCCAAAGGAGTGATGAGTCATGGAAAACAGTGAAAGGCAGGTCATGCCTCCCGCGACTTTTGCCGGCCTGGGTGGCGGCAAGATCGCCTATGTCCGTTCCCTCAAGTCCGACGAGGCGAAGAACCTGTTTCCCGGGTTGCCGCCGGTGGCGCCGGATCTGGAGCTGTGGGCGCTGCTTGGCGCCGACGGTTCGCCGATCATGCTCGCTGACACCCGCGATGCGGTCGTCATGAACGCGCATGAGAACGATCTGGAGATGGTGAGCATCCACTGATCGCGGACGCTCAGGCGGCGTCGGGCGTCGCCTCTTCCGTCAATACGGCGTGCAGGGCGGCCTTGTCCGTCGAGGCGCGCAGCTTGTTGGCCACGCCGCTATGGCGGAGGTGGCGGGCAATGCGCGCCAGCGCCTTCAGATGGTCGGCGCCCGCGCCTTCCGGCGCCAGAAGCAGGAACACGAGGTCAACCGGCTGATCGTCGAGCGCTTCGAAGTCGACGGGCTTCGGCAGGCGGGCGAACAGCCCGAATATGCGGTCGAGGCTCGAGAGCTTGCCATGCGGAATGGCAATCCCGCCGCCGACGCCGGTTGATCCGAGTTTTTCCCGCTGCAGCAGCGTCTCGAAGATCTCACGCTCCGACTGGCCGGTCAGGGCGGCGGCCTTCTCGGCGATCGCCTGGATCACCTGCTTCTTGCTGTTGGCCTTGAGCGAGGCGATCACGGCCTCGGGTGCGATGAGATCACCTAGGTTCATTGCAGAAAATCCAATGCGTTCCCCTTGGGCGCGGCGCGGCGGCGAGACCGTCGGCGCCTTCCGGCATCAGCTGGTGGCGGACGACCCCGCCGTCTTGAGGGACGGGTCGACCCAGCCGATATGGCCGTCGGGCCGCCGGTAGACGACGTTGACGCCCCCATGGGCGGCGTTGCGGAAGACCAGCACCGGCACGCCGGTGAGGTCCATCCTCATCACCGCATGGCTGACGGTCATGGTATCGAGATTGGTGGTTTCCTCGGCGATGACGACCGGATTGTAGTCCACCGCGATCTCGTCTTCCTCGTCGAGGGCAGCGATCACGTAGCTCGCCGCCGATTCGCCCGGCCGCGGCGTATGGTGTTCCTTGAGGCGCCGGTTGTAGCGGCGCAGCCGCTTCTCGATGCGCTCGGCGGCGATGTCGAAGCTCTGATAGGCGTCCTGCGCCTGGCCGTGTGCCTGTAACGTAATGCCGGTGTCGAGATGGATGGTGCAGTCGGTCTTGAAGCCCGATCCTTCCCGCTCCACGGTCACGTGACCGGTGAACCCACCGTCGAAGTATTTCTGCAGGGCCTCGCCCATGCGGGATTCGACCTGGCGCCTGAGCGCCTCGCCGATATCCATGCGTTTTCCGGAAATCTGCAGACCCATCGGGGCTTCGAACCTTCTTAGTTGTGCCGGTTCTTTTGCTTGCCGGACCGTCCCGCGACAGTCCGCAGCCCATGGCCGCGCGGCCGGATCGGACAAATCCGCGAGCATCGCTGGAAGCCTCCCGCCCGCCCGGCTCGTCAATGGGCGCACCTTCTATTGGCGACGGCACCGCAAGTCAACCGATTGACAATCGTTTCAACCGGCCGCCGCGATCGGCCGGTCTCGGCGGCTCAGAGCGCCGCCTGCTTGTCGCGCCGGCGCTGGACCGAGGAGGGGATGCGCATCGCCTCGCGGTACTTGGCGACGGTGCGCCGGGCGATATCGATGCCCGAGTCCCGCAGGACTTTGACGATGGTGTCGTCGGACAGAACGGCCTCGGCCGGTTCGTCGTCGATCAGCTTCTTGATGCGGTGGCGCACCGCTTCGGCCGAGTGGGCGACGCCGCCTTCGGCCGAATTGATCGCTGCCGTGAAGAAGTACTTCAGCTCGAAGATGCCGCGGCTGGTCGCCATGTACTTGTTCGAGGTGACGCGCGATACGGTCGACTCGTGCATGCCGATCGCCTCGGCCACCGTCTTGAGATTGAGCGGCCTCAAGTGCTGGACGCCGTGGGCGAGGAAGGCGTCCTGCTGGCGGACGATCTCGGTGGCGACCTTGAGGATGGTGCGGGCCCGCTGGTCGAGGCTCTTGACCAGCCACTTGGCGGTCTGCAGGCAGTCGGCGAGGTAGGCGTCGTCCTTGTCGTTGCGCCGGCCGTTCGACACCTTTGCGTAGTAGGTCTGGTCGACGAGGACGCGCGGCAGCGTGCCGGTGTTGAGCTCCACATGCCAGCCGCCGTCCTTGGCGGAAGTGACCAGCACGTCAGGAATGACCGGCTGCACCACGGTGTCACCAAAGGCATTGCCCGGCTTCGGGTTGAGCGCCTTCAGCTCGACCAGCATCTCGGCAAGATCGTCGGCGTCGACGCCGCAGAGCTTCATCAGCCGGGCATGGTCGCGCCGGGCGACAAGTTCGAGGTTGTCGACCAGCACCGCCATGGCGGGGTCGTAACGGTCCCGCTCGCGGAGCTGGATGGCCAGGCACTCGGCGAGGTCGCAGGCGCCGACGCCGGACGGCTCGAAGCCCTGGACGACGGCGAGCATCCGGCGCACGGTCTCCGGGTCGGCGCCGAGCTGGGTGGCGATGGCGTTGAGGTCGGCGCGAAGATAGCCGGTTTCGTCGATCTCGCTGATGATCGCGTGGCCGACCAACCTCAGCGCCGGATCGGACACCGCCAGGCCGAGCTGGTCGGCAAGATGATCGGCCAGGGTCTTCTCGCCGGCGACGAAGGCTTCGAGATTGTAGTCGTCCGAGCTGACCGGCTGGCGGGTCGGCGCCGTCGTCCACGATTCGGCCGGCAGCGTCGGCGGCGTTTCGCCGGGGGCCGCGCCATGGTCGTCGGGGAAGACGTTGGCGAGATCGGCGTCGAGCTTGCTCTCGATGGTCTCGGCGCTTTCCTTGAGGCTCGTCTCGAGCCAGTCCGGCGCGTCCGCCCCGTTGAGCGCCGGGGGCTCCGCCTCGTCGACGCCGAGGGGAGCGCCGGCCTGTTCCGGGCCGTCGCCGTCGTCGTTTGCCCTCTCAAGCAGCGGATTGCGCTCCAGCTCGGCTTCGACATAGGCTACGAGATCGAGATTCGACAGCTGAAGCAGCTTGATCGCCTGCATCAACTGCGGCGTCATCACCAGCATCTGGCTCTGACGGAACTCGAGCTTCTGGGAAAGTGCCATATGTCGTTTGGCTCAGCCTGGGGCCGAAACTGGTCCGAGAATTGCTTGTCGGACCGTTGGTAGCCTATCCGGCCGTCCAGTTAAAGGCTGAATTGCTCGCCAAGGTAAAGCCGGCGGACGTCGGGGCTTTCGACGATCTCGTCCGGCCGCCCCTCGAACAGCACCTCGCCGGAATGGATGATATAGGCGCGGTCGATGAGATGCAGCGTCTCGCGGACATTGTGGTCGGTGATCAAGACGCCGATGCCGAGGCCGGTGAGGTGGCGCACCAGCGCCTGGATGTCGCCGACCGCGATCGGGTCGACGCCGGTGAACGGCTCGTCGAGCAGCATGAAGGCCGGTCGGCTGGCGAGCGCCCGGGCGATCTCGCAGCGTCGCCGCTCGCCGCCCGACAGCGAGATGGCCGGTGCGTTGCGCAGATGGGCAATACGGAATTCGTCAAGCAGCGCGTCGAGTTGCTCCTCGCGCTCGGCCTTGTCCGGTTCCACCACCTCGAGCACCGCGCGGATGTTGGCCTCGACCGACAGGCCGCGGAAGATCGAGGCCTCCTGCGGCAGATAGCCGATGCCGAGGCGGGCGCGGCGGTACATCGGCATGCCGGTGACGTCATGGCCGTCGAGCTCGATGGTGCCGTAGTCGGCCTTCACCAGTCCGGTGATCATATAGAAGATGGTGGTCTTGCCGGCGCCGTTGGCGCCGAGCAGGCCGACGGCTTCGCCGCGCGCGACGGCGAGGCTCGCTTCGTGGACGACCTGCCGGCCGCGATAGGACTTGCCGAGGCCGTGCGCGACCAGCCAGCCGCGGCCGCCGGCTTCGGGGACCAGACGCGACGGCGGGATGTCCCGGTAGTCGTCTTGCCCGGACCCGTTCGTTGCGCGGCCGTTCCGCTTGCGTCCGAATGGCTTGGTCAGGCTCAACGCCGGGTGAATCCTTCTGCCACCCACCCGAGATATGCGGTCGGGTGCCTCCTGTCGAGGCCGGTTTTTTGCGGCTTTCTCAGTTGGGCGACTTCTGGTCGGTGGCGGGCGTTTTTTGGTCGGCGCCGGGATTGGCGCCCGCGGGCGTGTTTGCGTCGGAGCCCGGCTTCTTGGCGTTCGGCGTGATCAGGATATTGACCCGCTTGCCCTGCTCCGGATCGACCCGCGCCCGGCCGGTCGCCATGTCGATGACGAGCTTGGCGCCGGTCACCACATCCTTGCCCCGGCTCAGCACCACGTCGCCGGTCAAGGTGATGGTCTGCGCCTTGTTGTCGACCACGGCACTGGAGCCGGTGGCGGTCTGATTGCCGGAATTGACGTAGACCGTGCCGTTGGCCTCCATGCGGGTGAAGCCGTTCTGGTCGTCTTTCTTGTCGGAATAGAGCTTGATGGTCGCCGCCTTCATGGTGGTGTCGCCGCGGTGCACGGTGACCCCGCCGCTGAACAGCGAGATACGCTGGTCGCCCTCCTCGAAAACCTCCAGCGTTGCCGCGTCGACCTGGATGGGGGACTTGGAATCGCTGGAGAAGCCCATGAAGACGTCGGTTGACTGGCCGAAGGCGTGGGTCGAGACGAGCGCGGCGACGATGAGGGCGGCGACGCGCCCTGAGACCCCCAACATCCCCTTCATGAGGCAGATCCGCCGGTCGCGGCTTTTTCAGGCTGGGGCCGGGCGTCGGCCGGCTTTGCGGCGTCGTCGCCGCCGTCGGCCGGCTTCACCGCGGCTGCATCGCCTGCCGGCACGTCCTTCGGCGTATAGACCACGGTGACGTTGTTGCGGAACCAGACGTGCTTGCCCTGGTCCTGCACCTCGATGGTATTGGCCTTGACCGAGACCTGGTCGGTGACGATCTCGACCGGATTCAACGAGGTCATCTTCCCGCTGTCGATGTCGATATCGGCATCCTGAAGGGTCGCCTTGTAGCCATCCGATGTCACCACAGTGATGCCGTCGCTCAGCTTCAGCTTGTTGGTGTTGCCGTCGTAGACGCCGGTCGCCGCCTGCACATGCGCCGTGCCGCCGTCACCGGTTCCGAGCCGCGCGGTGATCTTGGTCATGGTCACGATCTTCGGGTTATTGAGGTCCTGCACCGCCCGCACAGCATTCACCTCGTACGAGCGCCGCGTTCCCTCGAAACCTGAAATATGCGGCTTCTTCATGGTCACGCTTTTGGATTCGACGTTGACTCCCGACAGGCTGACGATCGCCGTCTCAGGGTCCGGGGCGAACTGGACGAGAGCAAGAAATCCGACGATCCCGACAAATGCGATGCCGGGCAACACGATCTTGAGCCAGCGAACATGACGGCTGTGCCGCGCTGCACGCTCGAAATTGCGGGCGCCACGTTCCTTGGTCGGATCGAAACGGATCTGGCGGGTCGCCGCCATCCCGGCCACGGCCGTGGCCACCGTCGCAGCCGGCACTGGCCGGCCGGACGGTTCCGCCTCGTCGGCATAGTAGGCTTCGTCGGCCTCAAGGTCTGTCGGCCCCGCGAGGTACCGCTCGTCCTCGCCATAGTCGGCATCCCGGGGCGGGGAATAGCCGGACCGGTCGTCCGGCTCGGCGTAGGCGGCGTCTTCCGGGGAGGGATACTGACCCCAGCCGTAGGAGGCATCGTCCGGAGGGAGATATTCCGGTTCGGCGCCGGTCTCGGCCCAGGCGTCTTCAGGTGGGACGGGCGGATCGTCGTCGTAATCGCGCGCCGGCTCCTCACCGGCAAAGAATGCACGGTCGGCCGGGTATTGCTCGGCCGCAGTCGGCTGCCGCCGGTCCCCGGCGGGCGCGTCCTCGTCCGCGTCCTGGTCCTGATAGTAATAGTCGGTCATGCCGTTTGCCCGATCCGGGCGGAATCTACCAACCACATTGTGGACTTAAGGTGGCCGGACGGCAATCGCCGTCCACCGGGCCCCGCCCGCCCGCGGTCAATGGGCGAAAATGTCCTCGTCCGCCCAGCCGGCGAGATCGAGCAGCGCCCGCGCCGGCAGGAAGAGGAAGCAGGCGGCGGCAAGCTCGCTCCGCCGGTCGCGGGCGAGCCGCTCGTCGAGCTGCTGCTTGACGGCATGCAAATGGAGGACATCGGAAGCCGCATAGGCGATCTGAGCGTCCGTCAGCCGTTCGGCCGCCCAGTCCGAGCTTTGCGCCTGCTTCGAGATATCGATGTCGAGGACGTCCTTGACGAGGTCCTTGAGCCCGTGCCGGTCGGTGTAGGTGCGGGTCAGCCGCGACGCGATCTTGGTGCAATAAAGCGGACCGGTCATCACCCCGAAGGTCTTGAATAGAAAGGCGACATCGAACCGCGCATAGTGGAAGATCTTGAGCTTCTGGTCGTCGGCAAGCAGCGCCGTCAGGTTGGGGGCATCGGTCTGGCCCGGCGCGATCTGGACGATGTCGGCGCTGCCGTCTCCCGGCGACAGCTGGACGAGGCACAGCCGGTCGCGGTGCGGGTTGAGGCCGAGCGTCTCGGTGTCGACCGCCACCGGCCCGCGATAAAGTGACAGGTCGGGCAGGTCGCCCTTGTGGAGGCGGATGGTCATGGGCTCGAAATCCATCTGTGTTTGGCGCGCACGGGCTTACAGGAACGAGGGACGGCCATCAAATCGCACGCCGCACACCGGTAGATCATAAGGTCAGGCGATTCATGGCGTGATAACCTTAAGTCGTCGATAATAGATCCACCGATTTCCTGATGGTTGGATTAGCGTTTCCGGAAACTTTTTTTCGTAAAACTCGTAGCAAAACGGCTGCAAGAACACGCCAGGCGGCTTTCAACGCATGCGACAGACCATCCTCGTTACCTTGCTTCTCGGCATGCTTGCGGCCGGCGCACTGCTGATGGCGGATCGTGTCGCGCCGGAGCATCGGCGCGGTTCCGCACCGCCGGGAAGCCGGCCGGACCTCGTGTCGAGCGCCGCCCTCCTCGTCAACCCCGACGTCCGCTTCACCGGCGCGATCATCCCCCGCACGGGTTCGGGGGGACTCCTGTCGGGGTCGCCGGTCGGCTGGTCTGGCTGGTCGGGTTTGTTCGGCGGTCTTGCGGGATTGGCGGATGAGGTCGCGACAAGCTGGGGCCGGGCGGGCGCCACGGCGTTGCCGCGCGTAGCAGAGCTTGTTGCCGGCAGGTCGCAGGGTGGCTTCGCGGCCGGCGGCGTCGCGACCGTGGTCCATGCGCCGCCCGACCAGGACTACGGGTCGGCGGTAGCGCGCTATGCCATCGCCGCCAACCCGGACGACGCCGACGCTCTCTACAGCCTCGGCCTCGACTACCGCGACGGGAATGGCGTCGATCGCGATGCCTACGCGGCGGCGCGCAACCTTCTGGCCGCCGCCGAGCTTGGCCACGCCGAGGCGCAACTCGCCATCGCCGATCTCTACCGGCGGGGGCTGGGCGTCCACCGCAACGATGTGGCCGCCTATGTCTGGTACGACCTTGTCGCCGGTCGCCTGTCGACGGCCGAAAAGCGCGCGGCGGCGGCCGGGGCGCGCGATCGCCTGGCGGCGCTGCTGAGCGTGGAGGAACGGGCGACCGCGAAGCGCCTGGTCGCCGCATGGCAGCCACGCAGCACCGCCGCTGCCGCTGCGGAAACGGCTGGCGCCGGCGGTTGACGTTCCGCCCTGCCCCCGGCGTCCGCCGCCGTTGACAAGGTTTCGGCCCCCCCTTACCTATCGCGCCCGTGCCCAGGTGGCGGAACTGGTAGACGCGCACGGTTCAGGTCCGTGTGCCGCGAGGCGTGGAGGTTCGAGTCCTCTCCTGGGCACCATTTTCCTGTTCGCCGATAGCCGGCGAAGATTGAAAGAATCAAGGATTTCTGCCATATTGGCGCTGGTTTCGACCGGCGTTGATC
>Ga0210086_1000560_pt1 | contig 21118 bp, 15 predicted proteins | sample China_Galinas_PW_3_FD_184867 | JGI IMG/M metagenome (GOLD analysis project Ga0210086, IMG submission 184867) | Wetland microbial communities from San Francisco Bay, California, USA, that impact long-term carbon sequestration - China_Galinas_PWB_D2... | ecosystem: Environmental > Aquatic > Marine...
GTCCGCGGCGCGGGTCTTCGGCTCTCTGTGCATGTCGGCCTCTTGCTTGTCGTTGATATCCCGAGCTACTTACCACGTACAGCATGTACGAGGTGCGGCATGGAGGCGGGTGGGGGACGCCGCCTGCCGAGGCTCGATCCGGTCGATGTCGGCCGTGATGGGGAAGGTGACGGTCGGCTCCAAGGGGGGGATTCGTGTGGCCGGTCGGCGTCCAGGGCACCGGGGCCAGACGAAAAGGGGCGGGGCCCGGCGGGCCCCGCCCTGTGGATGACAGCCGCCCGTGGGACGGCTCGTGGAGCGCGCTGGCCGGCTATTCGACGGCCTTCTTGGCGTTGACCCGGCCGTGGCTGTAGATGATGTCGGTGCCCGGGTCGCCCAGGTCGTCCGCCGAGATCGCCAGTTGGGTGGCGAGTTGGTGGCCGTTGAGCGCACCGCCGGCCTGGCCGTCGATCAGGGCCGCGACGCCTGCCACGATCGGCGAGGCGAAGCTCGTGCCCGCGCCGACCAGGTAGGAGCTCGGCCCGCAGCCGTAGAAGACGCTGAACTGGGAGCAGGCCCCCAGGACCAGGCCCTGGCTCGTCTGGTTGACGACGCAGCCGGGGAGTGGCGGGTCCGGGTAGGAGCCGTCACCGCCCGGTGCACCGACCCAGGTGCCGGAGACGCCGTAGTTGGAGTAGCTGGCGAGCGAATCGTCCCAGCCGGTGGCGTATGCGGCGATCCCGCTCCCGGCTTCAGCCGGAAGGAAGACGGTGTTGCCGCTGTGGTCCATGTCCAGGCCGTCGTTGCCGGCGGCGGAGACGACCAGCTTGCCCTGGCGCTCGGCGTAGTTGACGGCCGTGTTCAAGGCGGCGAGGAGCTGACTGACACCCGGCAGGTTCTTGGGGATGCCGCCAGGCACGCCGAGGCTCATGTTGATCACGGAGACGTCCGGCAGTTCGGCGGCGTACAGGATGCCGGCGATGATGTCGCCGAAGCTTCCGCTGCCGTTGCAGTTGAGGACCTTGACCGCGACGATCCGCGAGTCCGGAGCCACGGCTGCGATGCCGGCGGCGTTGGAGACGATCTGGGTCGCCACGAAGGTCCCGTGGAACCGGAAGTCGAGATAGGTCTCTTCGTCCGGCAGGCCGAGGATGGCGTTGCAGGGCGAGGAGCCGGGGCTGAGGAAGCTCGTGCTGTTGGCCAGGTCGATCAGCCCCACGGTGTCGTTGTGGGTCGGATCGATGCCGGAGTCGAGCACCGCCACCTTGACGTTCGGGTCGCCGAGCTCACCGAGTGCCCAGGCGCCGTCGGCCTCGATGTTGCGCATGTTCCACTGGCAGGGGTAGAAGAAGGCCGTCGTAGGATCGGCCGCGGGAGCGGCCGCCGTCGGAGCCTGCGCCGTGACCATCTGGGTGGGCTCCGGAGTCCACTGGAGGAAGACGTCCTGGGTCACGTCCCCGATCGCCTGGTCCGCGCCCAAGAGGGTCGCGAAGTCCGCGGCGCCGGAGCTGGCGTAGGCGTAGCCGATCTCGGGGTAGACACGGTCCAAGGTGCCGCCCGCGGCGGCGACTCGGTCGGCCAGATCTGCAGGGATCTTGCCGTTGACGTCGATCAGGAAGTGGCTTGCCGAGGCGACGGCGGGGGCGAGAAGCAGGATGGCGAGGAGCAGCGCAAAGACCGCGCCGCAGCGGTGGGGAAATCGCAACAGACCCAACATTGGGCACCTCCGGGCAAGACGTTCTAGGGGCGCTTCGGCAGCCTGGCTACCTCCCCGGGCGGAGGCCCGACGGCTTTGCGTCCCCGCCTTGCGACGGGTTTGCCCTGAGCGAAGCTCGTTCGACCTTAGGGTACAGCCTGCACCAAATTATAGTCGCGCTTCGATGAGCGTCAAGCCGGAGCGCGGCCCACGGAGGCCTGACGGCAAGAAAAAGGGGAGGCCCGGAGGCCTCCCCTCGGAGTCGTGAAACTCGAGCTTCCTTGCCTACTGGGTGCAGCCGCGGTAGGCGTTGACGAAGCCGTGGCCGTAGTACTGGTCCTGGCCGATCGGACCCTCGTCGTCAGCGCTCTGCTGGAGCAGGGTCTTGAGCGCGCCGAGCGAGATGCCCGGGTGCGAGCTCTTGATCAGCGCGGCCACACCGGCGACCGCCGGGCTCGCCATGCTGGTGCCGGCGGCGAAGCTGTACGACGTGGTGGAGGCACCGGAGCCACGGCTGGTGCTGAGCACCATGTCGTAGTACCAGAGGCCGACCGGGTACAGGGTGAAGTCACCACCCGGTCCGGCCACGCTCACCAGGTCCTCACCGTAGTTGGAGTAGGAGGCGAGGCGGCGGAAGTTGGTGCCGCCGTTGGCGAAATCGACCGGGCCGGTGGCCGAGACCGCCAGGCCGGAGCCGGACTGGGCCGGGACGAAGGTGTAGTCGTAGAGCTGGCCCAGGTCGAGGCCGTTGTTGCCGGCGGCGGAGATGACCAGCACGCCCTGGCTGGCCGCGAAGTTGACCGCCTTGGCCATGGCGCCGACGAGCTGGCCGCCGCCGGAGGCGCTCTTCGGGAAGAGGGCGCCGAGGCTCATGTTGATGATGTCCGCCTTCTGGCAGCCACCCAGGCCGAAGCTCGCCGGGTCGGAGGCGTAGAGGATGCCGCCGATGACCGCGCCGAAGCTGCCGGAGCCGTTGTGGAGGACCTTGACACCCATGAGGGTGGCCTCGGGGGCGATGCCGATGGTGCCGATGCCGTTGTCCTCGGCGGCGACGATGCCGGCCACGTGGGTGCCGTGCCAGAAGGTGCCGACGTCACTGTTGTAGGGCTCACCGGGCACGAAGGAGACCGAGCAGGCGGTGTCCAGGTTGTCGTCGAGATCGACGTGCTCGTTCCAGATGCCTCCGTCGATGATCGCCACGCGCACGCCGGCGCCGGTGCAGCCGGCGGCCCAGGCATCCGGGGCATTGACCGAGCGGACGTTCCACTGCAGCGGGTAGAAGGTCTCGTCGTCCGGCGTGATGGAGGTGGGCTCGGGCTGTGCCGGCACCCACTGGACGACCACGTCCGGCGAGCCGCTCTTGAAGGCGTTGCTCGACATCACCTGGTCGAGGAAATTGGGATCGGTCGAGGATGCCATGCCGATGCCGGAGCCGGGGTGGCCCCAGATCACGGTGCCGCCCGCGGCCTCGACGGCGGCGGTTTGCTTGGCACCCCAGTGGGACGCGACGAGAACGTAGTCGCCGCTCTGGGCGGACACGGGCGCGGGCACCAGAAGGGCCGCGGCAAGCACGATCACGCAGACGCACATCAGGATCGGAAGGGTAGAGTTACGAATCATCTGGATCGGTCTCCTTGCGAGAAATCTGTCAGACGTGGACGGACCTGTAACCCTCCGGCAGCCAGGCCACCTCCTGTAGGAGGCCCAGGGCTTTGCGTCGCCACCTCACGATGGCTTTGCCTTGGACGAAGCGCCCAAGAAGCTACCGGAAAGGTGAAGCGAGGTCAAGGGCCGGCCGGCGACCGGACCGCGAAAAACGGGGTGTCGGAGCCGGGTTTACCGCGATGGGCGGCTGCGGACGAGCTTCCGGGCGAGGTCGTCCGTGAAGGGGGCGTCCGGGTTGCGCCACGACTTTCTCAGGTAGTGGGCGACCTCCCGGATCAGGTCGGCCGAAGCCTTCTCCATCTTGAGGGAGTGCTGGAGCAATGCCCAGGCTTCGCGCGCCTTCGGGTGAGCGCCCCAGTCGCTGAGGGTCTGCGCCATCGCCGCGGCGAGCTCGGCGGCGGAGTGGAGCTTTCCGAGGGCCAGGCGGCAGCCCGCCAGATCGAGCGCGACGAGCGCTCCTTCGATACGCCGGTCCCGCTCGAGAACCTCTTGGAGCAAAACCTCGTAGCTCGCCTCCGCCTCCTCGAGATTGTTCAGGGCGGCGGCCAGGCGCGCCTCGGTCCAGGCCAGGTTGATCTCGGCCCACGGGGTGCCGTCCCGGCGGTAGTGCTTGCGGCTGGCCTCGAGCAGCATCGAGGCCTGCTCGGGATGGCCCGAGTTGATCAGGGCGCCGATCTGGTTGTGGCGGGCGAACAGGAACAGCTCGCCGTCGCGCTCCGGGTCCAGCAGGCGCTCCGCGGTGCGGGCCGTCTCCAGGCCGCCACCCGGCGCGTTGAACTCCAGGGGGATGACGAGCTTGACCAGGGCGCGGGCCAGGTGCGTGGGCTCGTCCAGGGCGCGATAGATGGTGCACGCTTGGTCGAGCAGGTCGATGGCCACCATGTAGTGGCCGCAATCGGTCTCCAGCGAGGCGCGATGGCAGAGCAGGGAGGCCTCTTCGAGCGGGTCGCCGGTGCCCTCGAGCAGGATCTCGTCGGCGCGCTCCAAGGCTGCGCCGGCGCTGCGGAGCTGGCCGGCGCAGCGGTAGGAGTTGCCGAGGTTGCTCCACGCCCGGGCCCGGAGGTCGGACGCGAGGGAGGTGGGGTAGGGGAGGCAGTCGATCCGGTCCGCGACCACCACAGCGAGGCGGCTCAACCGGACGGCGCGACAGGGCTGGTTGTCGAAGATCGCCTTCAGGCTGCGGCTGATCAGCTCTTCTGCGAGACCCCAGGTGCGGAAATGCTCGCGGTTGTCGACCAGCAACCGGACCCTCGTCTCCGGATGGCGCTCGAGCTGGCAGGCGAGCATGGGAGCCGCCAGCCGCTCCTCGTCGTGGATGGTGCGCAACGCCTCCGCGGTGGCGACGATCGACAGGATCCGGTCTTCGGGCAGGTGGAGATGACGATCGGCTTCCGGGTCGGGCAGCGTGTCGAGGAGGTCCAGAGCCGACTGGTCCTCGCCCAGGTAGGGGCCTCCGGGGCTCGGCTGAGATGGCGTGTCGTAGATCATTCCCTGTTCTCGATTCTCTACCAAGTGCGGCCGCTCGTTCGAGCGCTCGCCGATCGGGAAATCCGCTGCGGGACCGGCGAGCGCGGTAAGGCTACTCGATCTTCATCATCGGCGCAAGCGCGAAGAGCTTTGCATGCTCCTTCGGCACTCGCTTTCTCCTGCGACGCTTCGATCGGAGCCCCTCCCGAGCCGTCGAGCTCAGGTGGCGCCGTCCGGGTCGATGAAGCCGCCCCCGCCACCGGGTGTGAAGCCGCCGGTGCCGTCGGTCGGTGAGCCGTCCGTCGTGCTCGTGGTCGTGCTGGACCCCGCCACGGTCCGGAAGGCGTTCCGCACCGGCGACCAAAGGGCCGCCCACTGTTCGGCGACGCTGGTCCACAACTCACTGGACCACACACGGGCCGCGTGGGCGAGCATGCCATCCTGGGCCTGAGCTCCTGGTCCAGTTGCCGAATCTATTGCGTATCCCGGATGGACCGAGAACACAGCGAGCAACAGGAAGAGCAGTACGGCACCGAGGCCGATCCGCGCGCCTGAGGGGCCCTGTCGTCTAGAGTCGGGGTAGGACATCATCGTCTCCTTTCCGCTTCCATGCAGGTTCGTACACCATACTGGGCCCGAAAGCCGGTTGCCGATCGGGGCGCAGCGACAAAATCATCCGTAACATCGCGATTGCAAGCATTATAGCACCCGCAAAGGCTTTCTGGGAGCCTCCCCGTTCCTTGGAGGCGGCTCAACGGCCGGGGCGGTCACGCTCGACGACCTCGAACTCCGCGTCGATCACGGTGTCGTCGGAACCGCCGGTTCCCGCGGGGGAGGTCGGCTGGGCGCCGGGGGAGCGCGACGGTCTGCGCGGTGGCCGCGCCGGTCGCGCGACGAAGCGGCGGCGGACGGCCTCGCCGGTCCACCGCGCCAGCCGGTGGCGGAGCGGCGGGACGAGCAGCAGGAAGCCGGTGGTGTCGGTGAGGAGGCCGGGCGTGATCAACAGGGCACCGGCGACCAGGATCAGGAGGCCCTCGATGAGCTCCCCCTCGGGCAGGCGGCCGGCGCCCAGCGCCGCGTGGAAGCGGCCCCAGGTGGCCAGGCCCTGGTGGCGCGCCAGGGCGGCCCCCAGAACGCCGGTCGTGAGCACCAGGGCGATGGTCGGCACGACGCCGACGTGGTTGCCCATCCAGATGAGCAGCGCCAGCTCGAGGAGCGGGACGGCGGTGAAGAGGAGGATGAGGCGACCCAGCACGGGGCCCACTCTGCCGTGCGGACCGGCCGCGGTCAAGGGCACAGCGGCGGGTGCCGGCTCCCGCCGCCCGGACCTCCGGTGACGGGGGTGGGGGGGGAGGCCGGCGGGGTTCCTGACGGTCGCTTGCTATGATCGCGCGGCGCTTCGGGGGCCCGGCATCGACCGGCTCGAGGAGCGGAGCAGGACCCCACCTCCTCGTGGGCTGTGGTGCCCGCTCCCAGCATGCTTTCCCTTGGTTTGCCCGAGTTGGAGGACAGTGATGGAACGATCGATCCGGAGGTTCCTCCGCAGTCGTGGGGGCTCCGTCGCAGCGCTCGCACTCCTCTCCACGCTCCTCGGCCCCGCTGCCTGGGCGCCGGCGGCGGCAGAGGAGCCGGGCGCCACCGTCACCGCAACGGCCCCGTCGCCGGAGCTCCTGGCCAGGGCGCGGGCGGTGCTCCGACGCGTACCGCTCATCGACGGCCACAACGACACGCCGTGGCAGTACCGCGAGCGGGCGGACGACCACCTGGACCGGATCGACCTGGCGGCGAGCACCGCGGCCCTCGATCCGCCCATGCATACGGACATCCCGCGCCTCCGGGCCGGTGGCCTGGGGGCTCAGCTCTGGTCGGTCTACGTCCCGGTGTCGATGGCCGGTCCCGGCGCCGCGGCGGCGGTGCTCCAGCAGATCGACGTCGTCCACCGGATGGTGGAGCGCTACCCGGATACGTTCGAGATGGCCTACGGGCCGGACGACGTCCGGCGGATCTTCGCCGAGGGCAAGATCGCGTCGCTCATCGGCATGGAGGGTGGGCACTCGATCGAGGGCTCCCTGGCGGTCCTCCGCCAGCTCTACCGCGCCGGCGCCCGCTACATGACCCTGACCCACTCGGAAAACACCCCGTGGGCTGACTCGGCCACCGACGCGCCGGAGCACGGCGGGCTCACCCCCTTCGGCCGGGAGGTGGTCCGGGAGATGAACCGGCTCGGAATGCTCGTCGACCTATCCCATGTTTCGGCAGATGTGATGCACGATGCGCTCGACACGACCGAAGCACCGGTCGTCTTTTCCCATTCCTCGACGCGAGCGCTCACCCCCCACCCCCGGAACGTTCCCGACGACGTGCTGAGGCGCTTGCCCGAAAACGGCGGGGTGGTGATGGTGACCTTCGTCGAGCCGTTCGTCTCCGAAGAGTCCCGCCAGTGGTTCGCCGACCACGACGCCGCCGAGGCGCGTTCGAAGGCGCTCCACCCGGGCGACCCGGAGGCGGTGAAGCAGGGCCTCGACCACTGGGAGCAGGAGCACCCGCGACCGCGGGCGACGCTCTCCCAGGTGGCGGACCACATCGACCACGTCCGCGCCGTCGCCGGCATCGACCACATCGGGATCGGCTCGGACTTCGACGGCATCTCCCAGGGCCCGCTCGGCCTCGAGGACGTGTCGACCTACCCGGCGCTCTTCGCCGAGCTGCTCCGGCGGGGCTACAGCGAGCAGGACCTGGAGAAGATCGCCGGCGGCAACCTGCTGCGGGCGTTTGACCGGGTGGAGGAGGTCGCCGCGCGGCTCCAGCGCGAGCGCCCGGCCTCCGACGCCCTGATCGAGGAGCTCGACGGCGCCGGCGACAAGGCATCGGCCCGACCGAGCGACGGGGGCGGCTCTTGAGCCGGCACAATCGAAGGCACCGCCGGCGCTCCGCCGCCGGCCGGCAGCCCTCCGCGTCTCCGGTCGCCCCGGCATCTTCGGCCGCTTCGCTGCGCCGGCCGGTCACCGTTCTGACCTACAACATCCAGGGCTACGGTGCCTTGGTCAGCCGGCGGTACCTCGACGCCATCACCCGGGTGATCGAGACCGTCCAACCCGATCTCGTCGGCCTCCAGGAGGTCCACCGGGGGACCTGGCCGGCGCGCTTCGAGGACCAGGTGGAGGAGCTCGCCCGGCGCACCGGCATGGAGCCCTGGTTCGGCACCACGGTCAGCCTGGGCACCGGCGACCACGGCAACGCGGTCCTCGCCCGCGGCAAGATCCTCAGCGGCGAGGTGACCGTCCTGCCCGGGCGCATGGAGCGCCGCTCGCTCCTCACCTGCCAGGTGGAGCTGGAGGACGTCAAGCTGGACTTCATGGTCACCCACCTGGCCGCCTGGGGGCGCCTGGCGCGCACCGCGCGGAGCCGGCAAGCGGAATTCATCCGCGGCCGCCTCGCCGGAGCGACCGCGCCCACCGTGCTGGTCGGGGATTTCAACGCGCCGCCCTCCGCCCCCGAGCTCGGGAACTTCCTGGGGGACGACGAGGTCCAGCTCTGTGGCAGCCCGCAGGAGTCGACTCACCGGCTCATGCGCCAGCGGATCGACTACATCTGCACGTGCAGGGCGTGGGACGCGGTCGAGTCCCGGGTGCTCCGAACCGGGCCGTCCGACCACTTCCCGGTCACCGCCAAGCTCCGCCTCAAGGAGCCCGCCGAGCCGGTCGCCGTTGCCGCCGCGAGCTGAACGGCAGCTTCGGGCGCGCTACCTCTCCGCGCTCGGTTCGACGGACCGACCGACGACGATGCTCGGCATGGTGCTCGGCTTGGGCGGCCATGGGATCAGCAGGCCCTGGCCGATGCCCTCCGCCACCTCGTCTCCGTAGAGCAGGCTCACCAGATACATCGCCACGTCGTAGGACCGGGCTCCGCCCTGGGAGGTGAGGAGCTTGCCGTCCTGGACGTAGCTCACGTTGATCTTGAGGTCGACAGCGGGGAAGCGGTCGGCGAAGGCCTGGTAGTCGGAGGGGAAGGTGGTGGCGGAGTGGCCGTCCAGCAGCCCGGCCCGGGCGAGGACGAAGGCACCGTCGCACAGGGACATGACGAACCGTGCGCTCTCGCCGGTCCGGCGGACCCAGTCGATCAGGTGCTTGTTCTCCAGGTCGGTGCTCATGCTCCCCTCGGCGCTCGGGACGATCAGGATGTCGATCGGCGGCGCGTCCTCGAAGCTGTGGTCGGGGGTCAGCTTGAGGCCCTCGAAGGTCGTGACCGGCCGTCCGTCCGGGGACACGGTAAAGACGTCGATCCACGGGTCGGTGTGGAAGCGGGTGTGTTGAAGGACGTCGTACGGGGCCATCAGCTCCGAGTTGTAGACCCCGTCGACCACCAGGAACGCGGCGTGGAGGGTGCGCTCGGGTGCCACCGCCGGGTGCTCCGGCGCCGAGGCGGCGGCCTGGGCAGCCGCTGACAGCAGGCACCCGGCGAGCACCAGGAAGACGGTCAGCACGGCGCGGGGGACGGCGTGTGGGGCGCGCGATCGGTCGGGCATCAGGGCTCTCCTCGAAGGTCCTCGGACAGTCTCTCTGTTTTCCAGGGAAGTTCCCCGGGTGGATTCCCCGGGTCGATCCAACGGCTTCGGGGGAACGCAAGTCTACCAACGGCGCCGCCGCCCGGCGAGGCTCGCGCCACGAGCTTGCTGGAATGGCCTCGCGCGCTCGACGTGTTGGACAGCCAGAGGCCGGCGAGCTCGGCCCTACCGAAACCACGCAACCCGGCGCCGCCGGCATGACGCCCGCGGCCGCCGTCCAGAATCCGTATTCCGAGGAGGCACCTTGCCCTACAGTCCCCTGCTGGTCAAGCCGATGCGAGAGGAGCTCGTCGCCGCCGGTGTGCGCGAGCTCATGACCCCCGAAGACGTGGACGCCTTCATGGAGGAAGCCGGCAAGGGCACCTCGATGCTGGTCGTCAACTCCGTGTGCGGCTGCGCCGCCGGCATGGCCCGCCCGGGTGTGCGGCTGGCGCTCCAGCACGCCAAGGTGCCGGACCGCTCGGTCTCGGTCTTTGCGGGCCAGGACGTCGAAGCGACCCAGAAGGCCCGCTCTTACATTCCGGACATTCCGCCGTCGAGCCCGTCGATCGCCGTGTTCAAGGATGGCGAGCTGGTCTACTTCTTGCCCCGTCACCGGATCGAAAACCGGCGGGCGGAGGACGTGGCCGAGGATCTGGTGCAGGTCTTCGACGAGCACGTGGGCTGATGGGGACCTTCCACGATCACGCTTCGCCGCTCCACGGCATCACCGTCGCCGTCGAGACGGCGGGCGACGAGCTCTGGATCGGCCGCTGCGACGACGAGGACGACGAGCGGGTGATCCTGCTGGACGCGGACGTCCACACCGATGGGAACGGGGATGAGGATGTCGCCGGCTCCCGGGAGGAGTGGCTGGCCAAAGCGGTCCGCTTCGGCATCTGGCCGCGGCACAAGCGAGTCGTGCTGCCGCGCGGCCGGGTCGCCTCGATCCGCCGGCTGGGCGACCTCGATTGACCGGATCGCCCCCCAACCGTTCGATCCCCTTCCCACCCTCACGGTGGGCACGGGACGCCACCTGCCATGACGTGTTCATGACGGGTATGTGGTGTACGTCTGACGATCTGAGCTGTTCATCTGGCCGATGAGCTGGCGAAAGGACATCCCATGGCCCGCATCCTGATCTCTCTCGGCGCGTTCGCCTGCGCCCTCTCGGTGGCGGCCGGGGCGTTCGGCGCCCACGGCCTGTCCGGCCGGCTCTCGGAGCACTCCCTCGAGCTGTGGGAGACCGCGGCCCGGTACCTCATGTACGGCGGCTTCGGTACCGTCCTGGTGGGGCTCGCGGCGCTCCACGCTTCCACGCGGTCGCTCAGCGCCTCAGGCTGGTGCCTGCTGGCCGGCACGGCGATCTTCTCCGGCACCGTGTTCTCCCTGGCCCTCGGCGGCCCCCGGTGGCTCGGAGCGGTCACCCCGCTCGGCGGCCTCCTGGTGATCGCCGGCTTCCTCCTCTTGGCCTTCGGCGCCTTGCGCCTCTGATCCCCCGCCCCTCGCCCAAAAAAATGCCGGAACCGCCTGGTGGCGGCCCCGGCTCACCGACCGATCGGTCGCCCGCTCCTGCTGGGGCGTCCCTGCGGTCGTGCGTGCTACTCGTTCGTTCCGCCTTCCCCCGGCACCCCGGCTGCGCTCTCCGGGCTCGCAGCCCCTCCGAGGACGGCGTCGATCAACGACGTGTCCAGGATCGGGTGGGGCGAGAAGATCGCGTTGTCGTGGAACAGGTCATCGAACTGGTAGAAGAGCTGCGCCCCGGCGCGCGGCATCTCGATCCGGGCGTCGATGAACTGGCCCGCGCGGATGGTCCGGCCGTGGGCGTAGGTGTAGTCGGTCCAGTAGCCGGCCGCCGGGTCGGCGGGGTCGTTGTAGAGGGTCCCGTTGTGCGGGTTCAGGAACAGGAACGGCTCCCAGGCCGAGGTCGGCGGGATGATGTCGCCGCAGACGCCGTTGCCCTCCTGGCAGGGGTTGCGCAGGAAGGGCGGGAACCGGAGCTCCGTCTTCGGCACGCTCGGGTCGTTCGGCGCCGGCCAGTTCTTGAGGTGGAGCGGGTGGTTGGCCGACAGGTCCTCGGGGCAGAACTGCCCCAGCGGGGCGTCCGGGCAGAATTCCGCGCGTCCCCAGCCTTCGGTGCGCTGGCCGATCACCAGGCCGTTTTGCACCAGCGGGTGCCCGTCCCGGTCGGTCTTGCCGGCGAACTGGTTCGGATCGAGGCGCGCCCGGTTCATGAACAGTCCCCGGTAGACCAGGTTCCCGTCCTCCTCGTGGTGCGGCGCGGCGGACAGGTCGCGCAGTCCGTCGAACGCCGGGTCGGCCACCGTGCTGACGATGAACGGCGGCGGGTTGAACGGGAACGGCTCCGTGTCGGCGTTCCGGAACTGGTAGCCCCAGAAGACCTGGCGCTCGTCCTTCGGCCCGAGCGTGTTTCCCTCGGCGTCGAGCGGCAGGCCGACCAACGGTGCGAGGTAGGGCCGTAGCCGCCGCTGGTCCGACTCACGGGGGTAGACCCCCTCCTGCTGCACCACACCGTAGTGGGGCCGGAAGCCCCAGCCCGCCCGGTACTGCATCTCCGCCACCTTCGGCGCCCCGTGGAGGGGCTTGAAGTTCATGATCTCGAAGCTGAAGATGCCGGCCTTGAAGTTGTGCGCCAGGTCCCGGTGGAGCGGCGCGCCGAAGCCGACGTTGCGGAAGTAGTGGGTGTGGCGGTCGAGGTTCAGCAGCCCGGCCCGCATCACCTCGCCCTGGGACCAGAGCCGGATGGTGTGGCCGAGGGTGCCCTCGCCGTACATCTCGTTGTTCATGTAGACGGTGACGAAGTCGTAGTCGGCGATGGTCTCGCCGCGGGCGGCGAGGATCTCGCGCGCCTCGGGCGGGAGCTGGCGCTGGTTCGACATCAGCGTCAGCCAGTCGTGCCAGGTGCCGTAGCCGGGACCCACGTCCGGGTCGTTGAGCATGGCGTAGATCACCGCCGGGTCGGCGTCATCGGCCAGCGCCGCCTCGGCCACCGTGTAGATCTTCTTCTCCGGCGCGGCGTCCGAGATCGCGTCGATGGTCAGGTCTTCCCGGTTGCGGGTGGTGAAGGACTCGGCCTGCCAGTCCCACGCAGCCTTGCCCGTGTCCGGGTCCCGGTACTCGAAGACCGGTTGGATGAACTGGATGCGCGGCGGGTGGACGTTCCAGCCCCAGGTGTAGATGCCGCGGATGAAGCGGAGCGCCGTGTGCTGGACGGTCAGCCGGTTGACCGACCCGGCCTGCATGCGCACCCAGACGGTGTCCTCTCCCTTGTACGGGAAGCGCACCGTGCCGCCCCGCTTGGGGCCGGGCACGTCGCCGTCCACCAGGGCGTCACGCATCACCTGCGTCGGGGCGAAGTCCTCCTCGACCAGGCTGTAGATGGTCCAGTTGATGCGCAGGGTGTCGTCGCCGCTCACCGGCACCATCTGGCCGTTCACCTCGACCTCGAGCGGCACCGCCAGCAGGAAGGTGTCCGAGTCGAACTGCTGGCCGTACCAGAGGTGGTCGACGTCGATCTGCCAGACCCGGACCATGGTGCCGTCGTCCTTCCAGGACGGCTCCATGATCTGCTCCCCGCTGTCCGGGTCGAGCACCGGGCGAATCTTCTTCATCTTGTACTCGCCCGGCACGCTGTCCGGCGAGATGTCCTCCGGGTGCACCTCCGGGCTGTTCCAACGGTTGAAGTTGAGCAGCGGGAAGCCGTCGAAGATCTTCCCGTGGGTGCGGCCGAGGAGGACGTCGAGCGCCTCGGTGGCGCCCTCGCGCATCAGCGCCACGTCACCCCGGCCTGCCCCGTCGGACATCTTGCCGGCGGCGAAGCCGAGGACCCGCTGGGGATCGATCACGCCGTCGGGGGTGATCGGGTGGCCGGTCGAGCTCAGGGAGACCACCGCCGGGTCGTCGGCGTAGTGCTGCTCGATCGACAGGACGTTGGCGTTCACCCCCGGCTCGGTGACCTGGTCGGTGTGCGGGATGCGGAGCGTCCGGCCGAAGATCGCCGAGAGCATCGGCTCCTCGATCCCGGGGTCGTTGGCGTCGTTGCCACCGTCGCGGAGGATCTTCTCCTCCCACTCCAGGTAGACGCGGGCGTCGTCCGGGTTGGCCGGGCCGGTGGCGCCGGCGCGCGGTGCGGCGGCCGGGGTTGCGCCGTCTCCGGGCGTCCCGTCACCGGTCGCGGCGAGCGCCGGGACCGTGGTGGCGAGCACCAGGCAGAGGGCGAGCAGGACGGAGCGCGCGGCGGGCGCGCTGAGCGGAAGCTGGACCTCGAGCGTGTTCTGTCTCATGTCGGTCTCCGGTTCAGCGGGACGCCGCGACGGTCGTCCGGGGTTGGAGGGGGGCCTGCCGCGGATCACTCGACTCCGGCGGGGCCTTGCGGGCCGCCGGCAGCGGCTGGAGGTCGGGCTGGCGGTGGTCGTAGACCCGGAACAGCCCCCACATGCCCATCACCTTGTGGTCCATGATGTGGCAGTGGAACGGATGGTCGCCGGCGCGGGCGCCGCCGATCAGCTCCAGGTCGTAGGTGGTGCCCACGGAGAGGGTGATGTCCGACAGGCGCTGGCTCGTCGGATCGCCCGGCTCCAGGAACCAGGAGTGGCCGTGGAGGTGGAACACGTGGTGGTCTTCGTAGGCCGGCTGGAGCAGGCGCACGATCACCCGGTCCCCCTCGTAAGCGCGGAAGACCGGTGTCACCGGGTCGCCCCAGACGTCCGAGTCGTGGACGGTGAATTCCCGGTCGTCCTTGACCGCGTTGCCCGGGCCGCCCGGCAGGACCTCGTTGGCCCCCTTGCGGCGGGCGGTGCGGTAGTTGACCGCCACCCGGTAGCGAATCTGGTCCACCCCGTCGTGGAAGAAGATGCCGAACTCCCGGTACGGCTCGCTGCCGTCACCCGGGGTGACGTCGGCGGAGCAGCCGGAGGCCAGCGGGCCGCCGGAACGGGGATCGCTCCAGGTGCTGCCGGCGGGCTCGACGAACAGGCCGCCGAACAGGCCGTGGCGGGTGTGGTCGAGGCTCGCGGGGTCGTACAGGTAGACCGTGCCCAGCGGCGCGTCGGCGTACCAGCGGTAGGTGATGCTCTCGCCCGGCGCGACGGTCGAATCCGGGTTGTAGCCGACCGCGGCGCCGTCGGAGCCGAAGACGTCGTAGGCGACCATGGAGGCGTGGAGCCCGGCGCGGGCCGTGCTGAGCTGGTTGGTCAGCACGATCTCCACCACCTCGCCGGCGTTGGCCCGGATGCACAGCGGTTCGGTCGGCTTGTCACCGCTCCGGATCGCCGCCACGTCCCGGGCCAGGACGTACATCTTGCCCAGCCGGTCCGGCGTGCCGAAGGAGTCGTAGGGGATCGGCTGCTCGATCGCCACCACGTTGTAGCGACGCACCGGCGCCCCCGGAGGACCGGGGTCACCCGGGCCGTCGGGACGCGGCGGCCGGCCGTTCTCCATGCCCCGCGCGATCATGGTCTCCGGGAAGCCCACGCCGTCCGGCGGCGCGGCCCGGTCCGGCAGCGGCTGGATGTCCGCCTGGCGGGTGTCGTGGACCCGGAAAATGCTCCAGGCGCCCTCGCGGCGGTGGTCCATGTCGGCGTCGAAGTAGAGGTAGTCGCCCTCGTGGCCGGTCAGACCGCCCGCCCCGCCTTCGAGGTCGAAGCTGAACGCCTCGGACTGGCCGTTGACGACGAAGTCGCGGTAGGGCGAGCTGTCGGTGTCCCCGCGCTGGAAGAGCCAGCGGTGGCCGTGGAGCTGGAACGGGTGGATCGAGCTGGTGCCGCCGGCCTCGATTCGCAGCGACACCGGGTCGCCGACGTAGGCGCGGAACATCTGATCCTCCGGTGCCGGGTCGCCGTGGACGAAGCTCGAGTAGACGAGGGACTCGTCCGGCCGCTCCGCCAGCCGGTTGCTGAACGGCTGGCTCTGGTTGTTGATGTAGGGGAAGCCCTTCTCCGGGTTCTTGCGGCTCTCGCCGTGCTCGAGGGCGGAGAACGAGAGCCCGGTGCCGTGGAGCCGGAGCGCGTCGCTCTGGCCGAAGAAGAACTCCCGGAAGTCGTTGCGCTTGCTGCCGGTCCGCGGGTCGATCACGTCGTCCGGGACGACGATGTCCGCCATGCGGGTGCCGGTGCGGCCGTTGGTCGAAGAGTAGTGGCCCGCGTCGTCGGCCACGTACTTGTCCTCGCCGGTCTCCCGGTCCCGGAACTCGGCGCCCTCGGGCTCGACGATCAGGGCGCCGAACAGGCCGTGGGGGAGGGAGACGATGAGCTTCGAGTGGTCGTGCCAGTAGACCGTGCCCAGCTCGACGTCGGAGAACCAGGTGGTGTGGACCACTTCGTCCTGCCGGGTCAGCGGGCCGCAGTCGGTCGGGTCCCAGACGCCGCAGGCGCGCCGGCCCTCGACCGGGTCGCCGTTCGCGTCGAGCGACGGCCGGACCGAGGTCTCGTAGTTGAGGCCGGCCACCGCACCGTCCGACGACTGGACGTCGTACTGGACCAGGTGGATGTGCATGCCGACCTTGGAGTGGTGGTCGACCCCGATCGCGTCCGGGAGCGCCGAGCGCAGGGTGATCTGGACGCCTTCACCGACCCGGGAGCGCAGGATCAACGGCTCCGGCGGCTTGTCGCCGGCGCGGATCGCCGGCACGTCGTCGTCGAGCGCGAAGATCATGCCGTTGGGGTCGGTGTCGTTGTACTCGTTGTAGCGGATCGGGAGCTGGATCGCGGTGACGTCGTAGTGGCGCACGTTGGTCGGCTGCCCGGCGCCGCGCAGGGTCGAGCCCTTGACCTCCGGAATCAGGCCGCTGCCGTACGTCGTGCCGGACTCGCTGGCAGCGTCCGCCGGCAGGGTCTCGCCCAGGTAGGCGGTCCCCTGGGTGTCCGGGTCGTGCTCCCGGATCGGCGCGAACGGCGGCCGGCGGCCCAGGTGCGGCGTGATCTGGGGGAACGCGAGGCGCCCGTCGTCCGGGTTGAACAGCAGCTTCGGCCGCTCGTCCGGCGTGCCGCAGCAGCCGACGCCCTCGCCTTCGGCCGGCCATCCCTGGCCGAAGAACCAGTCGTACGGCTCGCCCAGGGCCAGCGGGCCGTCGGCGGTCTGGGCGACGATCCAGTCCCACTTGTTGGCCTTGTTCTGGGTCCGGTTGCCGTGCTCGGGATCGACGATCAGCTCCTCGTCCGGCACGCCGGCCGGTGGCAGCAGCCACTCGAGCCAGTTCTCGAAGTTCGCCTCGGTGATCGGCTGGCCGTAGAACGCGCCGCCGGCCTGGACCACCGCCGGGTGACCTTCACGGGCGCGGCGGAGCAGCTCGATCGAATCGACCGCCCGCGGCGGTGCCTGGCGGTCCGGCAACGGCGCCAGGTCGTCCTGGAGGGTGTTGAAGATGCGGTGGTAGCTCCACATCCCCTCGACCACGTGCTCGATGATGTGGCAGTGGTAGAGGACGTCGCCGACCGTCCGCTGGACGCCGCCGGCGCCGCCCTCCATCTCGACGTCGAAGACCTCGCCGGGCCCCATGGTCTGGGAGTCGATGCGGGTCGACTCCGACAGGATCTTGTCGTGCTCGCCGGCTTTGGACGGCAGGGTCAGGTTGTCGTCCTCCTCGAGCGGATTGACCCGCCAGCGGTGGGCGTGGTTGTGGTAGACGTGGTGCTCGCCCGAGCCGCCGTGGATCACCCGCATGCGCATCGGGTCGCCCACGTACCAGCGCGGATGGGGCGTCGAGTAGTCCCCGAAGGCGTAGGCCGAGTAGGCCATCGACTCGTCCAGGAACAGGTTCATCATGTTGAAGAAGGGCGCCGTGCGGTAGCTGATCCCCTTGCCGCCCGGGTCCGGCACGCCGGTCCAGATGTCGACCGGCTTCTCGCCGTTGGGCGTCTCGAGCTGGATCCGGTCCTGGAAGAAGACGGCGTACTCGCGGAAGGCGCGCACGCTCGGGTCCACGTTGTCGATGATCGCCCCCCAACCGGCGGCGAGCGGCTCGCCGGTTTCGGTGTCGCGGTAGCGGCTGCCGGCGGGCTCGACGATCAGGGCGCCGAACAGGCCGTGGGCCACCTGGTAGCGCGGGTCGGCGTGGCTGTAGAAGTAGTAGATGCCCTCGGCCCACTCCTCGTTCGGAATCTCCCAGGTGTAGGTGATCGACTCCCCGGAGGCGATGGTGGTGTCCGGGTTGTGGCCGGCGTCGGTGCCGGCGGAGTCGGCGGCCCGGTAGAACGCCTTGTGCACGTGGAGCGAGGCGCGCCGGTCGATCTCGTTGGTGAAGTGGATGCGCACCGTGTCGCCGACGTTGGCGCGGATCACCAGCGGCTGGGGCGAGAGCGCCGCCGGGTCCTTGGCGCGGGAGCCGAAGAAGAGCGGGTCGTGGCCGCACTCGAACCCCTGGCAGGCCTCGACCCGGGCCTGGTCCTCGGCGAGCACGTAGAGCATGCCGTTGGGGTCGTGGTCACCGAAGCGGGTGTAGTAGATGTCCTTGGGGATGGCGACGACGTGGTAGTCGCGGACCGTGCCCCCTTCGCGGGGCGCGGGGGCCGGGAGGGCCGCCAGCGTCGCCCGGTCTCCCCGGTGGACGCTGATCTCCACCGCCGGTGCTTTGTGGTCCCGGCCGCGCTTGACCTTGCCGCCGTGGAAGCCGAGGTGGGCCGCGGCCTGGGCGGCCTTCTCCGGCGTGTCCAGGACCGGCGTGTGGCTGCCGGCCGAACCGCCGTCGTCGAGCACGCCCTGGCGGCGCAGGTACTCCTGGTAGCCGTTGGGCGGCGGGGTGGTGCCCAGGCGGTTGTAGAAGCCCAGGTACTCGGACTCGGTCCAGATCCGAGCCGGCGGCGCGGCGGCGGTGCCGTGGTGCCCGCCACCTTCGCGGATGTCCCGCTCGAGCATGGGCGCCGGCTGGACGCCGCGCTTCTGGATCGCCTTGATCACCGGTGAGTCCGCGCCGGAGAGGCCTTGCATCTGGCTCATCATCAGCCAGTAGGCCTCCGCGGCTTCGCGGTGCGCGTCGGTGATCGGACCGTCGTCGTCGGCGGCGAAGGCGCCGACAGCGGGAACCACGAGGAGAAGGAGCGCCGCCAGCCACAGCCGTAGGCCTCCCCTGTGCCAGGGGTGTCGCATCAAAACCTCCCGTTCGTTAACACCAGATCGGCTCCTGCACCGCGCGCGGGGCCGCGGGCACGAGCACGCCACCAGAGATAGAGCTCCGGTCCCGTGCGCAAAGGCGCACCGTGCCGAGAAGCTCGCAACCGCGTCCGAGGAGGGCCCTTCCAGGCCCCTTCTCGGACTCCCTATAGCCATTGCCTAGGGCAGAATGAGGCAAAGACTATCATCGATGTCAACAACCCCCGGCTTCGACCCTCCGACGTTGCGAGTCAACCTGCCTCGGGCTACCATGAAGGGGTCTCCGCCGGGGCGCTTCCTGTGCTCCGGCCCAGCTCGACACACCCCGAGAGACACCGCAAGAAGCTCTCTGCGTTCGACGCGACGTTGAATCGATCTACAGGAGGAACTCCATGGCGAATGCCATCATCAGCACGCCCGTGCCGCAGAACGAGCCGGTGCGCGCGTACGCGCCCGGCTCGGCGGAGAAGGCGAGCCTGAAGAAGACGATCGACCAGCTCCTCGGTCAGGAGATCGAAATCCCGCTGATCATCGGCGGGGAAGAGGTCAAGACCGGCAACACCGCCCCCTGCGTCTGCCCCCACGACCACGGCCACGTGCTCGGCCACTACCACAAGGCCGGCTCCAAAGAGGTGGCGCGGGCCATCGAGGCCTCCCAGAAGGCGTGGACGGCCTGGTCAGAGATGGACTGGGAGGCGCGTGCCGCCGTCTTCCTCAAGGCCGCCGACCTGCTCGCCGGGCCCTACCGGGACGTGGCCAACGCCGCGTCCATGCTCGACCAGTCCAAGACCGTTCACCAGGCGGAGATCGACGCCGCCTGCGAGCTGATCGACTTCTGGCGCTTTAACCCCACCTACATGCGCCAGCTCTACGAGATGCAGTCGCGCTCGGCGGCCGGCATGTGGAACTCCGTCGAGTACCGGCCGCTCGAGGGCTACGTCTTCGCGGTCACCCCGTTCAACTTCGCCTCGATCAGCGGCAACCTGCCGACCGCGCCGGCGATGATGGGCAACGTCGCCCTCTGGAAGCCGGCCTCGAGCGTGGTCTACGTCTGCTACCAGCTCATGAAGGTGCTCCAGGAGGCGGGTCTGCCGGACGGCGTGATCAACTTCCTGCCCGGCCCGGGCGGCCAGGTGGGCGACCCGGCGCTGGCGAGCCCGGACTTCGCCGGTCTCCACTTCACCGGCTCCACCTCGACCTTCCAGGCCATGTGGCGGACCATCGCCGGCAACCTGGGCCACTACAAGACCTATCCGCGGATCGTCGGCGAGACCGGCGGCAAGGACTTCGTCTTCGCCCACCCGTCCGCCGACGTGGCGTCCCTGGTGACCGCACTCACCCGCGGCGCCTTCGAGTTCCAGGGCCAGAAGTGCTCGGCGGCCTCCCGCGCCTACATCCCCAAGTCCCTCTGGGCCGACGTCCGCGACGGCCTGAAGGAGCAGGTGGGGAGGATCTCCATGGGCTCGCCGCTCGATTTCCGCAACTTCATGGCGGCGGTGATCGACGAGGCCGCGTTCGACACCATCTCGAGCTACATCGAGTACGCCGAGGGCTCGGGCGACGCCGAGATCCTGCTCGGCGGTGGTCGGGACAAGTCCAAGGGCTACTTCATCGAGCCGACCGTGGTGGTGACCACCGACCCGCACTTCAAGCTGATGGAGGAGGAGATCTTCGGTCCGGTGCTGACGATCTACGTCTACGAGGACGCGGATCTCGACAAGACCGCCGACCTGGTCGACTCGACCAGTCCGTACGGCCTGACCGGCGGCATCTTCGCCAAGGACCGGGAGGCGATCGTGGCTCTGTCCCGGAGGCTGCGGCACGCCGCGGGTAACTACTACATCAACGACAAGCCGACCGGCGCGGTGGTCAGCCAGCAGCCGTTCGGTGGCGCGCGGGCCTCCGGCACCAACGACAAGGCCGGCTCGCTGTTCAACCTGGTGCGCTGGGTGTCGATGCGGTCGGTCAAGGAGACGTTCGTCCCGCCCACGGACTTCGGGTATGCCTTCATGGGGGAGGAATAGGTCGTTGACGGTCGGAGGCGAAGGGCGTTCCGTCCTTCGCCTCAGGGCCTTTCGCTCAGTCGTCGCTCTCGTCGGCTCTACCGCGGGTGTAGCGGAGCCAGGCGAGGAAGCCGGAGAGGAGCTGCCCCAGGGCCGCCTCCTCGTCTTCGGAGAGGGGCTCGGGGAGGCGGACGGCACGGTACACCGCCCCCGGCTCGTGGAGCTCGGCGGGTGGCGGCGGCGTGAAGTCCCACCCTGCCGTCGGTAGCTTGCCGGCGGCGCCCGGGCGTGGCGCGGCTTCCGGGCCTCCCGCCGCGGCCCCGCTCCCGCCCTTCGACGGCGAGGCCGCCGGTGCCGACTGGACGATGCGGATCGCCCAGTGGAGTTGCGCCAGGTCCGCGCCGAGGGCCTGGAGCACCCGATCCAGGTTCTTCAGGCTGGGCTCCTGGCGGCCCCGTTCGTAGGAGGAGAGCATGCCGCGGGTGACCCCCGCTTCCGCCGCCACGTCCATCTGCTTGCGCGGCGCCGAGCCGCCGTGGAGTCTCAAATGGCGCAGGGCCGCGCCGATGTATCGTTCCAACTCGCCCATGGTGCGTCGTCCGTCGTCCAGAGGAAACGCTCGATCGACGCCTACCCCCCGTGGAGAGGAGTAGAATAGCG
>Ga0210086_1000563_pt1 | contig 21073 bp, 21 predicted proteins | sample China_Galinas_PW_3_FD_184867 | JGI IMG/M metagenome (GOLD analysis project Ga0210086, IMG submission 184867) | Wetland microbial communities from San Francisco Bay, California, USA, that impact long-term carbon sequestration - China_Galinas_PWB_D2... | ecosystem: Environmental > Aquatic > Marine...
AGATGCTGCTGCGCCGAATGGACCCCGAGGATTCCGAGCCGGTGCGCCGGCTGCTGAGCCACTCTCCGGACACCGGCGGCGGGTTGATGACGTCCGAGCCGGTGGTGCTGGCACCCGACACCACCGTGGCCGAGGCGCTGGCGCGCGTGCGCGACCCGGATCTGACCCCGGCGCTGGCGTCGCTGGTATTCGTCGTGCGACCGCCGACCGCCACCCCCACCGGCCGTTACCTGGGCTGCGTTCACCTGCAGCGGCTGCTGCGCGAGCCGCCCGCCGCGCTGGTCAGCGGCATGGTCGACACCGACCTGCCCAGCCTGACGCCGGAATCGTCGCTGGCGGCGGTGACCCGGTACTTCGCTGCCTACAACTTGGTCTGCGGCCCGGTTGTCGACGAGCAGAACCACCTTCTCGGCGCGGTGAGCGTCGACGACGTGCTCGACCACCTCCTGCCCGACGACTGGCGCGTGCACTTCGAGGAGTCCGAGCTCTCGTCCAGCGGGCAGGCGAATCGCGCGTGAGCGAGCTGTCGGCACGTCAGCGGCTGGACACGCCTCGCACGTCACGCCGTCGCCTGACGCTCAACGTCGACCCCGAGGCGGTCGGGCAGTTCAGCGAATCGATCGCGCGGTTTCTGGGCACGGGCCGTTACCTGCTGTGGCAGACCGTCCTCGTCATCGTCTGGATCGCGCTGAATCTCTTCGCGGTCACGCTGCGTTGGGACCCCTACCCGTTCATCCTGCTCAACCTCGCGTTCTCGACGCAGGCCGCCTACGCTGCCCCGCTGATCCTGCTGGCGCAGAACCGGCAGGAGAACCGTGACCGGGTGTCACTGGAAGAGGACCGGCGGCGGGCCTTGCAAACCAAGGCCGATACCGAGTACCTGGCGCGTGAGTTGGCCGCGCTGCGGCTCGCGGTGGGCGAAGTGGTGACCCGCGATTATCTGCGCCGCGAACTCGACGAACTTCGAGAGATCATCGAAGCGGCACTGCCGCAGCCGTCGCAGCCGGACGCCCCGGCGAAAAAGCGACCTCACTGAGCGGCGGGCCACGCGCGTCACTTAGCCGCCAATAGCTGATGCGCAAGATCTCACACCGAGCAATGTGCATCGACCAATGTGCATCCATTCCGTCTGCGAGTAGGTATGGTGATTCAGTTCACAAGGCTGGTGCGCCGGCTCTGCCGCAGCACATGCCTCCGACGACGTCAGGACGGTGCGAGTGGACGAAGGGGGAGGCCCGGGGGCCCGCAGCGCCCTTGGGTGGGCGCGTCAACGGATTGCCCGCGTCGCTCGCACGCCCGCGACGGCCCTGGTGTTTGTCGTCGCCCCGGTGGTGTTCGCCGGTGCGGTGGCCGGGGCGCCTCGCCCCGCGCCGGTGGTTCACCCACCCACCCAGGACGCCAACGTCATGCCGCTGGCCGCGGTGACACCCAACCCCGTCGACATCTCCGGTCCGTCCGTCATCCAGGTCAGCAGACCACCCTCGAGCTTCCACATGGCTGCGGCGTCCCTGTCGGCGCCGCCACCCGCGGTCGTCGTCAATTCGCCCGGCGCGCTTGGTATTCCGTCGATGGCGCTGTCGGCCTACCGCAACGCCGAGAAGATGATGTCGCTGGCCCAGCCGGGATGCGGCGTCAGCTGGAACCTGCTCGCCGGTATCGGCCGCATCGAGTCGTTGCACGCGAACAACGGCGCGACGGACGTCCGCGGGACGGCCGTGCGGCCCATCTACGGGCCGACGCTCGACGGCTCGTTGCCGGGCAACGAGGTCATCGTCCAGAGCATGGCACCCAACGGGCGGGCAACGTATGCGCGCGCCATGGGGCCGATGCAGTTCCTGCCGGGCACGTGGGCCCGCTACGCCTCCGACGGGGACGGCGACGGGAAGGCCGATCCGCAGAACCTGTTCGACTCTTCGCTCGCGGCCGGGCGCTACCTGTGCACCGGAGGACTCAACCTTCGCGACCAGTCGCAGGTGCTCAGCGCGATTCTGCGCTACAACAACTCGATGCCCTACGCACGCAACGTGCTGGGCTGGGCGGCGGCGTACGCGACCGGCGTCGTTCCGGTGGACCTTCCGCCGATCACCGGGCCGATCCCGCCGATGGGCGACGCCCATCTGGAAGCAGGCCCGGAAGGGCTCGGGCCCGGCCTGCCGATCGACGTTCTCGGACTGCCGATGACGGATCCGATGACGCAGATGCAACTGGTGAATTTCGGGTCCACCGACGTCGCCAACCAGATGCCGTCGTTCCTGCCGCCGGGGATGGGTCCGAACCAGCCTGCGGCGCAGCCACCGGGGTGCCCGACCCTGGTCTGCTTCGGCGCGAACGCCTTGCCGTCGGTGACGCCGCCCAGCGCGACCCCGTTCGGTCCGCCGCTGCCGGGAATGGCACCGGCAAGCCAGTCCCCTGGCGTGCTGCCCGGGCCAGCCCCGGCCGCACCGCTTCCCGGCTCCGCGCCGGCGCTGCCGGCGATGCCGCCAGCGCCGGAAATGCCGCAGCCCGTGCTGCCGTGGCTGGCGCCCCCTCCGGCCCCCGCTCCTGCACCAGCGCCTGCACCGGCGCCCGCGCTTCCGCCGGCCGGCGGGCCGCTGCCGGGGCCCGTCTCCTGAGTCGCGGCCGGCTGCACTGACGAGCCACTCGGGCGCGAACCTGCGGCATTGAGCCGGACCGTAGACTCGACCGTGATGTCCGAACAACTCGAATCTGGGGTGCGCTCAGCACTGGCAAAGGTGATCGATCCCGAATTGCGTCGACCGATCACGGAATTGGGCATGGTCAAGAGCGTCACGATCGCGCCCGACCATGGCGTGCACGTCGAGATCTATCTGACCACCGCGGCGTGCCCGAAGAAGACGGAGATCGCCGATCTGGTCACTCGCGCCGCCGCCGACGTGCCCGGCACCGGCGCCGTCAGAGTCAGCCTCGACGTGATGAGCGACGAGCAGCGCACCGAGTTGCGCAAGATGCTGCGCGGCGACGCCCGCGAGCCGGTGATCCCGTTCGCGCAGCCGGGCTCCCTGACCCGGGTGTACGCGGTCGCCTCGGGTAAGGGCGGGGTCGGCAAGTCGAGCGTCACCGTGAACCTGGCCGCCGCGATGGCCGCCCGGGGACTGTCGGTCGGGCTGCTCGACGCCGACATCTATGGGCATTCGATTCCGCGGATGATGGGCACCGCGGACCGGCCCACGCAGGTCGAGTCGATGATCCTGCCGCCCGTCGCTCACGACGTGAAGGTGATTTCGATCGCGCAGTTCACCCAGGGCAACACCCCGGTGGTGTGGCGGGGGCCGATGCTGCACCGCGCGCTTCAGCAGTTTCTGGCCGACGTGTACTGGGGCGATCTGGACGTCTTGCTGCTGGACCTGCCGCCCGGCACCGGCGACGTCGCGATCTCGGTGGCCCAACTGATCCCCAACGCGGAGATCCTGGTGGTCACGACACCGCAAATGGCGGCCGCGGAGGTGGCTGAGCGCGCGGGCGCCATCGCGTTGCAGACCCGCCAGCGGATCGTCGGGGTGGTCGAGAACATGTCCGGGTTGCTGATGCCCGACGGGTCGACGATGCAGCTGTTCGGCGAGGGCGGCGGACGCCAGGTCGCCGAGCGGCTGTCGCGCGCCGTGGGCGCCGAGATACCGCTGCTGGGCCAGATTCCACTGGATCCCGCGCAGGTGACCGCCGGCGATTCGGGCGTTCCGCTGGTCTTGTCCGCACCGGACTCCCCGGCGGGCAAAGAGCTGCGAAACGTCGCGGACACCTTGGCGGCGCGCCGCCGCGGGCTGGCCGGGATGTCGCTGGGCATCGACACCACACGACGCTAGGAGCGCCAAGAGCGCGAAAAAAGGCCGCGAAAACGGCTACGTCGCGTCGGCGTCGAAAGGGGTTGGGCCGCTGGTCTTTTGCGGCTTCGTGACGGGCGTGTCCGGGGGCAGGTCGACCGGCTTGTCGAACTTGCCGGTGAGAATCGAGTCGTCGCCGTCGAGCAGGTGCTTGGTCAGTGCCGCGCGCGGCGACATGCCACGAAGCTTCTGCAACTCCGCGAGCGGCTCACGAAGGTCGTCGAAGTCTGGGCCCAGCTCGTCGCGCAGGTTCTTGGTCGCACCGCTGACGTAGTCGCGGGCCTGCCGTAGCGCGTCGGCCGACCACCGGATGGCACCGGGCAACCGCTCGGGACCGAGGACCACCAGCCCGATCACCACCAGCACGAGCATCTCGCCCCAGCCGATGTTGGCAAACATCAGCTGTCCGGGGCGGGCGTGACCGTCAGCGTGACGTGCCGGCCGTCGCGCACCACCTCGATCGGCGCGGGCTGCCCGATCGCGAGTTGACGCACCGCGACGACGAACTCGTCGGCGTCGGCGACGGTTCGGTTGCCGACCTTGACCACCACGTCGTTCTCCAGGATCCCGCCCTTCTCGGCGGGGCCGCCGGCCTTCACGTTGGCCACCTGCGCCCCCGACGCCACCGCGTTGCTGACCGAGCGGGCGGTCACCCCGAGCGTCGGGTGGTCGATCTTGCCATCCTTGATCAGCGACTCGATCACCTGCTTCACCTCGTTGATCGGGATCGCGAAGCCAAGCCCGCTGGCGCTGTCCGACAACGACTTTCCGGCGGTGTTGATGCCGATCACATGAGAGTTCATGTCGATCAGCGGGCCACCCGAGTTGCCGTGGTTGATCGAGGCGTCGGTCTGCAGGGCGTCGATGACCGTGTCGGTGTCCGAGCCTTCGCCGGAAAGCGGCACCGGCCGGTGCAGCGCGCTGATGATGCCCTGCGTGACGGTGCTGCGCAGACCCAGCGGTGCGCCCGCGGCGATCACCTCGTCGCCGACGCGGACCTTGTCGGAGTCGCCGAACTGGGCGACCCTCAGGTTGTCGACGTTGTCGACCTTGAGCACGGCGAGGTCGGTCTTCGGGTCGCGGCCGACGAGATTGGCGGGCACTTCCTTGCCGTCGTTGAACACCACCGTGATCTTGTACTGACTCGGATTGTTGGCCGCGTCGGAGATCACGTGGTTGTTGGTGACGATGTAGCCGCGGCCGTCGACGACGACGCCGGAACCCTGCGACCCCTCCTGGTCGCTGACCGCCTCGACCATCACGACGGAGTCGGCGACCGAGCTCGCCACCTTTGCGAAGCGGCCCTCCGGCGGTGGGTCGCCGTTGGTCGACAGCGTGACCTTTGAAGTCGTGAACGCCTCCACGACCTCCGCGCTCTTGCGGCCGACCCAGCCACCGGCGAACGCGATCGCCAGCGCAATCGCCGCGAGCACCGCCAGCGCGCGGTAAGACACCTTCCCGCCGAACAGCACGTCGCGCACGCCCAGCTTTCCGGCGGTGGCGCTCACCGCGGCCGGTTGTGGCGTCGGCAGCGCGGGAGCGGTCAGCGAGGCTGCGGCGCCCGGGTCACGCCACGGGTCCGCGGCGAGGTCGGCGTCGTCGTCGCGCTCGCCGTCGCGCGCTCCCGCGTCGGCGGGGTGACGCTGCAGCGACTCGCCGCCGGGGTGCGGCCGGCTGAAGGCCTCAGCGAGCACCGGGTCCGGCGGGGCGTCGCGCGGGGTGAACTCGCCCTGGTCGCGATGCTTGTCGGCGCCCTGAAACGACCCATCGACGCCCGTCGGGCGGCCGAAGGCGCGGGTGGACGCCGGGTCGACAGGCGGTCGGGAGATGGGACGCGGCGCGAGGCGGGTGGAGGCGTTTCCGTCGCCCGGACCGGGCGGCTGGGTGCCGTCGGGATTTTCAGCGTTGGTCTTGCTGGGGCTCACTGGATCCTCTTCCGGGAATGCGGACGGCGTGGGCCACGCCCGGGCACGGCGTCCGTTCTTCTGCTCTTCGCGCAAGCGCTCATCGCTAATGGAGCAGTGTCCACCCTACCGGCGCTTACGGCGACCGCGCGGCATGCCCAAGTCGTCGGTGTCGGGGGCTGCCGGTTGCGCGGCAGTGTCATCGGACTGTTTGGGGATCTGCGAAAGCATGCCCAGCAACGACATCGGCACGTGGACCGGCCGGGAATCCCGCAGCGCGGCCCGGGCTTGGCGCTGCCCGTCGACTTCGGCCGCGCACTGCGGGCACAACGACAAGTGGTGGCCCGCCCGAAGATGAGCCGTCATCCGCAACTCACCGTCGACGAATGCTGCGATGGCCTCTGTCGACAGGTGCTCGGTGGAACCGAACTGGCGGTCGGCGCCGACGGGAGCGTCGCTCTGGGAGGCGAACTGCGCGGGCAGCCAAGAGAATGCCCGGCGGAAAACATGCCCTCGATCGGCCATGCTGCCTCCTCTTGGCGCAACCCGTCCGCCTACACCGAATGTAGCGCGCGTCACGACAGTGGTCAGGCCGACGTCGATGAGCCGCTTGCGCGAAGAGCAACGGTCGATGAGCCGCTTGCCGCGGCGAGATAGTCGCGCAGCGCCTGGCGTCCGCGGTGGATGCGGCTGCGCACGGTACCGAGCTTGACGCCGAGCGTCGCACCGATCTCTTCGTAGGACAGCCCCTCGATGTCGCACAACACGACGGCCGCGCGAAACTCCGGTGGCAGCGAGTCCAGCGCTGCCTGCAGGTCGGGGCCCAACCGCGAATCGTGGTAGATCTGCTCGGGGTTCGGCTCGTCGGCGGGGACGCGGTCGTAGTCGTCAGGCAGCGACTCCATCCGGATGCGCGCGCGGCGACGCACCATGTCGAGGAACAGGTTCGTGGTGATCCGGTGCAGCCAGCCCTCGAACGTGCCGGGCTGGTAGCTCTGCAGCGAGCGGAACACCCGGATGAATGTCTCTTGCGTGAGGTCCTCGGCGTCATGCTGGTTGCCCGCCAGCCGGTAGGCCAGCCGGTAGACCCGGTCCGCGTGCTGACGGACCAGCTCATCCCATGACGGCATGGTGCTCATGTCGCCGGTGGCGTCAAACACCGCTGTGCCCTGCGGCTCGTCGGGTTCTTCGACCCAACCGGATTCGAAGGGACGCTCGAAACGCGACATGCTCGCCGGCGGCGTCGCGGCCGGCGAAAGGGTGCGGGTCGTGGGATCCTCCAGGTCCGGTGGACAAAATCCGGCGACGGTGCGCACCGGCGATGTTTCTCCGTAGTGGCCAACGTCGATCTCGTCGGGACTATTCCCGCCATACCCGCCCGCGTAAACCATCCGCTTACCGTTCCCTATACCGGTGTGGCCGATATATGAGCGACCTGAGCATTCCCTGAGAAACCCGGCTGCGGCGGTCACTGGCTGGGTGAATCGCGGCAAAAGTGTTCTCCCGGCACGGGCGTGTCGCGTTCGGGCGCGCCTGCCGGGCCGCGGCGGCCTTTGGTTCTACGCTGCGGGCATGGCCGAGCTGACAATCCTGGGGCACGCGGAGGACTCGATTTCCGAGGACCCGATCGTCGGCGCGGCGCGCGACCGGGCCGTCGACGCCGGTGCCGGCGCGGTCACGCCGGCCGTGGGCGCGCTGCTGTCGGTGCTGGCCCGGCTCTCGGGAGCCAAGGCGGTCGCGGAGGTGGGCACCGGGGCCGGTGTCAGCGGTCTGTGGCTGCTGTCGGGCATGGCCAACGACGGCGTCCTCACCACGATCGACGTCGAGCCCGAGCATCAGCGGCTGGCCAAGCAGGCGTTCACCGAAGCGAAAATTGCGCCGTCGCGAACCCGGGTGATCGCCGGCCGCGCGCAGGAAGTGCTGCAACGGCTTGCCGACGAGTCCTATGACCTCGTCTTCGTCGACGCGGAACCAGTTGACCAGCCGCAGTTCGTCGTCGAGGGCGTTCGGCTACTGCGGTCGGGCGGCGCGATCGTCGTGCACCGTGCCGCACTCGGCGGCCGGGCGGGCGACCCGTCGGCAGCCGACGACGAAGTGGCCGCGGTGCGGGAGGCCGCGCGGCTCATCGCCGAGGACGAGCGGTTGACGCCGGTACTCGTGCCGCTGGGCGACGGTATCCTCGTCGCGGCCCGCGACTGAGGCCCCCGCGTCCGGCCCCCGCGTCCGGCCCCCGCGTCCGGCCCCCGCGTCCGGCCCCCGCGTCCGGCCCCCGCGTCCGGCCCCCGCGTCCGGCCCCCGCGTCCGGCCCCCGCGTCCGGCCCCCGCGTCTGACCCCCGCGTCCGGCTGCAGCTACCGGATCGGCAGGCCGGTCAGCGCCCTGGCCATCACCAGCCGCTGGATTTCGCTGGTGCCCTCGAAGATCGTGAAGATCTTCGCGTCGCGGTGCATGCGCTCCACCGGGTAGTCGCGGGTGTAGCCGTTGCCGCCGAGGATCTGGATCGCCTCGTCGGTGACATACACGGCGGTTTCGCTGGCGACCAGCTTCGCCATCGACCCCTCCGCGGACGTGAACGGCTTGTTGTTGCGGTGCATCCAGCCGGCCCGCCAGACCAGCAGCCGCGACGCGTCGATACGGCTCTTGATGTCGGCCAGCTTGAACGCGATCGCCTGGAATTCGCCGATCTTGCGGCCGAATTGCTCACGCTGGCAGGCGTAGTCGAGGGCGTACTCGTAGGCCGCACGCGCGACGCCCAGTGCCATCGCGCCGACCGCGGGACGCGTGCGCTCGAACGTCATCATCGCGGCTTGGCTGGAGGTCCGTTTGCCCTCCCGTGCCTTGGCGACGCGCTGCTCGAACCGCTCCCGGCCGCCAAGGATCAGCCGGGCCGGGATGCGCACGTCCTCGAGAACGACTTCGGCGGTGTGCGATGCGCGAATCCCGTGCTTGCTGAACTTCCGGCCCTGGGACAGCCCGGGTGTGTCGGGCGGGATGACGAACGTCGCCTGGCCGCGCGTGCCCAGGTCGGGGTGAACCGATGCGACGACGACGTGCACGTTGGCGATGCCGCCGTTGGTGGCCCATGTCTTCGTGCCGTTCAGCACCCATTCGTCGGTGGCTTCGTCGTAACGCGCCCGCGTGCGCACGGCGCCGACGTCGGACCCGGCGCCCGGCTCGGACGAGCAGAATGCTGCCACTTTGGGATCTCCCGGGCTGCCGAACATTTGGGGAAGAAACTCACCCAGTTGCTCCGGGGTGCCGCTTGCGGCGAGCGCGGCTGCGGCCAGTCCGGTGCCCAGGATCGACAGCGCGATGCCGGCGTCGCCCCAGAACATCTCCTCGAACACCACGAGCATCCCGATGCCACTCGGTTCGGCGGCCATCTGCGCGAACAACTCGGGGGTGTACAGGCCGACTTTGGCGGCCTCGGCGATGATCGGCCACGGCGTCTCTTCCCGCTCATCCCACTCGGATGCGGCGGGCCGGATCACCTCGGAAGCGAACTCGTGTACCCAGTCGCGAACATGGACGACCTCTTCGGACAGTTCCAAGCAGAATTCCGCAGTCACTCCGTCACCTTCCCGGTCGCGTCGCCGTTGGATGTCGAGCCGCAGGAGTCGGCGCATGGTCGGAGCGGCATATCGCAACCGTCCCCGCCTCGGCGAGTCATTAAGAGTAAACGCGTGTACACCCAAGATTGCAACGCGATTGTGAGCAGGGCCACGCTTGACCAGGTTTTGAACACACGTTTAATATATTGAACATGCGTTCAGCAGATCTGACGACGGCCGCCAGGATCCGCGACGCCGCCATCGAACAATGGGGGCAGCACGGGTTCCACGTCAGCCTGCGGACCATCGCCGAGAGCGCCGGGGTGAGCGCCGCGCTGGTGATCCACCACTTCGGCTCGAAGGAAGGCCTGCGCAAGGCGTGCGACGACTACATCGCCGAGGAGGTCCGCAGCGCGAAGTCCGAGTCGCTGCGCTCAGCCGACCCGGCCACCTGGTTCGCGCAGGTCGCCGAGATCGAGTCGTACGCACCGATGATGGCGTATCTGGTGCGCAGCATGCAGTCCGGCACCGAGCTGGCGAAGACGTTCTGGCAGCGGATGATCGACAACGCCGAGCAGTACCTACAGGACGGTGTACGGGCCGGAACCCTCAAACGCAGTCGCGACCCGAAGTCCCGCGCGAAGTTTCTGGCGATGGCCGGCGGCGGCGCGTTCCTGCTGTATCTGCAGATGCACGACAAGCCGACCGACATGGCGACGGTGCTGCACGACTACAGCGAGGAGATGGTGCTACCGGCGCTGGAGCTCTACACCAACGGGCTGATGAGTGACAGCACGATGTACGACGCGTTCCTCGCGCAACGAGAAGCCCAGCAACGGGACGGCCTTCCAATCGCCACTTCCACTGACGAGTCCAATCGAGGAGGAACCGATGTCAGTGACAATTGATCCGGAAGCTGACGGCGAGCGGCCCGCGATCGAGGTTCGCAATCTCACCAAGAATTTCGGGTCCGTGCGAGCGCTCGACGGGCTTGATCTGACCGTGCGCGAAGGCGAAGTGCACGGCTTCCTCGGACCGAACGGCGCGGGGAAATCGACGACGATCCGGGTCTTGCTGGGCTTGGTGAAAGCCGATGCCGGAACGGCTCGCCTGCTCGGCGGTGACCCGTGGCGCAACGCCGTCGACTTACACCGCCAAATCGCTTATGTGCCCGGTGATGTCACGTTGTGGCCGTCGCTGACGGGCGGCGAAACCATCGACCTGCTCGCCCGCATGCGCGGCGGCATCGACGAGAAGCGGCGCAGCGAGCTCATCGAGCGCTTCGACCTTGACCCACACAAGAAGTCGCGCACCTACTCCAAGGGCAACCGGCAGAAGGTATCGCTGATCTCTGCCTTCTCGTCGCAGGCTCGGTTGTTGCTCCTCGACGAACCGAGCAGTGGTCTTGACCCGCTGATGGAGAACGTGTTTCAGCAGTGCGTCAGTGAAGCCCGGGACCGCGGAACCACGGTCTTGCTGTCCAGCCACATCCTGGGCGAGACGGAGGCCCTATGCCAGCGGGTGACCATCATCCGCGCGGGAAAGACCGTCGAGAGCGGAACGCTGGAGTCGATGCGCCATCTCAGCCGCACCTCGATACAAGCCGAAATGCTCAGTCAGCCAGGTGATATCAGCACGATCGCGGGTGTCGAAGACGTCAGCATCGAAGGCAATACCCTGCGGGCACAAGTGGACGGCGAAAGCATCGGGGAAGTCATTCGGGTGCTGGGTGACGCCGGCGTGCGCAGCCTGATCAGTCAGCCTCCCAGCTTGGAGGAACTGTTCCTGCGCCACTACGGCGTCGACGATGAGCGCTCGCCGAACGCGGCGCACCACGATGCCGAAGAGGTGGACGCGTGAGCACCGCGACGCTTCAGCGGTCGCATCAGCCCGCCCATCAGGCTCCCGCAGGCGGATCGAACTACGCCGGAACCGTTGGCCTGCTTCGGCTCTATCTGCGGCGGGACCGCATCGTAGGGCCCTTGTGGATGCTGCTGTTGTCTGTCCCGTTGGGCACCGTGTACGTCGGCAGCGTGGCCGCCATCTATTCGGCGCAGGCCGATCGCGCCTCCTTCGCCGCGTCGATCATGGCCAGCCCGGCCCAGCGCGCACTGTACGGAAATGTCTACAGTGACAGCCTGGGCGCCGTCGGCATCTGGAAGGCCGGCATGTTCCACACCCTCATCGCCGTGGCGGTCATCCTGACGGTGATCCGGCACACCCGCGCCGACGAAGAGACCGGTCGCACGGAACTGATCAGTTCCACCGCTGTCGGCCGCTACGCCAGCCTGACGGCTGCGCTGATCCTGACCTCGAGTGCCTCGATCCTGACCGGGCTCATCGGTTTCGTCAGCCTGCTCAGACTCGACGTCCCGGCCGCCGGCTCACTTGCGTTCTGTGTGGCGCTCGCATGCTCCGGCCTGGTGTTCACCGGCGTGGCCGCGGTCGCGGCGCAACTGTCGCCGAGCGCCCGGTTCGCCCGCGGCGCAGCGTTCGCTGTGCTCGGCGCGGCGTTCACGCTGCGTGCTGTCGGTGACGCCAGCTCCGGCGAGTTGTCCTGGCTGTCACCGCTGGGCTGGTCGCTGCAAGTCCGGCCCTACGCGGGAGACCGCTGGTGGGTGCTGTTACTGCACCTGGTCACCACCGCAGTGCTGATCGCGGTGGCCTACCGGTTACTGGCGCGCAGGGACGTGGGCGCCGGCATGATCGCCGAACGTCCCGGCCGGGGCAGTGCGAGACGTGCCTTGCGCGGGCCACTGAGCCTGGCCTGGCGGCTGGATCGCGGTGCGCTGCTGCTGTGGACCGTGGGCCTGGCTCTCTACGGTGCCGTGTTCGGCAGCGTCGTTCACGGTATTGGCGACGAAATCGGGGGCAGCGCGGCCGTGCACGACATCGTGGCCCGGCTGGGCGGATCGGCCGTGCTGGAGAATGCTTTCCTCACTGTCGCGTTCACCATGCTCGCCTTCATGGCGTCCGCGTTCGCGATCTCGCTCACGCTGCGGTCCCATCAAGAGGAGGCCAGCCAGCACGCGGAAACACTACTCGCGGGTGCGGTGAGCCGAACACGTTGGCTGGCAAGCCATTTGGTGATCGCCATCCTCGGGTCCGCCGCCGCGCTGCTGATCGCCGGGCTGGCGGCCGGACTGAGCTACGGCGCGGCCGCGGGCGACACCGGGGGAAAGTTACCAGCGGTCCTGGGCACCGCGGCGGTGCAATTGCCCGCGGTATGGCTGCCGGCGGCCGTGACGGTGCTGCTGTTCGGCCTCGTTTCCCGGTTCACCCCGGTGGCCTGGGGCGTGCTGGTGGCATTTGTCGCGCTCTTCTTGCTCGGCTCGCTGTCCGGCTTCCCGCCGTGGGTACTCGACATGGTGCCGTATGCGCACACGCCGCGTATCGGCGCCGGTGAATTCACCGCGGTCCCCTTGGTGTGGCTGCTCGTGATCGACGTCGTGCTGGTGGCGGCGGGCGCAATCGCGTTCCGGCGCCGCGACTTACGCTGACGACATGAAGACCGCTCTTCGGGCTATGGCGACTAGATCCAGATGCCCTTGCCGACCGCGACGACTCCGCCGGCGCTGACCGCGAACCGCTCGCGATCGCGCTCGAGGTCGACACCGACCATCTCGCCCGGGCCCACCACGACGTTCTTGTCGAGGATCGCGTGCCGCACCACCGCGCCGCGGCCCACCCGCACACCGGGCATCAACACGCCGCCCTCGACGATCGCGCCGTCGTCGACGACGACGTTGGACGACAGCACCGAGTTGCGCACCGACGCCGCGGACACGATGCCGCCGGCGCCCACCACCGACTCCTGCGCGGAGCCGCCGTTGACGAACTTCGCCGGCGCCAGGTTCTCCGACTCCCCGCGGATGGGCCAGCGCTTGTTGTACAGGTTGAAGATCGGGTGCACCGACACCAGGTCCATGTGCGCGTCGTAGAACGCGTCGAGGGTGCCGACGTCGCGCCAATAGCCGCGATCGCGCTCAGTGGCGCCGGGCACCTCGTTCTCGTTGAAGTCGTAGACCGCGGCGAGGCCGTCGTCGACCAGCCGCGGAATGATGTCGCCGCCCATGTCGTGGTCGGAGTTGTCGTCGTCGGCGTCTGCGCGCACCGCGTCGATCAGCACCTTGGTGGTGAAGATGTAGTTGCCCATCGACGCGAATGTTTGCTCGGGGTCGTCGGGTGTGCCCGGCGGGTCGGCCGGCTTCTCGACGAAGTCGCAGATCCGGCCCGAATCGTCAGAGTCGATGCAGCCGAACGCCGTTGCCTCCGCACGCGGCACGCGGATGCCCGCGACTGTTGCGCCCGCGCCGCTTTCGATGTGAAAGTTCAGCATCTGCTCGGGGTCCATCCGGTACACGTGGTCGGCACCGAACACCACGATGTAGTCGGGGTCTTCGTCGTAGATCAGGTTCATCGACTGGTAGATCGCGTCGGCGCTGCCGGTGTACCAGCGCGGCCCGAGCCGTTGCTGCGCGGGCACCGGAGTGATGTATTCGCCGGCCAGGCCGGAAAGGCGCCAGTTCTGGGAGATGTGCCGGTCCAGGGAATGGGACTTGTACTGGGTGAGCACGCAGATCCGCAGATACCGGGCGTTGACCATGTTCGACAGCACGAAATCGATGAGCCGGTAGGCGCCGCCGAAGGGAACTGCGGGTTTGGCCCGGTCGGCGGTCAGCGGATACAGCCGCTTACCCTCCCCGCCGGCGAGGACAATGCCCAACACGTCTGGCAATTCCCTCATGCCTAGAACCTATCCGTACTCGTTGACTGCGGCCAGAATTCCCCGTAACTACCCTGCCTCAAACGCCGTAGTCGCGGACTTCGGTGCGCGGGCACGTCGCCGGCACTAGCGTCGTGCCCATGCGGGTGGCGATGATGACGCGGGAGTACCCGCCGGAGGTTTACGGGGGCGCCGGGGTCCACGTCACCGAACTCGTCGCCCAGCTGCGCAAACTGTGCGAGGTCGACGTGCACTGCATGGGCGCGCCGCGGCACGGCGCGCACGTCCACCAGCCCGACCCTGCGCTGCGCGGTGCCAACCCGGCGCTGGCCACGCTGTCCGCGGATCTGGTGATGGCCAACGCCGCCTTCGAGGCCGCCGTCGTGCATTCGCACACGTGGTACACCGGACTGGCGGGACATCTGGCCGCACTGCTGTACGGAATTCCGCACGTGCTCACCGCGCATTCGCTGGAGCCGCTGCGGCCGTGGAAAGCCGAGCAACTGGGCGGCGGATACCGGGTGTCGTCGTGGGTCGAGCGCACCGCCGTGGAGGCTGCGGACGCGGTGATCGCGGTGAGCGCCGGCATGCGCGAAGACGTGCTGGCCACTTATCCGGCGCTGGACCCGACCCGGGTCCACGTGGTGCGCAACGGAATCGACACCGAAGTTTGGTACCCGGTCCAGCCCGTGCCCGGTGAATCAATGCTTGCCGAGCTGGGAGTCGACGCCGGGAAGCCGATCGTCGCGTTCGTCGGTCGCATCACGCGACAGAAGGGCGTGGCACATCTGGTCGCGGCCGCGCACCGGTTCGCCGACGAGGTGCAGTTGGTGTTGTGCGCCGGTGCGCCCGACACCCCCGAGATCGCGGCCGAAATCACCGAAGCAGTGCAGAAGCTGTCAACCGGCCGCACTGGCGTGTTCTGGGTACGAGAAATGTTACCGATCGGCAAGGTACGCGAAATACTTTCGGCGGCAACGGTATTTGTGTGCCCGTCGGTGTACGAGCCATTGGGGATAGTGAATCTCGAGGCGATGGCCTGCGCGACGGCCGTGGTCGCCTCCGACGTGGGCGGTATTCCAGAGGTGGTGGCCGACGGGGAAACCGGGCTGCTGGTGCACTACGACGCGAGCGAGCCGTCGGGTTTCGAAATGCGGTTGGCCGACGCCGTGAACACCCTCGTCGCCGATCCGGAGAGAGCGGAACGCTTCGGCCGGGCGGGTCGGCAACGGTGCATCGACGAATTCTCGTGGGCTCGCATTGCCGAACAGACGCTGGAAATCTACCGCAAGGTCACCGCGATGTAGACCCAGCACCGCCCGGGCAGGGGACTAGCTGGTGACGCCCTTCAGTTCGTCGCCCAACGCGGCGGCCTCATCGGGAGTGAGTTCGACGACGAGCCGGCCACCGCCCTCCAGCGGTACTCGCATCACGATGCCGCGCCCCTCCTTGGTCGCTTCCAGTGGACCGTCACCGGTCCGGGGCTTCATCGCCGCCATCGAGCGCTCCCTCCAGACTGCACGTTCACGCTCCCATTGTTCCTCATCGGCGGACCCTGGTGTGCAAAGACCCCGCTAAGAGGCCCTATTTCGGCGTGAGCGGTACCCAGCACGACTGCAGATGGTCGTCGACCATGCCGGTGGCTTGCATCAGCGCGTAGGCCGTGGTGGGGCCGACGAACCGGAATCCGCGTCGCTTCAACTCTTTGGCCATCGCGGTGGACTCGGGGCTCGCCGTTGCCACGTCGGCAAGCGTGGCCGGCCGCGGCCGGCCGGGGACCGGCGCGAACGACCACAGGAATTCGGACAATTCTGTCTCGAGTCCTGCGGCTGCGCGCGCGTTGGCAATCGTGGCGTCGATCTTCGCGCGGTTGCGCACGATCGAAGCGTCGGTCATCAGCCGCGCGACTTCGCGGTCGGTGTAGCGCGCGACCTTATCGACGTCGAAGCCGTCGAACGCGCGGCGGAAGTTCTCTCGCTTGCGCAGGATCGTCAGCCACGACAGCCCGCTTTGGAAGGCCTCCAACGAGATTCGTTCAAACAGCGCATCCCGTCCGCGAAGTGGCCGGCCCCACTCGTAGTCGTGGTACTCGAGGTACATCGCGGTATACGCCCCGCCGGTTTGCGCCCACGGGCAGCGGGCGCGGCCGTCGTCGGTCACGTCGCATCCGCGCGGGGTTCGTCGTCGTCGGTCAGCGCGCGCAACGCGGACACCTGGCCGCGCAGCGACTCGATCTCGCGGCCGAGCCGGTCGAGCACCCAGTCCACCTCGTTGGTCTTGTATCCACGAAGAGTCTGCGTGAACTTGACGGCGTCCACGTCGGCGCCGGTGATTCCCGAGGCGGGCAGTGCGGTGGCGGTGGTGGCGCGGGGCAGCGGCGGCAGTGGCTCGCCCCGACCGAACACGGCGCTGGCGATCACGAACAGCAGCGCGGCGACGAGCACCAGCACCAGCAGGTAGAGAAGGATCAGCGTCACGACACCGATCCTGCCCGATCGGCTACCGCAGCGAGTTCATCGGTGGCCGGTCGTCCAGCGAGACCTCCGAGACCCGCGGGGTGAAGTCTGCGCCGTCGGCGAAGAACTGCGTCAGGCCCACGCCGGAGTCCGGGACGCCGCATCGCGACAGCAAGGTGGCGACGACCTGGCGGCTCATCGCGGAGAGCTCGGTCAGCGGACGGTTGCGGTGCGCCCGCACGCCGAGGTTGACCTGAGCGATCGCGTCCAAACCGAGCCGGTCGTAGGTGTCGATCAGCAGGCCGATCTCGACGCCGTAGCCGGGGGCGAACGGCACCGACGTCAACAGCTCGCGCGTGCCGGCGTACTCGCCGCCGAGCGGTTGCAACACACAGGACAGCTCTGGGCGCAGGGCGGCCAGGAGCGGCCGCGCGACCAACTGGGTGACCCGGCCGCCGCCGTTGGCGTCCTCGCTTCCGCTGACTTTCAGCGGCCTGCGGTAGAAGCCCTTCACCAGGTGCACGCCGTCGACGGTGAGCAACGGGCCGATCAGGTTCGGTACGAACATCGGGTCGGGGTCGATCAGGTCGGAGTCGACGAACGCGATGATGTCGCCGCCGGTGACGGCCAAGGACCGCCACAGTGCCTCCCCTTTGCCTGGTTGGGGTTCCAGCTCCGGCAGCGCCTGCTCGCGACTGACCACCCGTGCGCCGGCGGTGAGCGCACGGATCGCGGTGTCGTCGGTGGAGCCTGAGTCGAGCACGACGAGTTCGTCGACCAGGCCGCCGAGCATCGGCGCGATGCTCTCGATCACGGACGCGACCGTCTCTTCCTCGTTGAGCGCAGGCAGCACAACAGACACCGTGCGCCCCGCCTTGGCGGCTTCGAGTTCGGCGACGGTCCAGCTCGGCCGGCTCCAGCTGTGTTCGGCCAGCCACTCCCCCGCAAGCGGGCGGTGCCCCCAGTCGGTGGCGACGTCGGTGCGCTCGGGTGCAGTCGTCATGCCAGTCCCCTCACCGTGCGCGCCGGCCGGCGCACACCCTGGATCGCCGCGACCATCTCCAGCACGCGACGAGTCTGTCCGACCTCGTGCACCCGGAACATCCGCACCCCGGCCGCGGCGGCGACGGCGGTGGCGGCCAGCGTGCCTTCCAGGCGTTCGGTCAGACCCACACCGAAAGTCTCCCCGATGAAGTCTTTGTTGCTCAGAGCCATCAGCACGGGCCACCCGGTGTTAACAAGATCTTCTGCGTGGCGCAACAAAGCCAGCCCATGGAAGGTGTTCTTGCCGAAATCGTGGGTGGGGTCGATCAGGATCCGATCGCGGGCCACCCCGGCCGCGACGGCCCGCTCGGCGGCCGTGGTCACTTCGGCGATGACGTCGTCGACCACGCCGCGGACGGTGTGTCCGTAGCTGACCCGGAATGGCCGTGTCCGGGGCGCTGCGCCGCCGGTGTGCGAGCACACCAGCCCGGCGCCGAACTCGGCGGCCACGTCGGGCAGCCCCGGGTCGGCACCGCCCCAGGTGTCGTTGATCAGATCGGCCCCGGCGGCGCACGCATTCTTGGCCACCGCCGCCCGCCACGTGTCGATGCTGATCAGCTGGTGCGGGTACGCGCCGCGCAGCCAATCGATGAACGGCACCACCCGGGTGTTTTCCTCGTGGCCGTCAACCGCCCGGCCCGGGCCGGCCTTGACACCGCCGACGTCGATGACGTCGGCACCCTCCTCGATCGCGCGATGCACCGCCGCCTTGGCGGCGTCGTCGCCGAACGTGGCGCCGCGGTCATAGAACGAGTCGGGGGTGCGGTTGACGATCGCCATGATCAGCGCGCGATCGCCGGCAACTGGCCGGCCGCACAGGGTGGATTGCACCCCTCAAGGGTGCCAGGCGCTGCGACTTTGGCGCTCATCGCGCCGAAATGCACGTTATGCAGGCGTCTTCTCGAGCTTCGTCTGCATAGCGTTGATCTCGGCGCAACGCTATTTGGACTTCGGCGCCTTGCCGGCCTTCACTTCCTCGGGGTACTCGCCGTAGAACTCGACGTAGCCCTCGTCGCGGCTCTTCAGCACGTAGATCGGGTCTTCGATGTCGTCGGAGCCGAAGCCCTGCTTGGCCAGATCGACCTTCTTGACCTTCTGCGTCGACGTCTTCTCCAGCTCGTCGACGAGGCGCACGAAGAGCGGCATCGCATACGGCGGGAGGTTCTCGTAGACGGTCTTGGCAAGCGCCTTTCCGTCGAAGTCGGCGCCCTCCTTGAGCCGGATCGCGGCCATCCCGGCCTTCCCGCCCGCACCTTCGACCTCGACCCCGTAGACCGTGGCTTCCTCGACATTGCTGTCCTGGTTGACGGTGTGCTCGACCTGGGTGGTCGCCACGTTCTCGCCCTTCCACCGGAACGTGTCGCCGAGCCGGTCGGAGAACGCTGCGTGCCCGAACCCTTGCGAGCGCATCAGGTCACCGGTGTTGAACCAGACGTCGCCCTTCTTGAATGCGTCACGGACCAGCTTCTTCTCGGTGGCCTCTTTGTCGGTGTAGCCGTCGAACGGCTGGAAGCTGCTGACCTTGGACAGCAGCAGGCCGGGCTCGCCGCTCTTGACCTTCTTGACCCTGCCGTTGTCGTCGCGCACCGGGTCCCCGCTCTCGTTGTCGTACTCGACGAAGGCCACCGGCGTCGGGCAGATGCCGGCGCTCTTGGGGATGTTGAGCACGTTGACGAAGGCCGTGTTGGACTCGCTGGCCGAGTAGAACTCGCAGACCCGCGGGATGCAGAACCGCTGCGTGAACTCGTCCCAGATGCCCGGCCGCAGGCCGTTGCCGGCGATCACCCGCACCTTGTGCTGGCAATCGGTGTCCTTCTCCGGCTGGTTGAGCAGGTAGCCGCAGATCTCGCCGATGTAGACGAACGCGGTCGCGTCGTAGGCGATGACCTCGTCCCAGAACTTCGACGCCGAGAACGACTTGCCCAGCGCCAGCGTCGCGCCGGCGCTCAGCACCGACGACACCGCGACCGTGAGTGCGTTGTTGTGGTACAGCGGCAGGCAGCAGTACAGGGTGTCGTCGCTGGACAGCCGCATCCCGATGCCGCCGAAGCCCCCGAGAGCGCGCAGCCAGCGGTAATGCGTCATCACACTGGCCTTCGGCATGCCGGTGGTGCCCGACGTGAAGATGTAGAACGCCTTGTCCTTGGCCAGAACCGACGACGTCACGGTCGGGTTTTCGGTCGGCGCGTCTGCGGCGAGGCGCTCCAGTTCGTCGACGGACAGTTGGTCGTTGACGTCGGCGTCGGAGTCGGCCACCGCCTCCAGAAGCTCGTCCTCGCCGATGAGAAGAACCGAGTCGAGCAGTCCGACGCTGTGAGCCAGCACCTTGCCGCGCTGGTTGTAGTTGAGCATGCCGGCGATCGCGCCCAACTTGACCACGGCGAGCATCAACAGCACCGCGCGCGGCGAGTTCTTCAGCATGACCCCGACGACGTCGCCGCGACCGACGCCGCGGGACGCCAGCACCGCGGCATACCTGTTGGCGGTCTCGTTCGCGTCGCGGTACGTGACGGTGTCGTCCTGGAACTTGATGAACGGCTTGTCGCCGTGCCGGCCCGCCCGGTCCTGGAACACCTTTCCGATCGACGTCTTAGCCGACGGCCGGGCCATGAACCCGGTCAGCACCCCCTGAACGATCGCCGGGGCGTCCATCAACAGGCCGGGCAGCCGGGTGGCAATGTCGATCAGACCTACGGTCGAATTTTCTTTTTCTTCGCTTTCTTCGCGCGAAACGCTCTCTTCGCCATTTTCCGCCATAGGGTTCATCTTCCCCCTTCAGGCGCCCTGCAAACTGGCGAAAAGCGCAGTCAAGACGGCGCTGGCGGCTCTTCGAGGGGAGTGCACGCGGCAAGCGCCCCGTCGATGTCGCGGACCACCACGATCCGCGTGAGCGCACCGGGGTGCACATACTGCTTCTCGACGAGGCTCTCGAGCCAGGCCCACAGGCCGTCGTAGTGCCCGTCGGGGTCGAGCAGCACGACCGGCTTGTCGTGCATGCCGAGGTAGCCGGCGGTCCAGGTCTCGAAGAGCTCCTCGAGCGTCCCGATGCCTCCCGGCAACGCGATGAACGCGTCAGAGCGCTCCTCCATCACCTGCTTGCGTTCGCGCATCGTATCGGTGACGACGAGCTCGTCGGCCTCGACGTCGGCCACCTCCTTGTGCACCAACGCCTTCGGGATCACTCCGACAGTGCGTCCGGCGTGGGCGCGGGCGCCTGCGGCGAGTGCACCCATCGCCGAGACGTTTCCGCCCCCGGACACCAGAGTCCAGCCGCGATCGGCGATCGCCTCCCCCACTTTGGCTGCCAGCGCGAGCAATTCGGGGTGGCGCGGGCCCGACGCGCAGTAGACGCAAACAGCCCAGCGTGGCCCCGGCTCAACAGACTCCGACACACCGCCAACGTAGCCTCTTAAGATGCGGCGAGTGACCGCCGATGAGCGCTCGCGCGAAGAGCAACAAGCCGCCGATGAGCGCTCGCGCGAAGAGCAACAAGCCGCCGATGAGCGCTCGCGCGAAGAGCAACAAGCCGCCGATGAGCGCTCGCGCGAAGAGCA
>Ga0210086_1000564_pt1 | contig 21041 bp, 21 predicted proteins | sample China_Galinas_PW_3_FD_184867 | JGI IMG/M metagenome (GOLD analysis project Ga0210086, IMG submission 184867) | Wetland microbial communities from San Francisco Bay, California, USA, that impact long-term carbon sequestration - China_Galinas_PWB_D2... | ecosystem: Environmental > Aquatic > Marine...
CCGGTCGGCTCGTCGCGCGGTTCGCCCGCCTGCGCCGTCGCCGTCGGGACCGGCAGCTCGCCCGCGCCGACGCCGCCGAGAGCCTGCCACGCCAGCAGCGCCGCGATCGCCGTCAGGGCCGCGTTCGTGTACCGGCGTGAACGGCTGGCCGCCTCACGCTCACGCTTCACATCGAGTCCGCTCATCGCGTCGCTCCTGTTACTTCGGCAGTGGCTGGTCGTTCGCGTCGAAGCTCCCCGCCCAGACATCACCCGTCGTGTCGTCGTAGATCCACCCGTGGTCGGTCTGGTACGCGGCGTCCGGCCCGTTGCCGATGACGATCACCTGAGCGTTGGCGCCACCGACCCAGTGGTTGATCGGCGCACTCTTCAGGTACTCGTAGCTGACGATCACGCCCCATGTCCCCTTGCCCGCCGTGACGTCCGGAAGCCCGTTGGAGTGCTTCGCCTTGTAGACCTCGATGGCACGGCGGACCTTCTGGAGGTCGTGGAGAGCCGTCGTCGTCGCCGCGTCGTCGGTCGCCTTGGCGTACTGCGGGACGACAATCGCGGCGAGGATCCCGAGGATCACGACCACGATCAGGATCTCGACGAGCGTAAACGCGCGGCGCTTCATCGCATTCCTCCAATAAAGCCGGGCGCCGCCTTCCGGCGGCGCCAGGCATCAACTCACGCGATCAGTCGGTCGCGGTCGTGGTGACCTCGAGCGGGTTCGCGGCCGCGTTCGGGTCCTCGACGTAGTACGAGGCGTAGATCTGGTAGTCGTCGGTGTTGAACACCCAACCCGCAGCAGCGCTGCCGTAGGTCGCGCCGTTGACCTGCGCGACGAGGTACGTGTTGGTCGGATCGGCGGGGTTGCGCGGGATGTCCTTGAGGTACTGCGTCTCGCCGGCGACGGGCGTGAACGTACCGTCGAGGTTGTCGGTGCCACCCATGAGGTCGCTCCACCCGCTGGCGGCATCGAGGGTCGGGTAGGTGCCCTCGCGGGCCCGGTACAGCTCGATCGCGTTCTGGATCGTGCTCAGCTGCGTGGCGATGTTGCCCGCACGGGCGTCGTCAGCGGCCTTCGAGAACTGGGGAACGACGATCGCGGCCAGGATGCCGAGGATCACCACAACGATCAGGATTTCAACGAGCGTGAACGCGCGGTTCACTGTGCGACGCACCTTCATGACTTCACTCCTTCAAACAGAACTCGCGAGTTATCCGGCCACCACCGGCCGGCCGTTACGGCTTTGCCTCCGGACCGGCACCACACCGGCCCGCCCGGCCTCCACCCGGGCATCCACGCCATCGACCCGCCGCACGAGCGCTGCTGAGCCCTTGCTCCAACCCGAGCGGTTAATCCGGGCCGACTGCGCCGTCTGCGCCGCGCGGGGCGACCTCCTCTCTGAGTACTCGGACGTTGTGCGGAAGGCAGACACCGCCAACTAACGAAACGGACCCCCGCGAGCACACCAATCCCGCTACTCGAACCGCCCGCCGCACCGCACGTGCCGGTCGGGCACGCTGGGGAAGCCCCGGTGGAGGCACCCGCGCAACGAAAAACGGCGCGACCAGGGGCCGCGCCGTCCGAGAACACCCCACACGAGCCCCAGCGAGGGCTCTCGTCCTTATTCGCCGATGATGAGCGGGAGCAGGCTCTCGTTCGGGAGGTTGAGCGCGCCCATGGCCGCGGCCGCCGCCGTCGCCTCGCGACGCTCGCCCGTCCGCGCCAGCTCGATCAGTCGGCGGACCTGCCGGTCGGCGAGCAGGTTGCCGAAGCGCTTGGCCGAGTCGGCCACGTACCCGAGCAGGACGATCCGCTCGTCGCCGCTCGCGTTGAGCGCCTCGTCCATCAGCGCGACCTGGGCCCGCTGCTCGCCGATGCGTGCCAGCACGTCGGCGACCGACATCTTCATCCGGTCGTCGTACTGGTTCATCGCCGCGATCAGCGGCATGGTCGCGTCGCTCACGCTGAACACCGGGCTGCGGGAGACCGCGAGGTCGCGGAGCACACGCAACGCCCGCTCGGCGTAGTTCACCGCCTCGGCCGCGTTGATCGGCTCGCCCGTCGTCACCGCCAACAGCGCGTCCGCCGTCTCGCGGAACTGCGCGTCGGTGATCCCCAGCGACCGCAGCGCCACACCTTCGCGCTCGTCGTAACGACGACGCAGCCTCGCGTAGTCCTGCGACGACACCAGCGCGACGATCGGCGTGGCCGACAGCCTCGCCGACGCCTGCGCCTGCCGGATCATCTCGATCGTCGCGTCGGTCGTCAGGCTCGTCACCATCAGATCGATCGCGGGCGCCTCGGCGATCGCCCCGCTCAGCTCGTCGATCGTCCGTGCACGCGGAAGCACAGAGTACCCCATGCCCGTCAGCAGCGTCCGCATCGAGGCGTACTGCTCGGCGTCGCCCGTCAGCACCACCGCGCTGCGCGAGCCCGGGTCGCGGATCGCCGCGGCCAGCGTCGGCACCACCCGGTCTGAGCCATCGAACGGGGCCGTCGGCTGCGCCCCGCCCAGCGCCAACGCCGACTCGAACTGCACACGCCGGTTCGGGTAGTTCAACGCCTCGAGCAGCGGGCGGCGCACGCCCGGCCCGTGCCACAGCCCGCTCCCGCCCGCGACGCGCTCGATCGCCGCGATCGCCTTGCGCGCCAGCCGCGTGTCGCGGTCATCGATCGCCCGCCCCAGCACACGCTGCCCGACGTCCACACCCGCCGCGACCGCGAAGTACATCGCCTCCGGTCGGTCGGCCCCGTACGCGGGGTTCTCGTACCCCTCCGGCGTGTCCAGCTCGCGCGAGAAGTTCGCCGCGATCCACAACGCCAACGCCTCGGGGTTCTCGCGGCTCAGCACCAGCGCACGCTCGGACGACTGCATCGCCTTCGCTTCGTGGAACAGCTGGGTCACGATCGGCGTCATCTCGAGCCCGATCCCCGGGTCGTACGACCACAGCAGCTGGTACTCCTCGCCGGGGAAGCTCGTCATCCCGCGCTTCTCCTCGTAGTAGTCCTGCGCCAGCTCGTAGTACAGCTCGCCCGTGCTCAGCCCGTTCGTCCCCCCGAGGCGCCCGATCGCCTCGTCGCACGCCGCCCGCACCTCCGGCGAATCCGTCGCGTCACGAAGATCGGACAGGTACGGCAGCGCCTCCTGATAGTCGATCAGCCCGAGGATGTTGACCACCTGCTCCTGCCTGGCCGCGCCGAGGTACGGCAGGGCCGCCGCCAGAGGCTGCACCGCCTGCAGCCCCATCCCGATCATCACCCGCTGGAGCTCGGCCCGAAGGTCGGTGCTGTCGGTCTGGAGGAAGGTCTCGAGAAGCTGCGGCATCGCATACTCGCCGGCCGCCTTCAGCCGCTCGTGCGCCAAACGCCTCGCCCGCAGGTTGCCCTGGAGCAGCGCGATGTTCCGCGAGATCTCCCCCGCCTCACGCGCCCGCTCGAGCTTGCCCTTCTCGAACAACTCGTACAGAGCGGCGGCCTTGTCCTCCAGCCCCGCCTCCTGCATCGCACCGACGACCGCTTCGTTGAACCGCGCCTCGCGACGCGCCTGCGCCGTCACCAGCTCAACGAGCTGAGCGCCGGTCAGCCCCCGCCCAAGCAGTTCGTCGGCCGTCGCCGCGAACGCCTCACGCTGATCGATCTTCTGATAGTGGATCAGGTCTTCGATGAGCTGCTCGTTCGTCATCGAGTCCTGCTGACCCGAGGCCGACACCGCAACCCCCGCCGCCACCACCGCCGCGGCGATACACCTCGTGATCGAGTTCAGCACCGGCTTGCTCCTCTGGTAACGCCCGCGGACCCACCGCACGCGGGGCAACTGTACGCACGACCCCCGAACAGAGTTCCCCGCGGCCCACCCCGCGGGCCGCCACTCTACCGCCCCCCCGCTCCCCACGTCAACGCACGTCCCAGAACCCGAAGTTCCGCGTCCGCGGGGCTTCGCCGTGAAGTGAGCCCGACGTTCCGCCGACATCGTGTGTGCCCGTCGTGCCGGTTGTGACGCCCGACGGGGGCCCCGCTGCGAGGTGAGACGTATGACCTTCGAGAAGGACGTGCTGACGACCGGCGAGGTCGCCAAGCTCTGCAACGTCGCCCCCCGGACCGTCTCAAAGTGGTTCGACTCGGGCGCGCTCAAGGGCTACCGCATCCCCGGCTCCAAGGACCGGCGCATCCCGGTCTCCGAGCTCATCAAGTTCATGAAGGCCCACAAGATCCCCATGGACGGGATCAACTCGGGCAACACCCGCGTGCTTATCGTGGACGACGAGCCCGAGATCGCTTCCACACTCGCCCGCGTCCTCACCGAGCAGACCAGTTACGAGGTCCGCACCGCCATCAACGGCTTCGCCGCCGGCATCGAGTGCGAACGCTTCAAGCCGCACGTGCTCCTGCTCGACATCCACCTCGGCGACTCCGACGCCGGGCAGGTCGTCCGCATCGTCCGCGACTCCGACTCGCTCCAGATGACCAAGCTCATCGCGATGAGCGGCAAGCTGACCGACGGGCAGGCCGCCGGCATGCGCTCACAGGGCTTCGACGCCTTCCTCAAGAAGCCCTTCCAGATCCGCCAGGTCGTCGAACTCGTCGAGCAGATGACCAACGTCATGCATTAGGCACAAGGCACAAGGCACTCGGCACAAGAAAGCCCACGGATCCCGATCCGTGGGCTTGTCGTTTCACCGTGCGATCTTGCGCAGCACGAGTCCCGAATCCCGAGTCCCGTCTTAGGCGGTCGCCATGAACCGCGCGAGAATGTCGCGCGACGCCTCGAGGTCCTTGCGGTCGATCATCTCGGTGACCGTGTGGATGTAGCGCGTGCCGACGGTGACGCCGACGGCCTTCGCCCCGGCCGCCGCCTGCTGCGCCGCCGCGCCGTCCTGCCCACCGCGTGCCAGAATCGAACGCTGGTACGCGATCTTGTGCTTCCTCGCCAGCTTCTCCAATGCGTCCACCAGCTCGTGGTCCGAGATGAACGAACCGTCCTTGACGTGCAGCGCGAACCCGTCGCCCTGCTTGGTCACCCGCTCGGCGTCGGGCACGCCAGGCGTGTCGCACGACAGCGTCACATCGATCCCGATGCCGATATCAGGACGCACCGCGAACGACGCCGTCTTCGCCCCGCGCAGCCCGACCTCCTCCTGCGTCGTGAACGCCACGACCACCTCGCAGGCGTGATCGCCGAGCTTGTCCAGCTCGCGGACCGCCTCGATCCCCAGCCAGCACGCCGCCCGGTTGTCCATCGCCTTGCTGACGATCTTCTCGCCGACTTCGATCAGCGGCTCGTCCATCACGATGTAGTCGCCCACCTTGACCTGCTTGTTCACCTTCTCCGCCGGCAGCCCGATGTCCACGAAGAACTCGCGCACCTCCGGCACCTTCGTGCGCTCCTCCTGGCTCGAGATGTGGATCGGCTTGCCGCCGGGGTTCATCACACCCTTCAGGTCCCCCTTCTCGGTGCAGACGAGCACCCGCCGGCTGAAGAGGTTGCGCGGGTCGAACCCGCCGGCCGCGTCGATCCACAGGAACCCCTTCTCGTCGATGCTGGAGACGTAGAACCCGATCTCGTCCATGTGGCACAGCAGCATCACCCGCTTGGGGCTCTTGGTCTTCTTGCGCGGGGCGCGCCGGCAGATCAGCGAGCCCAGCGCATCGGTCTCGACCTCGTCGAACAGCCCCTTGATCTCCTTCTCGATCAGCGCCCGAACCCGCTCCTCACGCCCGGGCACGCCCGGCGTCTCGCACAGCCTCTTCAGCAGCTCGATGTTCACGCGTCACTCCTTCCCGACGGGGAGGTAAGCTTAGCCCCATGCCCGACGACGCCAGCGGACTCGTCTTCGCGCTCGCCCTCGACGGCAACGGCGCCGCCGAGGAGATCACCCCACCGCTCGACGCACCGCTCACCGACGACCGCCCCGTCTGGATCCACCTCGACCGCACCCGCCCCGAGACCGGCAGCTGGGTGCTCGGGCACACGGGCATCCCACCCCTCGCCGCCCGCGCCCTCCTCGCCGAGGAAACCCGCCCCCGCGTCCAGGAACGACCCGAGGGCGTGCTGATCAACCTACGCGGCATCGACCTTAACCCGGGGGCCGAGCCCGACGACCTCATCGTCCTCCGCTGCTGGATCGACCCGAACCGGCTGCTCACGATCCGCGGGCGAAGCGTCCGCTCGGTCATGGACTCGCGCGAACGCCTCCAACAGGGCGAGGGCGCCACAACCCTCGGACGCCTCGTCGCCGACATCGCCGAGGGGCTCACCCTCCGCTTCGGCGAACGCCTCGAAGACCTCGACGACCGCATCGACGACCTCGCCGAACGCGTCGGCATCGACCACGACGAGGAGCTGATCAACCTGCTCGCCAATGTCCGGCACGAGACCGTCGCCCTCCGCCGCTTCCTCGCCCCCCAGCGTGACGCGATGCGCAAGCTCGCCTCGCTCGACCGACCCGCCTTCGACCCCCGCGCCCGCGAACGCCTCGCCGAGGTCGCCGACGCCGTCACCCGGCATGTCGAGCAGCTCGACGCGGCGGTCGAGCGCGCCGTCCTCGTCCGCGACGAGCTCGACGCCCGCTTCAACCACAAGCTCGGACGACAGACCTACCTCTTCAGCGTCATCGCCGCCGTCTTCCTCCCCCTCGGGCTCATCACCGGGCTGCTGGGCATCAACGTCGGCGGCATCCCGGGGAACACGAGCCCGTGGGGGTTCATCGTCGTCTGCGCGATCCTCGCCGTCCTCGCCGCCGTCACGCTCGTCATCCTGAGGTTCCGCAACCTGCTCTGACGCGATCTGACGGTTCGCCCCGTGCCACCGACTTCGGCTCTGAGAAGTCGGTGCTCTTCGTGCCACCGGCCCGTCTTCGGGTCAGTGTTCCTTCTCCCTCTCCTTCGTGACGCCAACTTCAGCTCTGAGAAGTCGGTGCTCTTGACGACACGACCACTACCATCACTCATGCGACGATCGCCCCTGCTCGACCGGCACCGCGCCGCCGAGGCCGAACTGCTCACCTACGGCCCGCCCGAAGCGGGCGTCGAGCTGCCCGAGTGCTTCGGCTCCATCGAGCTCGAATACGCCGCGATCCGCAAGCACGCCGGCCTGCTCGACCAACCGAACCGAGGCGTGCTCGCGATCACGGGCGACGACCGGCGCGACTTCCTCAGCCGCATGCTCACCCAGGACCTCGCCTCGCTCGCTCCGTACGGGCTGATGCGCTCGTTCTGGCTCAACCGCAAGGGGCGGATCGTCGCCGACCTGCGCGTGATCGAACTCGACGACCGCACGCTGCTCGACCTCGACGTGCACGCCGCCGAGCCCACCGCCGAGTCGCTCGACGGCTACCTGTTCAGCGAGGACTGCACAATCGTTGACCAGACCGAAGTACTGCACCGCCTCGCCCTGCACGGCCCCAACGGCGCGACCGTCCTCGCCGGCGTGACAACCCACCGCGCCGGCCCCACTCTCGACGGCCTGCCCGACGGGGGCGCGTGCGTCGTCGAGTTCGACGGCGCCGAGGTGATCGCCGCCCGCGACGACACGGCCGGCTCGCCCGGGCTCGAACTCTTCGTCCCCTCCGACCGCGCCGCCGACCTCTACGACCGACTCGCGGCCGCCCCGCGCGACGCCGATGCCAAACCCCCCGAGCCGCCGGACCCATCCCGCGCCCGCCCGACCGGCTGGCACGCCTTCAACACCGCCCGCATCGAGGCGGGCACACCGCTCTTCAACCTCGACTTCGGGCCCGACTCGCTCCCCAACGAGACCGCCGTTCTCCGCGACCGCGTCAGCTTCGACAAGGGCTGCTACCTCGGGCAGGAGATCGTCGCCCGCATCGAGTCCCACGGCGGTCCCAAGCGCACGCTCGTCGCCCTCCGCTTCACCTCCGACGCCGCCGAGACACCCCAGCCCGCCACCGGCGCCCACCTCTTTGGCGCGGGCGACGCCGCCGGCGACCCCGTCGGCGCCGTCACCAGCTCGACCATCTCCCCGATGCTCGGGGCCGAGCCGATCGCGTTCGCCGTCGTGCGCACGAATCTGGTGGAACCGGGCACCGAGCTCGAGGTCTTCGCCGACGGTGGTCGCGCCCGCGCCGCCGTCCAGCCGCAGTTGAGCTTCCTTCAGCGCGATTGACCCGTGCCACCAACTTCGGCTCTGAGAAGTCGGTGCTCTTCGTGCCACTGACCCCGTCTTCGGGTCAGTGCTCATTCTCCTACATCACCTACCCCAACGGGTGCTCCGGATCTCTCCGGTACACCAGCTCGACGTCGTTGCCCACGCGCTTGGCCCGGCACAACTCGAACCCGACGCCCGCGCTGAGCGACGCGGCCACCCGCCCCACCGCCGCCGACTTCGCCATCTCGTCGCCCAGCAGCAGCGGCGCGACGTACACCACCGCCTCGTTGACCAGCCGCGCCTCCATCAGCGACCCGACCAGCCCCGCCCCCGCCTCGACCATCGCCGTCGCCACTCCGTGCCGTTCGACCAGCAGCCGCAACGCCGCCTCGAGATCGAGCCACCGCGAAGCGGCCTGACCCCCCACCACGCCGAGCACCTCGACCCCGCCCACCGCCAGCGCGTTGCGCTTCTCCTGCGTCAGCTTGGCGTTCATCAGCTCCTGTGCGCACACCACGGTCACCGGCGCCTCGCGGGCCGTGCGCACGAGGTTCGAGTCGAGCGGGATGTCGAGGTCGCTGTCGATGACGACTCGCCGCGCCACGCGGCGCACGCGCACGTCGCGAGCCGTCAGCGTCGGGTCGTCGGCGAGCACCGTCCCGATCCCCGTCACGATCGCATCGACCCGCGCCCGCATCCGGTGCACCCGCCGGCGCGAGCGCAGCCCGCTGATCCACTGGCTCTCGCCGGTCCGCGTCGCGATCCGCCCGTCGATCGTCTGGGCCCACTTCGCCGTCACCCACGGCAGCCCCGTCTTCACGCGGTGCACGAACGGGTCGCTCAGCCGCCGCGCCTCGACACTCGCGTCGCTCAGTTCGAACGCGATCCCATCACTCTGCAGCCGGCACGCGCCGCCGCCCGACTCTTCGTGCGGGTCGAGGCGTGCGCACACAACGCGCTCCACCCCGGCCTCGCCCAGCGCGTCAACACACGGCGGCTGCTTGCCGTGGTGCCGGCACGGCTCGAGCGTCACGTACGCCGTCGCCCCGCGCGGGTCGTGGCCCCGCCTCGCGCAGTCCGCCAGCGCCTCGCGCTCGGCGTGCGGCCCGCCGAACCGCCGGTGGTGCCCGGCCCCGATCACCCGACCGCCGCCAACCAGCACGCACCCGACCATCGGGTTCGGCTCGACCAGCCCGTGCGCACGCACCGCCACCCTCGCCGCCAGGTCCAGCATCGCGCGAGCCTCATCCACGGACCGGACTGTAGATCACGCTCCATCCCCGCCGCACGCCGCCGACCAACGGAGGGGCTAGCCTGACCGTGCTCGAAACGGGGGAGCATGGACGACACCGAAACGACGATCTGGGACGGTCAGTACAAGATCCCGTGGCACGAGCCGGGGTTCAGCCGTCGGATGCTGCGCGAGCACCTCTCGCAGGAGCACGACCTCGCCAGCCGGACGCTCGGGTGGATTGACCGGCAGGTCGAGTGGATCCACAGACGCCTTCTGGAGCAGCGACCCGCACGGGTCCTTGACCTTGGCTGCGGGCCCGGGCTGTACTCGCACCGCCTCGCGGCCCTCGGTCACACCTGCCTTGGGATCGACTTCGGCCCCGCGTCGATCGAGCACGCCGGCACGCACACGCCACCCGGCGCACGCTGCCGCTTCGAGCTGGGAGACCTCCGCGAATCGGCCTTCGGCGGCTCGCACGACCTCGCGATGATCCTGTACGGGGAGTTGAACGTCTTCTCGCCGAACGAGGCCGCGTCGATCCTCGGCAGGGCGCGGGCGAGCCTCGCTCCGGGCGGGGCGCTGATCGCCGAGGTGCAGTCGGCGGGCGCGGTCGAGGCGATGGGCAACGCCGCGCCATCGGTCGAGGAACGCGACTCGGGCGTGTTCGCCGACGGTCCGTACCGCTGCCGCACCGAATGCAGATGGCTGGCGCGCGAGATGGTCGCCGTGCAGACGTTCGAGGTCACGGAGGTGGACACCGGAACACGCCGGGGGTTCCGCAGCACGACGAAGGCCTGGACCGACGCTGAGCTCGGATCGCTGCTCGCGGACGCCGGATTCGCTAGCCCCGCGTGCGACGCCTCGTGGCCGACCGACTCCGATGCGCTGCAGCTGTGGGTTGCCCGATGTCCCGCTACGCCAGCCTGACCATCGCCCGATTCTCGTCCGTGAACAGCCGCCGCTGCTCACGGGCACCCGGCCAGCCACAGGTTGATGTAGTACTGGAGGTCGGCGGCGGTCACGAGCCCGTCGGGCACTCCGTGGAGAGGATCCCCGGGGCGTGTTCTGTGGGAAGTGAGATCTGTGACAGAAGTATCACGGGCAACCCACGCGTGGACGAAGTAGACCAGATCGGCGGCCGTCACGACCCCGTCCGGCTCGCCGTACTCGGGATCGCCGAGACGCGCGCTCTGTGTCGTGAGGTCCGCCGCGCAGGGCTGGCATTGGGATACGTCGATGATCTGCAGTCCGGAGTCACGGTCCGCGACGTATGCCGTGGCACCGACGACGTGAACGCTGATAGCCAAGTCCGGGGTGTCGCGAGTGCCGATCAGGGCAGGAATCGCGGGATCGGACACGTCAATGACCTGCAGCCCGGAACGGCTATCCGCAACGTACGCCGTGGTCCCGACGACATGGACGCCATTGGCGGAATCCGTGTCGAAAGAACCGGTCAGGACCGGGTGAGCAGGGTCGGAGACGTCGAGAATGTGCAGTCCGGCGTAACCATCCGCGACGTACGCCGTCTGATCGACGATCTGGACGGCGTTAGCAAGGCTGGGTGTGGCATAGGAGCCGATCAGGGCCGGGCTGCTGGGGTCGGAGACATCGATGGTCAACAACCCGGCGGGGTAATCAGCAACGAATGCGATAGCACCGCTGACCTGAACATCAGCCGCTTGGTCGATCGTATCCAACGCGCCAACCAATGCTGGGGCAGCGGGGTCGAGTACATCAATGATCTGCAGCCCAGCCGTGCCGTCCGCGACAAAGGCCGTGCTACCCACGACTTGGATTCCAACGGCGCGCCCGGGCGTGTCGTAAGAGCCAAGAAGGTCGGGGCTGACAGGGTCGGACACGTCGATAACCTGAAGCCCGGACTCAAAGTCCGCGACGTACGCCGTGGTGCCGACGATTTGGACACAAAACGCGTGGCCCGGAGTGTCGTAAGCGCTGATCACAGAGGGGTGTACTGCGTCAGCAACATCAATGATCGTGAGCCCGAACCTGTCATTCGCGACATATGCCATGCCGCCGACGACCTGCACATCACGCGCCGCGCCCGGCGTGTCGTAGAAGCCGAGGAGGCTCGGCGTGCATTGGGGCGAAGCCACTTCGGTCACGGAGCCCGTGACCGCACCGAGCAGAACGAGGAGCCAGCGGCTCTGCGTCATCCTCATCTCGTCGCTCCTTCCCGGCTCGGCCCCCGAACACGGGCAGTCTAAACGATGTGCCGGTCCTGTATACCCAGAATCCGCGGACCCGTGCCCAAGGACCGCCGCTCCTACGCCAGCCGCACCATCGCTCGGCGCTCATCGGGGGTCAGTTCTGCCGCGGCGTCGTCCAGCCAACGGTGCGCGTCCTGGCGGTACCCGGCCGTGGGCTTGAGTTCCGGCATCCGCGACCCCCAGTAGGCGTTGAACCGGGCCATCGACAGCTCGCGCACCAGCTTGGCCGCCATCGACGCCAGCGCCACCGGCAGGTGCCAGCGCTCGGCATCGGGCATGAACGTCACGCGCACGCCGGCGCCCGGCGACTCGTAGCGGCAGGCCTTCGGCGAGACCCCGAGCGCGCGCACGCCATCGTCCTTCAGTTCGCGCGCGAGGATGCCGGCGTAGTCGGTCCGCCCCCCGAGGCGGTCGCACACCACACGTGTCGCCTCGGCGTCGCCCCCGTACCGCTCGGCGATACGGCGCAGATGCGCCCCCACCGCTCGCGCGGTGGTCTCGGCTTTCGAGTTGGTCCGGCGCACCGTCTCGTTGAACGCCGACTCGCCGACGAACGCGCAGCGCAATTCGAGCAGTTCGACCCCCGCCTTCTCCATCGCGCGGGTGAGTTGGGCCGCGTCGATCGCGAGCTGCTCGCTCGTCCGCGCCAGCGGCAGCGGCTGCGACCCGGTGTACCACGCGTGCGGCTCGGGCTCGACGCCGAGGTGCTCGAACAGCGCCGCGTCGGACTCGAAGCTGACGCCCGAGGTCCCAAGAAACGCGAGCACGCCGCGCTCGAGGTGCGTCAGCGGGTGCTTGCGCTTGAGGCTATTGGAGAGTTTGAGGCGCTTGGAGTCGGCGACCGGGACACGCCCGCGTTTGTCGCCGGGCTCGCGCGAGACGGCCGCCCCGATCAGGTCCCACAGGTCGGGCGCGGGCTCGCCGGGGGTCCAGCCGTGGACGCGGAACGAAGCCGAGGCGACACAGAGGGGCCCGAGCAGCGGTCCGTACCCCGCCTCGTCGATCCCGGCGAGAACCAGCATGGACCGAGCGTATCAGGGCGGGGCCATGGCGCCGCCGTGCGCCGGCGGCGTGTCCTCGGGCTGAGCCTGTTGTTCGGTGCCGCCGACCGGGCCCGGGCGTCTCGACGGGCCGCTCATCAGCCGCCACGCGACCAACCCTCCCGCCACGACCAGGATCACCACGACGATCACGGCCCTTTTGCGGTCACCCATGCAGACAGTCTCCGGCCAGTCGGGCACGCGGGCGGAATCGCCCGCCAATGCGGATGAGAGGAGTCGAACCTCCACGGGGTTTTACCCCCACCAGGACCTGAACCTGGCGCGTCTGCCAATTCCGCCACATCCGCTCCCGCGGGGCGTGTGCCCCGCGCGGGGTCAAGACTAGCCCGCACAGGCGGGGCGGATCAACCCGCCTCGACCGTCTCGGGCGATTCGACGCGCTCCCCGACCGGTTCCTCGGGCTGGGACGCGCGGGCCGGCACACGGATCTCGAGCACCTTGCCCCGGATCTCGTCGAACAGGTCGGGGTTCTCGCGGATGAACGCCTTGGCGGTCTCGCGCCCCTGCCCGAGGCGCACGTCGCCGTAGCTGAACCACGAGCCGCTCTTCTGCGCCACGCCCTCCTCGACGGCGAGGTCGAGCAGGTCGCCGGCCGCGCTGATCCCCTCGTTGAACATGATGTCGAACTCGGCGCTTCGGAACGGCGGCGCGACCTTGTTCTTGACCACACGGGCCCGCACCCGGTTTCCGACGTTCTCTTCGCCGTCCTTGATCGAGCTGATGCGCCGGATGTCGATGCGCACCGAACTGTAGAACTTGAGGGCGCGCCCGCCCGGCGTGGTCTCGGGCGAGCCGAACATCACGCCGATCTTCTCGCGGATCTGGTTGATGAACACGACCGTGCAGTGCGATCGTGCAATCACGCCGGTGAGCTTGCGCATCGCCTGGCTCATCAGGCGCGCCTGGAGCCCGACGTGGGTGTCGCCCATGTCGCCCTCGATCTCGGCCTTGGGGATCAACGCCGCGACCGAATCGATGACGATGATGTCCACGGCATTGGACCGCACGAGCAGTTCGCAGATCTCGAGCGCCTCCTCACCGGTCGAGGGCTGGCTGACCAGCAGGTCGTCGATGTTGACGCCGATCTTGCGGGCCCAGCTGGGGTCGAGGGCGTGCTCGGCGTCGATGAAGGCGGCGACGCCGCCGGTCTTCTGCGCGTGCGCCGCGACGGTGAGCGCGAGCGTGGTCTTGCCGCTGGATTCGGGCCCGAAGACCTCGATGATCCGCCCGACGGGGATGCCGCGCCCGCCCAGCGCCAAATCGAGCGAGAGAGCGCCCGTCGAGATGCCGGGCACGGCGAGGTACGCCTCCTCGTCGAGCCGCATGATCGAGCCCTTGCCGAACGTCCGCTCGATCTGGCTGATGGTCCGTGTGAGTTCGGCCCGGCGCTTCTCGCCGGTGGTGTCGGTCTTGGCCTCGAACTGCTGCTCGGCCTTCTGCCCGTTGCGCTTCGACATCTTCGGTTGTCCTTTCGCCACACGCTCGCCCCGGGAGTCAGCCGGGCACGCCCGCATCGGTCCCGACGCGAGGGCCCCGACCGTCCTTGAGTCGCGGGAGCCGGGGGCGGCGTCGGTCGCTGGCCCGGCCGCGCGGACTATACCAACTCCCGAACAGCCTGTCAATGTCCGGGATCTGCTCGGCGTCGCAATTCAAACCAAACATATCCCATTCGGAATGTCGTGCAGAATCTCCCCATCTTCCCGAAACCCCCTTGACGGCCATCCCCTGCCCGGTAAGCTCTAGGCGTTCGGGGGTCTTTCCCGGATATGAGGGATGGGTGCCCCGGGGGGGGCACACAGAACAGAAAGAGAGAAACTGGGATGCGCCTTTCTTTGCTCGTCGCCGGGGGGTTTGCCGCGCTGGGTGCGCGCGCGATGGCGGATATGGCCGATTACTCGGTCGTCAACCAGACGAGCTCGACCGAGCTCAACCACAGCCAAATCCTCAGTACCGTGTACAAGAACCACGGCGGGTTCTACCTCAGTGACAGTGCGCTCGGGGGCACCAACCACTCCCTCACGCGCACGACCTCGTTCGTCGGGCTGGAGTTCGCCAGCCGCGACGGCGCGATCACTGCCCGCCGTGTCCAGGATGACGGGGGGGCCGGGCTGCTGCACCTCGCCTACGGCGCCTCGGGCGCCGACGACCAGCACTGGGCCGACGGCACCGTCCGCTTCAGCGCCGAGGTCAAGCAGGCCTCCGACAACTCCGTGTTCGGTTTCATCGACGACACGAACGGCGGCGCCGCCACCATCGTCGGGAACACCGGCAACGTCGGGGTCATCAGCCCCGAGTTCAACATGTCCAGCGACTTCCGCTGGTTCCTCCGTAACCGCAGCCAGACCGTGACCTACACGTCGTCCCTGGCCGACAACGGGGGCGTGGACCACCTCGTCACGTACGAGATCCTCGGGCTGAGCACCCCCACCTACCTGCTGTTCTGGGAAGACCGGGGCAACGGCGACTTCGACTACAACGACTCGGTCATCCAGCTCAGCCTCGTCGGGCTGCCGACCACCATCCCGCTGCCCTCGGCAGCCGGGCTCGGCATCGTCGGGCTCGGGCTCGTCGCCACCCGACGCAACCGCTGATCACAATCCTGTCACAGGACGCACAGGCCGATCCGTTCCCGGGTCGGCCTGTTCCTTGCGCACGCTCCCTGTCGCCCGTTCAGTCGTCGTCATCGTGGTCGGCGGGGTACTCGCCGGCGTTCCGCCCCATCGGCGCACGCACGCCCAGCTCGTGCACCAGCTTCCCGCCCTCGTGCCCGGTGTTCGCGATGAGCAGCGCCGCCCCGCACTGAGCAAGCAGCACCACCACGATCGCCGGCAGCGCGAACGCCTTGAGCCGCGCGCCCGTGTAGCGGGCGAACAGCAGCCCGACGCCGAACAGCACGCCGAGGACGATCAGCAGGGTCCGCGCATCCTCGCCGAGGTCCTCGTGCTCGTGGATCGCGGCCCGGATCATGGCGGTCCTGGGCGCGATCTCCTCGGCCGCACCCCCCGACATCACCGCAACGATCGCGAACACCGTCGCCGTGCCGAGCATCAGCCACGAGCCGACCAGCCACGACCAGCGCCGTTTGCGGTCGAACAACCCGACCAGCGTCGGGATCGGCCCGAGCAGAGCCAGCGCGATCGGGAAGTGGACGATGATCGGGTGGGCGCCATCCCAAGGCGGCAAAGGCGGAAGCAGCATGGCAATCCTCCTCGTCGGCGAGTGTATCCTCTGCCACACCAGCCATGAGCGACGCAACCCTCCGCGACATCACGTCCGCCTTCCTCGCGATCGAGTCTCAACTGCGCGAGGGCGGCGGGGCCAAGGCGGTCAAACGCCAGCACGATAAGGGACGCCTCACCGCCCGCGAACGCGTCGAGCGGCTCATCGACCCCGGCACCGGCTTTCAGGAGCTCGGGCTGTGGTCCGCCTACGGCATGTACGCCGAGCACGGCGGCGCGCCCGCGGGCGGCGTCGTCACCGGCATCGGCACCGTCCGCGGACGCTTCCACGTGATCATCGCCAACGACGCCACCGTCAAGGCCGGCGCCTTCTTCCCCATGACCTGCAAGAAGATCATCCGCGCCCAGCACGTCGCCCGGACGGCACGCCTGCCGCTGATCTACCTCGTCGATTCGGCCGGCGTCTACCTGCCCATGCAGGAGGACGTCTTCCCCGACACCGACGACTTCGGGCGCATCTTCTACCTCAACTCCGTCCTCAGCGCCGAGAACGTCCCGCAGATCGCCGCGATCATGGGGTACTGTGTGGCCGGCGGCGGGTACCTGCCCGTCCTCTGCGACACGCTCCTGATGACCGAGGGCTCGGGGCTCTACCTCGCCGGCCCGGCGCTGGTGAAGTCGGCGATCGGGCAGGACATCACCGACGAAGACCTCGGCGGCGCGTCGATGCACGCCGAGATCTCCGGCACCATCGACTTCAAGGAGCCCGACGACGAGGCGTGCCTGCACCGGGTGCGCGCGATCGCGGGCAAGTCGGGCGCGCCGCGGGCCGTCGAGGACCGCGCGTCGGGCGCGCTGGCCCCGGTGCACCCCGCCGACGACATCTACGACGTGTTCACGACCGAGCCCGGGCGCCAGTACGACGTGCACGACATCATCGACCGGCTGGTGGACGCGCGGGCCGAGCCCAACGACGACGGGCTCGAGTCGCTCGCCCCCAACTTCGACGAGTACAAACCCGACTACGGCGCGTCGCTGGTCTGTGGGTACGCCCGCATCGGCGGGCACCCGTGCGGGATCGTTGCCAACCAGGGCAGGCTCACCGACCAGACCCAGCTCGGCGGGATGTCGGGCCCCAAGAAGAGCGCCAACATGCCGCGGGTGATCTACCACACCTCGGCCGACAAGGCCGCGCGGTTCATCATGGACTGCAACCAGCGCAGGATCCCCCTCATCTTCCTCCACGACACGACCGGGTTCATGGTCGGGCGCGAGAGCGAGCAGGGCGGGATCATCCGGGCCGGCGCCAAGATGGTCAACGCCATGAGCAACTCGGTCGTGCCCAAGATCGTTGTCATCCTCGGCGGCAGCTACGGCGCCGGCAACTACGCGATGTGCGGACGCGCCTTCGAGCCGTTCCTTTCCTTCGCCTGGCCGAGCGCCAAGTGCTCGGTCATGGGCGCGGCCCAGGCGACCGGCACCCTCGCGATGATCGAGGAACGTTCGCGTGAACGCAAGGGCGAGACGATCGACGAGGAGACGCGAAAGCAGATCCTCGACGCGGTCGCCGCCAGCTACACCGAGCAGCAGGACATCCGCTACGGCGCCGCCCGCGGGTGGCTCGACCGCATCATCGAGCCGCACCGCACCCGTGACGAACTCATCGCCGCCCTCGACGCCGCGGCCCAGGGCTGGGACTACACGCGGGAGTTCAGAACCGGCGTGCTGCAGACCTGAGCGCAAAGGCGGGGGCGTTTTCACACTTGGTGCGCAGGCATGTGCCCGGGTATCCTGTGGCATGAAGTACGCCTCGAAGCCCGCGTTCGTCGAGCGGATGGAGGGCGAGCACGAGCGGTTCCTCGAACTCGCTGCGTCGATCCCGCGGGCCCGCTACGACGAGACCGGCGTGTGGGGCGAGGGCTGGACGGTCAAGGACCTGTTCGCGCACCTGACCGAGTGGGAGCAGATGTTCCTCGGTTGGCACCGCGAGGGGCTGGGCGGCGAGAAACCCGCGATGCCGGCCACGGGGTACAAGTGGAACGAGCTGCCGCGCCTCAACCACGACATCTGGGCGAAGCACAAGGACGTGTCGTGGCGGACGGTCAAGTCGCGCTTCGACCGCTCGTACAGGCAGATGCAGGAACTGGTCGCCGGGCTGAGCGAAACCGAGCTGCTCGAGCCCGGTCACTTCGCCTGGACCAGGAAGTACCCGCTGACGACGTACCTCGGCGCGAACACGGCCAGCCACTACGCGGCCGCGAGCAAGATCCTCAAGCGGTGGATCCGGCGCGAGAATATCGGGAAGTGAGCGCGCGGTGATGCGGGACCCGTCACGCCGGCGTGAACATCACCGACACCCGTAGTACCCCCACTGGTCGGAGCAGCCGTAGTTCCAGCAGTAGTCCACGCCGTCGGCGATCGCGTCGAGGAGGATGATGCCGCCGATGATCCCGGCCGCGACCAGCGCCCCGTCGCCGTCACCGCAGTAGCGGACGTGCCCGCCGTAGTGCCCGAGCCGCCCGTACGGGTACCCGTACCCGACGCGGTAGTAGCCGTTGCAGCCGGACTGGGCGGCGAGCGTCAGCCCGCCCACTGCGGCCGCCAGCAGGGCGCGTCGTGTCCGGTCCGAGAAGTGCCGCATGGTGCAGCCTCCTTCCGGAGACTCATCGGAGCCGCCACCCTTCAAGTTAGTGTTTATTTACTAACTGTCAAGGGGAATCGGCAGATTCGAGCAACGCCCCGCGTCCCGGATGGGGAACAACTACCGAACTCCGGGTCTCCGCAGCGAGATCTCAGATCTGAGATCCGGATTCCGTGAGCGCCGGCGCGCCCCTCACCCGTCCAGCTTCTCGCTCATCCTCGCGATCTGGAGCTCGACGCGCTTGACCTCGCGCAGGACCGAGTTCTTCTGCATCTCGATCCAGAACCACAGCTTCATCATCATCACCGCCATCATGCAGAACATGAACCCGCCACCCCAGACGAGCATCTCCTTCGTCTCCTGCGCGTCGAAGAAGAGCAGGAGCGAGAGGATCCCCGCGATGAAGAACAGCGTGCCGATGAACCAGACCAGCAGGTTGATCCACTTCATCCGCCCGCTCATCACCTCGAGCGCACGCCCGAGCAGCGACGGCTCCCCGAGCTCGTCGTACAGCACCGCGTCCTCCGCGTCGAGCGCCTCCCTGATCCGTTCGTCAATCCCGTTCATCGCTCGTCCTTTCGAAGACCCGTTTGAGCTCCTCGCGCGCGTGGAACAGGCGCGACTTGACCGTCCCCCGCGGCACGCCGAGCGCCGCCGCGATCTGACCCAGGTCGAGCCCGTCCACGTAGAACAGCCCGAGCAGGGCCCGCCGTTCCGGCGGCAGCCGACGCAGCGCCGCCCGCAACCGATCGATCTCCCCGTTTTCTTCTGATGAGTCGCGGGGCGCGGGGTGGTGGTTCAACGATCCGCGCAGCTCGCGGTCGCGGACCGCCCGGCGGGTGCGGTCGGCGCACTTATGGGTCACGATGCGGTAGGCCCACGCCCCGAATCGGGCAGGGTCGTCCAGACGCCGGATCCCGCGGACGATCGCGACCCACGCCTCCTGGACCGCGTCGCGCGCCGACGCCGAGTCGTCGGTCAGCCGGCGCGCGTGGCGCAGCAGACGGGGCTGCCAGCGCTTGACCAGCACGCCCATCGCCGCGCGGTCGCCCCCGACGGCACGGAGCACCAGCAGCTCGTCGAGGACCTGTCGAGTGGTGCGCGCCATGAGCCCAGCCTACGTCGCCGGGCGCCACGCACGGTTCAACGAACTTAGGCCGCGTCCAGCAGGCGGTGCATCAGCGCGTTCACGAAGCTCAGACGCGAGGGGTTGAACGGCAGACGACACTCACGCTGCGCCCGCTCCCTGGCCTCGCGGAGCTCGCCCGAGATCGCCCTGATCTGGTCCGGCGCCTCGTCCTCCCACCGCTGCATCAGCACCTGGATCTCCTCGAGCTCGTCGGCGTCGAGCCAGATCGCGCCGCACCCGGCGCAGCGGTCCACGAAGACCCCCGAGTCCTCCGCGTAGTTCACCACGCGCATCGGTGACCCGCAGCACGGGCAGGTGAGCGACCGCGGCTCGTTCTCGCTCGGCTGGATCGGCAGCGGGTGGTGGTTCGCCACAAGCTCGTCCCACTCGTGCCCGAACCGCCTCTCGCGCGTGTTGACGATGTGCTCCATCGCCTCGGGTGTGACCAACTCGCCGCCCGAGACCGGGCAGGTCCAGATCACGCACCCCTCGTACTCGATCGGCTGCATCTCGCAATCGGCGACCGGGCTCCGCATGGCTGGATACCTCCCCGGGCACCATCGGCCACGCCCCCCACCACGATCGCCACCCACCCCGCGGTACCATCCCGACGGTGCCCGAACGTGTCCGCATCACCGATGTTGCCCCCCGAGACGGCCTCCAGAACGAGCCGGGCTCGATCCCCACGCCCGAGAAGATCCACCTCGTCGAGTTGCTCGCCCGCACCGGCGCCGACGAGGTCGAAGTCTCCAGCTTCGTCAGCCCGCGCTGGGTGCCGCAGCTGGGCGACGCCGAGGCGGTGTTCGACGCCCTCGCGGCGTCGAAGCCGGCAGAGGTGTTGTACAGCTCGCTTGTCCCGAACGAGCATGGCATGCTCAAGCTGCTCCAAGTCAACGAGCGGGCGGGGTCGCGGCTGATCGGCAAGGCGTCGGTCTTCACGGCCGCGAGCGAGACGTTCAGCCGGCGCAACACCAACGCCTCGATCGAGCAGTCGCTGGAGCGGTTCGCCCCGGTGCTGGTTCTCGCGAAAGAGCACGGGATCGCGGTGCGCGGGTACGTCTCGTGCGCGATCGCCTGCCCGTTCGAGGGCCCGATCGAGCCGGGGGCGGTCGTGCGCGTCGCCGAGCGGCTGCTCGGGCTCGGCGTGGACGAGATCGACCTCGGCGACACGATCGGGGCCGGCACGCCGGAGACCGTCGCGCGTCTGCTCGAGGCATGCCGCGCGAGCTTCGGGGACGGGTTCTTCGCCCCCGACCGCCTGACGGTGCACCTGCACGACACGTTCGGGCGTGCAGCGGAGTGCGTGCGCACGTCGCTGGAGATGGGTGTGCGTTCGTTCGACGGCTCGGCCGGCGGACTGGGCGGATGCCCCTACGCCTCGACCGCGGGGAAGCGCGCCCCCGGAAACATCGCGACCGAGACGCTCGTCCACGCGGTGCAGGACGCGGGCTACGAAACGGGTGTGGATCTCGAC
>Ga0210086_1000566_pt1 | contig 20976 bp, 18 predicted proteins | sample China_Galinas_PW_3_FD_184867 | JGI IMG/M metagenome (GOLD analysis project Ga0210086, IMG submission 184867) | Wetland microbial communities from San Francisco Bay, California, USA, that impact long-term carbon sequestration - China_Galinas_PWB_D2... | ecosystem: Environmental > Aquatic > Marine...
GGGGTGGGCCACCTTCACCACCTCGACAATGCCGACCACCGCCTTCGCGTCGCCCGAGTGATAGAAGAAGCCCTGGTCGCCTCGTCTCATGGCGCGCATGTTGTTGCGGGCGGTGAAGTTGCGGACGCCGTCCCATTCCTGGCCAGCCTTGCCCTTCTTCACCTGCATGTCCCACGACCACGTCCCGGGCTCCGACTTGAACAGCCAGTAGGCCAATGGCTCCCCTCCTCAAATTGCGAGGATTTCTTACGCCGTCCCTTCGCGAAGCGGAAGGGCCGCTTCGGCTCTGCTCAGCCGGCTTCGCGCTTCAAGGGGCGCGACATCAGGCTTTCGGCGGCCGCGTCGACGGTCAGCTTGCCGGACAGGATGCCGACTACCGCATCGACGATCGGCATCGAAATGCGGTGGCGGCGGGCGAGGTCGCGGGTGACGGCCGCCGTCTCGATGCCCTCGACGAGGGGATGCGGGGTGGTGAGCGGGGCGCCTTCGCCGAGCATCCGGCCATAGGCGAAGTTGCGCGACTGGGTGCCGGAGCAGGTGAGCACGAGGTCGCCGAGGCCCGACAGGCCCATCAGCGTCTCCGCCCGCGCGCCGAGCGCGTCGCCGAGGCGGCGAAGCTCGGCGAAGCCGCGGGCAACCAGGGCGGCAAGCGCGCTGGCGCCGAGGCCGCGGCCGGCGACGACGCCGGCGGCGATGGCGAGCACGTTCTTCACCGCGCCGCCGATCTCGACGCCGACGAGATCGGTCTCGGCATAGGGCCGGAAGGTCGGCCCGGCGAGCGCGTGGCAGAGCGCCAGCGCCAGCGGCTCTTCGGCGGCGGCGATGGTCACGGCGGTCGGCAGCCCGCGCGCCACGTCGGCGGCGAAGCTCGGGCCGGAGAGGACGGCGGCGATGGCATTGGGGGCGGCTTCCGCCATCACTTCGGTCATCCGCTTGGCCGATCCGCGCTCCAGTCCCTTGGCGCAGATCACCACCGGATGGCCTTCGGCGATGTAGGGCGCCGCGATGGTGGCGACGGCGCGCACCGCCTGGGCCGGTACTGCCAGGAGCACGAGGTCGGCGCGGAGCGCCGCGCCGATATTGGTGGTGGCGGGAATGTGGTCGAGGCGCACGCCCGGCAGGTAGCGCGGATTCTCGTGACTTTCGTCGATCGCTGCCACCGTGTCGTGATCGCGCGCCCACAGACGTACTTTGCGGCCCGCCCGCGCCGCGACCAGCGCCAGTGCGGTGCCCCATGCGCCACCGCCGAGGATCCCGACCGTCTCGATCACACCTTGGCTCCCTTCGCTCCCTCACCAAGCACGGGATGCGCTAGTTCATCAAGGGGCCAGCGCGGCCGCGCCGGCGCGTCGAGCGCATCGACGAGGCCCCGCGCCAGCCGCTCGGCGCCGGCCCAGGCGATCATCACCGCATTATCGGCGCACAATCGCGGCGGCGGTGCGACAAGGCGGAAACCATGGCGCGCCGATTCCTCCGCCAGCGATGCGCGGATAGCGCGGTTGGCGGCGACACCGCCGGCGATCACCAGCGCCGGGTCGGCAAGGCCGGGATGGGTATCGCGGAAGCGCGCCATCGCCCGGCGCGAACGGTCCGCCACCACGTCGACCACCGCCGCCTGGAACGAGGCGGCAAGATCGGCGACGTCGCGATCCGCAAGCGGCGCAATCTTTTCGGCGGCGAGGCGGAGCGCGGTCTTGAGCCCCGACAGCGAGAAGTCCGGCTCGGGCCTGCCGATCAGGGGGCGGGGCAACGCGAAGCGCGTCGGGTCGCCGGCCCGCGCCGCCTCTTCGATGGCGGGGCCGCCCGGATAGCCGAGGCCGAGCAGCTTCGCCGCCTTGTCGAAGGCCTCGCCGAGGGCGTCGTCAATGGTGGTGCCGAGCCGCCGATAGCGGCCGACATCGTCGACCGCGACGAACTGGGTGTGCCCGCCAGACACCAGGAGAAGAAGGTAGGGGAAGGCGAGCTGGTCGGTCAGCCTCGCCGTCAGCGCATGGCCTTCCAGGTGGTTGACGGCGACCAGCGGCTTTCCCGCGGCAAGCGCGATCGCCTTGGCGGTGGTCAGCCCGACGATGACGCCGCCGATCAGCCCCGGCCCGGCAGTGGCGGCGACCGCGTCGATGTCGGCGAAGCCGAGACCGGCCTCCCGCATTGCCGCCGCGATGACGCCGTCGAGGGCTTCCACATGGGCGCGGGCGGCGATCTCGGGGACGACGCCGCCGAAGGCGGCATGATCGGCGATCTGGGAGAGGATGATGTCGGAGAGAATGCGTCCGCGGCCGTCAGGCCCGCGTTCGACGATCGCGGCGGCCGTCTCGTCGCAGCTCGTCTCGATGCCGAGGATCTTCATCTTGGTGCCTGATCCGAGCGCGCGACAGGTTGACAGGGCCGACCGGCATTGCCATCGAATGACACCATCCCGCTAGCGCTGTCTGTCGCGCCAGTGGCTGTCACACGAATGACCGAGCCGTCTCGAAAGCCGATTTCGCTGCGGCGAAACGCCCCTAACATCCGGACCCCGCCTTTGCCAACCACCGCCATCCGCATCGGCACCAGAGGGAGCCCGCTTGCCCTGGCGCAGGCGGAGGAGACCAAGCGGCGCCTGGTCGAGGCGGCGGGCATCCCCGCGGAAGCGATCGCCATCGTGCCGATCCGCACCACCGGCGACCGCATCACCGACCGGCCGCTGACGGAAGCCGGCGGCAAGGGGCTGTTTACCAAGGAGATCGACGAGGCGCTGCTCTCCGGCGCCATCGACATCGCGGTCCATTCGGCCAAGGACATGCCGACCCGGCTGCCCGACGGCCTCGTCATTGCCGCCTGTCTGGAGCGCGAGGACGTGCGTGACGCGTTCCTGTCGCCGGTTGCCAACGGACTCGCCGACCTCAAGCCGGGCGCCGTGCTCGGCACGTCCTCGCTCCGCCGCAAAGCAATGGCGCTCAGCCTCCGGCCCGACCTTCGCGTCATCGACATGCGCGGCAACGTGGAGACGCGGATGCGGAAGCTTGCCGACGGCGAGGCCGACGCCACGCTGCTCGCCCTTGCCGGATTGCGGCGTCTGGGGCTCGCCGACCACGCAAGCAGCGTGCTCGAGCCGGACCAGTGGCTGCCGGCCGTCGGCCAGGGCACCATCGCCATCACCGCGCGGGTCGATGACGCGGCGGGACGGGCGCGGCTCACCGCGATCAACCATGGTCGCACCGAGGCCGCGCTTGTCACGGAACGGGCCTATCTGGCGGTGCTCGACGGCTCGTGCCGGACGCCGATCGGCGGGCTGGCGCGGCTTGCCGGCGATCTGATCGAATTTCACGGGATCATAGTCAAGCCGGACGGGTCGGAGGCCCACCGGGTCACGCGAAGCGGTCCGGTTGGCGATGCGGAGCAGATCGGGCGCGAGGCGGGCATGGAGCTTGCCCGCCGCGGCGGCCCCGGGTTCTTCTCCGGATCCTGAGATGCGGCTTCTCGTCACCCGCCCGGAACCGGACGCGAAGGAGACGGCGGCTGAGCTCGAGGCGTTGGGACATTCGGTGCTGGTCGAGCCACTGACGCGGATCGTGACCCTGCCGCCACCGGAGATCGCCTTCCCGCCCGCGGCGATGGTCTTCACCAGCCGCAACGCAGTGCGGGCGGCAGTCGACTGGCCGCAGGTCTCCGGCTGGCGGGAGACGACCGTCTTCGCGGTCGGCGAGAAGACGGGACAGGCGGCGCGCGAGGCCGGCTTCACCGACGTCCGCATTGGCGGCGGCGATGTGGCGAGACTTGCCGAGACGGTTGCGCATGCGCTTGATCCCGCGGCCGGGACGATTCTCTACGTCGCCGGTCGCGATCGCGCCGGCGATCTCGAAGGCCGGCTGGGCGCCTGCGGCTTCGATGTCACGACAGTCGAAGCCTACGCCGCGGTGGCCATCGCGGAATTCAGCGCCGGCGCACGGCAGGCACTGGCGACAGGAGCCATTGACGGTGCGCTGTTTTTTTCCCGGCGGGCGGCGGCGATCTTCGGCGACCTGCTCCGCGAGGCGGGACTCCTGGATGCGCTGCAACGCGTAACCGTCTACGCCATCTCCGATTCCGCCGCCGAGCCGCTGCAACCGTTCAACCCTGCCGGCATGCGGATTGCTTCGAATCCGGATGCGGAAAGCCTGATTGCGTCGATCGCGCGTTAGAGGTCTGCAATCATTTTGACTATATACCCTGAAAGGGGCTCCACGACCGAGGAGACGCATGACCGCTGATCAGGACGACAAGACATCCGGCGAAGACAAGGGACCCGGTGGGCCGAACGCTCCGGACAAGCGGCAGAAGCCTTCGGTGACGATCGATCTTGCCGCCGAAAAGCGTGACGAGCCGCCGAAGGCGGGGGCCGAGCCGGCAGGCAAGGACGCCGAGCGCGCAGAAGGCGACAGGGCGCGGGAGGACAAGGCTCCGCCGCCACCTCCTCCGCCGCCACCCCCGCCGCGGAAGCCCGCCCCGGAAGACGGCAGGCCGGGCCGCACACGGGTGTGGCCGCTGGTTGTTGCCGGGGTGATCGGCGGCGTCATCGCGACCGTGCTCGGCATCGCCTATCACGCGAGCGGCGTCGTGCCGACGCGATCGGAGACGGTCGCACAGGAGGCGCTCAGCAAAACCAATGATCTTGCCGCGTCGTTCGCGGCGCTGGACAAGCGGCTGGCCGACGTGGAGTCCCGTACCGCGCCTCTCGCCAACACCAATCTCGCCGACCTCGCCAAGCAGCTGACCGACCTCTCGACTCTCGAAAACGAGAACCGCGCGCGCATCGAGAGACTCGAAGCGGCGCCGGCTCAACCTCCCGGCGGCGGCGGATCCGATGTGGCGGCCACCCTGAGCGACATCGAGGCGCGGCTCAGCAAGCTGGAGACCAGCGTTGCGGCGACGACCGACGTCGCGGGCGCCGTGTCGTCGCTCCGCGACCGGCTGGCGCCGATCGAGGCCTCGATCAAGGACCTGAGCAGCCGCGTGGATGATCTGGCCAGCAAGGTGACGGCGGGGAGCGAGAGCGAGCGTGCGGCACGGGCGATCGCCATCGGCACGTTGCGGCAGGCCGCGGAACAGGGCGGACCCTTCGCATCCGATCTTGCCCTGCTCAAGACGCTCGGCATGGATAACGAGGAGATCGCCAAGCTGGAGCCGCTTGCCACCAAAGATACGCCGAGCCTGGCGGAGCTCCAGAAGCAGTTCCCGACCGTCGCCGACGCGATCCTGACGGCAACCTCCGGCGTCGACGAGAACGCCGGCTTCTTCCAGCGCCTCGCGGCCTTCGGGCGCGGGCTCGTCTCGGTCAGGCCGACGACGGCGATTTCGGGCGACAGCCCGGAAGCGATCGTCTCGCGCATGCAGGCGGCGGTGGACAAGGGCGATCTTGCCACCGCGCTGTCGGAGCGCGAGGCGCTGCCGGACACCGGGAAGACGGCGTCGGCGGATTGGGCGCAGGCGGCGGCCGACCGGGTCGCCATCGGCGAGCTGATCGACAAACTTGCGCTGTCGGTGACGGCGTCCGGCAATTGATGGGGCCCTCATGCTTCGCGTACTCGTCTATATCGTCCTCGTCTTCCTGATCTCCGCCGGCCTCGCCTGGCTGGCGGACCGCCCGGGCGACGTCATCCTTCACTGGCAGGGCTACGAGATCCGCACCTCGCTGATGGTGGCGGCGCTGGCCGTCGCCATCATCATCGCGGCGATCGTCATCCTGTGGACGGTGATCCGGGCCATCGTCCGCGCGCCGCGGTCTTTCGAATCCTATCTCGGCCGGCGCCGGCGGGATCGCGGCTACCAGGCGCTGTCGGACGGGATGATCGCGGTCGGCGCGGGGGACCTGCGGTCGGCCCGGAAGGCGGCCGATGAATCGCGGACGCTGCTCGGCGCCGAGCCGCTGCCCTTACTTCTGACCGCCCAGACCGCGCAGCTCGCGGGCGACGCGGCGGCGGCGCGGACAGCCTTCGAGGCGCTGGCGGCGCGGCCTGAAACCAGGCTCTTGGGGCTGCACGGATTGTTCATCGAGGCGCGGCGCCAGGGTGAGCACGAGGCGGCGCGGCATTTTGCTGGACAGGCGGCCGAAGCCGCGCCGAAGATCGGCTGGGCGGGCACGGCGCTGTTCGAATACCAGTCGCGCGCCGGAGAGTGGCTGGGGGCGATGCGCGCGCTGGAAGCCAATGTCCGCGCCGGCGCGGTCGACAAGGCGACGGCCCAGCGCGAGCGCGCCGCGCTGCTCACCGCACGGGCGATGGAGCTTGAGGCCGGCGAGCCGCAGGAGGCAAGGGCGGCGGCACTGGAAGCCCATCGCCTGGCCCCGTCGCTGGCGCCGGCCGCGGTCACGGCCAGCCGCCTGCTCAGCCGCGCGTCGGACTACCGCCACGCAGCACGAGTCCTCGAAACTGCCTGGAAGGCGGCGCCCCATCCCGATATCGCGGACGCCTATGCGGCGGTACGCCCGGGCGATTCGGTGCGCGACCGGCTGAAGCGCATGCGTCGCCTCGCCGATCTTCGCGCCAATCATCCGGAAGGGGCGATGGCGATGGCGCGGGCGGCGATCGACGCGCAGGACTGGGATGCCGCACGCGGCGCCCTCGACGGGCTGGTGATGGCGGGGCCGAGCGAGGCGGTCTGCCTGCTGATGGCCGAGATCGAGGAGCGGGAGCATAGCGACGAGGGCAAGGTCCGCACGTGGCTTGCCCGCGCCATCAACGCGCCGCGCGACCCGGTGTGGATGGCCGACGGGCAGGTCTTCCCGAACTGGGCGCCGGTGTCGCCGGTGTCGGGGGATGTCGGCGTCTTCGAATGGAAGGTGCCGTCGGAAGCGCCACCCTCGCGGGTGGCCATGCAGATCGAGGCCGACCTCTCCCGCGAGGCGCAAATGGTCACCCAGGCGGAGGCACTGCCGCAGATCGAGGCCAGAAGCGCCGAGGAGGAGGTCGCGGATCCCGGCGCGGCGGTTGTCGAGCCCGAACCGGCCAAACCGGCGGAAGTCGCCACGGCGGAAGTGGAGCCGGTTGCCGAGGCACCGGCGGGCCCGGAGCAAGAGCCGCAAAGGGAGCCGGCCGTGGAAGAGGCCGCGGAGAACAAGGCGGAACCTTCGCAGCCTTCCAGGCCCACCGAGGCTGCAGCCGCGCCGACGACGGGCCCCAACGGTCCCGACGGCGCTGTCGACGAGGGACCGCCGCGGCCGCCATCGCCCGACGATCCGGGGCCGCTGCCTGCCAACGACGGCGGCGACGAAGGCCGCCCGCGCCGCTTCCGGCTGTTCTGACCTGTCGTCGTCCTTGAACCGGCGCCCGCTTGCCGGTATCAATCGGCCGCAACAGGCCGCACTAGCTCAGTTGGTAGAGCAACGCATTCGTAATGCGTGGGTCGCTGGTTCGAGTCCGGCGTGCGGCACCACTTCGTTTCGATGCATTCTCCCGCAGGGTCAGTCGTTCCCGGCGCCGGTGCCGCTGGCGCGGCCCTCCAGCTCGGCGAGCTTGGCGACCCGGCGGCGGAAATGCTCCTCGGTGCTGAACTCGGCCGCCAGAAACGTGCGGATGACGTCGGCCGCGATCTGCGGCCCGATGATCCAGGCGCCGATGCACAGCGTGTTAACGTTGTCGTGCTCGACGGCCTGACGCGCGACGAACGTGTCGTGGGCGACGGCGGCGCGAATGCCCGGAACCTTGTTGGCGGCGATGCAGGCCCCGGCGCCGGTGCCGCAGACAAGGATGACGCGCTCGACCTTGTTGTCGAGAAGCAGCCCGACCGCCTTGGCTGTGATGTCGGGGAAGTCGACCGGCTCGGCCGATTGGGCGCCGACGTCGATCACCGTGTCGCAATATTCCGCCAGCAGCTCGGCGACGAAGGCCTTCAACGGATATCCGGCATGATCGTTGGCGAGGCAGACTGCGCCACGTCGCGGCACCGGGATCGTGTTGGGCGATCGGGCCTCATCTCGCGTCATTCGCGTCACTCCCGAGGTGGCTTGAGCCACCAGGTTACAATACACATTGCCCCGGCGCCGTTCACCGTCGTTCAGCCGAGCTCGAAGGTGGTGATGCCGTAGATATGCTCGAGCGGCAGGTCGGGGGCGGGGCCGCGGTACATGCGGGCCGCCTCGAACACCGGGCGCATCCCGTGCCGTTCGGCGAGCGCCAGCGCGTCCGCGTTCGGTTCGGGAACGTCAAGAATGACCGGCGTGTCGCGGTGCGGGGCGGTGAGAGCGGCACAGGGCGGCGGCGATACCCGGGGCGGGCCGATCTTGTGGCCCTCGCGGCACGGACGGATCGTGCCATAGCCGCGGATCGTCCCGTTCTCGCGCCAGGCGAGCGTCCGGTGGCCGCGGTGGTCGGGGTGGCAGATATAGAAGCCGAGAAAACCGAAGCCGTCGTCATAGGCGACCACCGAGACCGCGGCGACCGGCTCGTCGCCGAGCCAGCCGATCAGGAACCCCCCGGGATCGGTGGCGTGAAACGCATCGCCGTCGTGGTGGCCGGGGTTCCAGCCCTCGGCGGCAGCCCAGTCGATCAGAGTGTCGAGCTCGGCGCGCGACGCCGGCCTGATGGAGAGTTCGCTCATGTCGCAGTCGTCCGTCATTGATGGCTGATCATAACGCTTTCCCTCTTTCCGCTCGCAACGAATTGAGGCGGAGCACGGCCCGGTGATAGCTTTCGCCGCATGAGCAACGTCGACCTGCCATCTCCCGCCGAGATCGTCTTCCTCGACCGTGAAACCCTGCCGCCGGAGACGGTGCTTCGCGCGCCCGGCTTTCCACACCGCCTGGTGGAGCATGCGCGCACCCGCCCGGAGGAGGTGGCCGAGCGCATCGCCACGGCGGATATCGTCATCACCAACAAGGTGCCGGTGCGCTCGGCGGCGATCGCGGGCGCGGCGAAGCTCCGCTTCATCGCGGTGTCGGCGACCGGAACCGATATCGTCGATCTCCGCGCTTGCGCCGACCGGGGCATCGTCGTGTCCAATGTCCGCGACTACGCGCGGACCACGGTGCCGGAACACACCTTCGCGCTGATCTTCGCCCTTCGTCGCAGCCTGTTCGCCTATCGCGATTCGGTACGCGCCGGGCGATGGCAGACCGCCAGCCAGTTTTGCTTTTTCGATCACCCGATCGGCGACCTCGCCGGCTCGACCATCGGCATCATTGGGAGGGGCGCGCTCGGCCGGGCGGTTGCCGACATGGCGCGGGCGCTCGGCATGAACGTGCTTCTCGCCGCTCGCAAGGGGGCGTCAGCCAGCAGGGGGCGTGTCGCCTTCGACGAGGCGCTTCGTCGGAGCGATGTCATTACGCTGCATGTGCCGCTGACGTCCGAAACCAGGGGCCTGATCGGCGCGGAGGAATTCGCGCTGATGGAACGGCGGCCGATCCTGATCAATACGGCCCGCGGCGGACTGGTCGACGAGACGGCGCTCGGCGCAGCGCTGGCGAGCGGTCAGATCGCCGGCGCCGGGTTCGACGTAGCGACGGCGGAGCCGCCGCCGGCCGACCATCCGCTGATGGCGCTGCTGCAATACCCCAACTTCATCCTGACGCCGCACGTCGCCTGGGCGAGCCGCGAGGCGATCCAGTCGCTTGCCGACCAGACCATCGACAACATCGAGGCCTTTCGCGCCGGCCGGCCGCAGAACGTGGTGACGGCGTAAGGCGGGAGTGCTCTGTCGTATGGTAGAGTTGATTTGACGCCAATCGAGGAGGGGAGGCCATGCAAAGCTGGATCAATGGTGTGGGGCGACTGGTCCTGGTCGCCGGTCTTCTGGGATCGGCCACTTCGGTCGCCGCCCGCGCGGAAGACAAGCTCCTCAACGAAACTGTCGAATTCACCGGCGCGGTTCTCTTTCTCGGAAGCGGTGTGCCGGGCCTCGTCATTGGCGCCACCCGAAACGGAGAAACGGCGGTTGCCGGCTTCGGCGAGACGTCGAAGGGATCGGGCAAGACGCCGGACGGCGACACGCTGATGCGGATCGGGTCGGTCACCAAAGCGTTCACCGGGCAGGTGCTGGCGAGCCTGGTCGCCGATGGCACGGTCAGCCTGACCGATCCTCTGCAAACGTACCTCGATTGGGGTGTCTCCGTGCCAGGGCGCGACGGGCATGTCATCCGGCTCATCGAGCTCGCCACGCACACCTCGGGCCTGCCGCGGGAGGTCGAGCGCCAACCCGGTCCGGCGGATGACCCATTCAAGACGCTCACGCCGGAGGCCTATGCCAAGGGTCTCGCCAGCGATCCTCTCCTGTTCACGCCCGGTACCGGGGCGCTTTATTCCAATTTCGCCTTCGACGTGCTTTCGGCGGCGCTCGGCTCGGCGGCCGGCAAGCCCTATGCGGACGTCCTCAAGGAACGGGTGCTCGACCCGATCGGCCTCAAGGACACGGTCCTCACCCTCCGCGACGGCGACCGCGATCGATTGATGGAGGGGCACAACTTCGACGGCTCGCCGCTTCCCGACGTTGCCGCCACGCCGATCATGGCCGGGGCAAGCAGCCTCTACTCGACGACCAACGACATCCTGAAATGGCTGAGCTGGCACCTCGACCGGTTTTCGGCGGCGGATGCCGAAACCCGCCTCCTCGATCACGCCGCCTATGTGCAGCGTGACGCGCTCGACCCGGTCTATGGTACCGACGAATCCGGCCACATGGACGCGATGAGCCTCGGCTGGATCGTCATGGAGCCGGAGGGCGATCGACCGCTCATCCTGCAAAAGGCAGGGGGACTGCAGGGGATGTTCGTCTATGCGGCGTTCGCACCGACGCGGAACATCGGCGTCTTCGTCGCCATCAACAAGTTCGACTTTTCAGCCGCGATGAACATGGCGACGGTGGTCAACGAGCTGATTGCTCAGCTGGCGCCGCGCTGAGGCTTCGCGACGGGGCTCGCATGGAAGACTACGACGGACGCGAGATACTCGCCGCCATTCCGCTGTTCGCCGAGACCCTCGACGCGCGGCAGCTCGACCATCTCGCGGCGCAGTGCCGCCTGGCGGTCTATCCGCCCGATGCCGTGCTGATGGCCGAGGGGGATTTCGGCGACGCGATGTTCGCCATCGTCGACGGCGAGGTGGAAGTGACGTTTCACGACCGCCACGGCGGCGAGCACCGGGTGGCGGTGCTTCACGCCGGCGACATCGTCGGCGAGATGTCGCTCTTGACCGGCATGCGCCGGACGGCGACGGCGATCGCCCAAAGCGAGGTTGCGGCGCTGGAGATCGGCAAGGTGGCGTTCGAGGACATGTTCGCCCGCGCGCCGGAGCTGATCGACCGCTTCGGCGAGGTGCTCGCCGGACGCCAGGCGGAACTGAACCGCATCGCCGCCGACGCCGATGCCGACGCCGCCGCCATCGGGGCGCGCATCCGCCGCTTCTTCGGACGGCGCTGAGCAGCGCGGCTACTCCTCAGCGCGCGGATCTCGTCATTGGCGCGGCGCAACCGCTCGGAGAAGTCGCGCATCATGTTGCCGAGGATGGTGGTGAAGATGCGGGGGTGGCTCTGGCCGACCTCGCGCAGTTCCTCGACCGAAAAGCCGTAGCAGACCACCCGGTCATCAGCGACGACGTCGGCGGAGCGGTGGCCGCCGTCGAGCAGCGCCATCTCGCCGAACGACACGCCAGGCCCGAGCGAAGCGACCCGGACGATGCGCTCGCTGTCGTTCTCGGTCTTGAGACGGAGCTGGACGGTCACCGTGCCGCGGGCGACGACGAAGAAGAGGTTGGCCTCGTCGCCCTCGGCGACGATGGTCTGGCCCGGCTCGAAGACCATGGGACGGACGAGACCCTCCAGGATGCGCAGGTCGTCGCGCGGCAGCCCGGCGAAGATGTCGAGCTGACCGAGGGAGAACTTGGTGCGGTCACTGGTATCGGTGAAGGCGGAGATCAGCTGGTTCTCGCACCATTCGAGCGCCTGGTCGCGATGCTCGAACACCATCTGGTCGGCGACGCCGCGCGCGATCAGCTCGATGTGGAGCGGACCGAGCGGCCCGTCGGGGGAAAGGTGGGCGAAGATGAGCCGGCGATCCCGCTCGTGCAGCCACTCGATGAGATCGAGCAAGAGCCGTCGGGCCGCCTGATCGGCGTCATGGACGCGCCGCAGGTCGAGGATGACGAATTCGGCGTCGGCGGCAAGCGCATCGATCCGCCGCACCAGACGTTCGGTGGAGCCGAAGAACATGCCGCCCTGGACCTCGATCAGGCTGATCAGCTCGCCCCGCTCGTCGAGAAGGGCGCGTTCCTTCGGCGTGCGCATCCGCTTGGAGCGCACCACGGCGCCGCTCAGCTCGCGGCGGATGATGGCGCCGCTGTTGGTGTGGTTGCGGAAGACATGGAGGCCGAAGGTCTCCGAGATCTCCCGGCAGACACGGACGCCGCGCACGCTGTGGCCGTGTGCGTCGAGGCGCGGCGAGAAGACGCCGATGCCGATCTGCCCGGGGATGACCGCGATGATGCCGCCGGCGACGCCGCTCTTGGCGGGCATGCCGATCTCGTAGGACCATTGGCCGGCATAGTTGTACATGCCGCAACTGTTCATCACGGTCAGCACATCCTGGATGTATTCGCGGGCGAGCGCCCGTTCGCCGGTCAGCGGGTTGACGCCGTCATTGGCGAAGGTGGCCGCCATCACCGCCAGGTCGGCGCAGGTGACGCGCACCGAGCATTGGCGGAAATAGATGTCGAGGATGGTTTCGGGCGGACTGTGGATCATGCCCGAGTTCAGCATCATGTAGGCGATCGCCCGGTTGCGGTGGCCGGTCGCCTGCTCTGAGCGAAGCACCGATTCGTCGACGTGGAGGCTGCGGCCGGCGAAACGCGACAGCGCGCCGAGCATGGTGGCGATGCGCGCTTCCGGCGTGTCCCCCTTGATCAGCTCGGCAGCGGCCATGGCGCCGGCGTTGACCATCGGATTGAAGGGCCGCTTGTGGACCTCGTCGAGGATGATCGAGTTGAACGCCTCGCCGGTCGGCTCGACGCCGATCCGCGACAGCACGTAGTCCCGCCCGTATTCGGCCAGCGTGTAGCCGTAGACGAAGGCTTTCGAGATCGACTGGATGGTGAACGAGTAGCTGGAATCGCCGACCGTGTAGACTTTTCCGTCGACGGTGGCGATGGCGATGCCGAAGAGCTCGGGGTCGACCTTGGCGAGCTCGGGGATGTAGGTGGCGATCTCCCCGTCGGTGACGCCGGCGATGCGGCCGTGAAGTGCGGTCAGGTAGTGGTCGATGGGGCCGACCGAGGCGAGTATGTTGTCCGGCACTCTGGTATCCATTCCTTCACTCACCTGCGGTCTTTTTGGGACGCCCTCACGGGCGGGCGCCGAAATCGTACCAAGTTCCGTGCCAGCGCCGCCGATTGGGGCAGCGGACGAACCGCGCGTCAACCCTGCCCATCAAACGGGCGAAACGGCCAAATCTTTGGCGATTGTGTCGCCGGAGCGGTTGAACGCCTCGTCGCGGGCCGCGATACTGATTGGCGGGAATCGTGCGAGAAGCCCGGGGCTGGTGGATGGTGATCCGCGCGGGTTGGCTCTACCCGTTTCTGGTGCTGGCGGTGCTGGGCGGGGCGGTCGCGCTCCGGATCGCCGACCCATTCTTCCTGCAGGCGCTGCGCTCCATCGCCTTCGACACCTACCAGCGGCGCGAGCCGGCCGCCGACAACCCTGATTCTCCGGTCCGTATCGTTGCCATCGATCAGGCCTCTCTCGATCGGGTTGGCTCCTGGCCGTGGCCGCCGGACACGATGGCGCGGCTCCTCAAGACGCTCTCGGGGCAGGGCGCGGCTCTGGTGGCCGTCGACATCCTTTTTGCCGGGAAGGACGGGGCGGCCGACCGCGCGTTGATCACAGCCCTCGGTGCGGCGCCGACGGTCCTGCCGATCGCCCCCACCAACCAGCCCGCCGACGATTCGGTGCCGGCGGCCAAGGCAGCCTTTTCCGTGGTCGGCGACGATCCGCGTCCGTTCATCCCGGCCTTCGCCAACGTTGTGACCAACGGTCCGGCGCTGGATGAGGCGGCCGCGGGACTGGGCGTCATCGACCGTGGGACCGACGCAGCGTCGGTCATCCGGCGCATTCCGCTGGTCGTGCGGGTGGGAGGCACCGTCCTTGCCTCCTTCGCGCTGGAGGTGCTGCGCGTGGCCCATGGCGACGACACCTATGTGCTGACTGCGTCGAGCGCCGACGACTGGGCAGCGCTCGGCCGGCCAAGCGGGCTCAGCCAGGTCAGTGTCGGGGCCACGCTCGTGCCGACCGATCCCGACGGCGGGATGCGGCTCAACCTCCGTCTCGCCAATCCGTCAGCCTATGTTCCGGCGTGGGAGGTCCTCGCCGGTCGGAACGATGCCGGGAAGATCGCCGGGCGCATTGTCCTCGTCGGGGTCACGGCGCCGGGCCTGGTCGATCTGCGCGCCACGCCGCTGGAGCCGGCAGTGCCGCATGTGGAGATCGAGGCCGAGGCGATCGAGCACATCCTGTCGGGACGAATCCTTACCCGGCCGGCCTATGCCCGCGCCATCGAGATGGCGGCAACGGTGGTGATCGGCCTGCTGCTCGCCTGGTTGCTGCCGCAACTGCGGCTCCTCGCCGGCGTCGTCGCCAGTCTCGTCGCAGTCGGCCTCGTGGTCCTCGGCGGCTGGCTCGCCTTTCGGGATCTCGGCATCGTTCTCGACCCGACATGGCCGGCGCTGACGATCTGGGTGCTGGCGGCGTCCGCGACGCTCTACCTGCAACGGCGGCTCGAACTGCGCCGGGCGGAGGTCCGCGCCGCGTTCGGCCACTCGCTCGCGCCGGCGGCGGTCGATGCCATCCTCGCCCACCCCGGACGGCTGGTGCTGACCGGCGAGACGCGCGAGCTGACGATCGTGGTCTGCAAGATCAGGAACTTCGCCGCCGTGGCGGAGCGGATGGAAGCCCAGGAGCTGATCGGCTTCGTCAACAGCGTCTACGCGCCGGTCAGCCGCGCAATCCTTGCCCATGGCGGCACCATCGCCCGCAACACCGGCGACACGATCATGGCGTTCTGGAACGCGCCTCTCGACGATGCGGATCATGCGGCAAACGCCTGCGGCGCGGCGGCTGATGCGGTTGTCGCCGTGCGGGCGGTGCGAGACCGCCTCCGCAGGGAGGCTGCGGCGGCTGGCCAGCGGTTCGGCGGCCTGGCGGTCAGCATCGGGATAAGCACCGGCGCCTGTTGCGTCGGCAATCTCGGGATCGGCGAACGGTTCGACTATTCGGCGATCGGCGAGGAAATCGATCTGGCGAGCCGCCTTCCGTCGCTGTCGGAAACCTACGGCGTCGCCGTCATCGTCGCCGAGTCGACGGTCGATCGGGCGGCACATGTGGGCTTTCTCGAACTCGACCTGGTGAGGATCAAAGGGCGGGCGAAGCCGATCCGTCTCTTCACGCCGATCGCCATCGAGGCGGACGGCAGGACGCTCGACGCACTGGCGGCGGTCCATGCCCGGCTGATCGCCGCCTATCATGGCCAGGATTGGGACGCTGCGGAGGCGGCGCTCGATGCCTGTCGCACCTTCGGCATCGAGGGGCTTGCGACGCTCTACAGCCTCTACCGCGCAAGGCTGGAGACCGCACGGGCGACCGAGCCGCCGGTCGACCGGGACGGCGCCGACGCAATCAGTTTGAAATGACCCCGGTGGATGTGATCCATGTCACATCCGCGGGGGAGTCGAACAGGCATACTCGCCTGCGGCAGTCGACTGAGGGGCAGGTTATTTTGGGGGTGTTGACGTGACCAGTGCGTTTGCCGCGTTGCTCGTGGTGTTCACGATTCTGCAGATCAAGCACTTCATTTGCGACTACCCGCTGCAGACGCTGTACCAGCTCGAGAACAAGGGGAAGTACGGCCATCCCGGCGGCATTCTCCACTCGGGGCTGCACGTGATCGGGACGCTGATCGCATTCATTGCGGTGACGCCGACCTTGGCGCTCGGCGCGGCCATCGTCGTCGGCGAGTTCCTGGTGCACTATCACACCGACTGGGCCAAGGATAACTTCATCCGGCACGCGGGCTACACGCCGACCGACCACGTCTTCTGGATCGCGATCGGCGCCGACCAGCTCGTCCACCACCTCACCTACATCGTTATCGCCGGCGTGCTGGTCGGCGTGATGATCGGCACCGCCTGAGGGTTGCCGTTCGGGCGGCGTCGGGCTCCGACGACGGATTCGCCTAGACCAGCTTGTTCATCGCGCGCAGGCGCTCGGCCAGCACGCGCATGACGTCAAGCGCGAAGTAGGGCAGATCCTGGACGAGGATGACGAACAGCCTTTCGTCGATCGGCACGACCTCGCAGTCTTCGGCGGCGATGGCGTTGGCGCTACGCGCCGCGCGGTCGATGAGTGCCATTTCGCCGAAGATGCCGCCGGGTCCGATCTCCTCGACGGTCTTGTCGTGGACGCTGATCGCGACCTTGCCCTTGCGGAGGAGGAACATCTCGCGGGCCGGCTCGCCGACCTTGACGATGGCTTCGCCGGCCGCATAGCTCCTCACCGGAATGTCCGGGCGGTCGAGGATTCGGAAGTCTGTCTTGGGGGTCTTCAAAAGGCTCATGCATCGGCTCCCGTTGGGGCGACACCGCCTGTTTCGCGGTTCGAGGCTGATGAGGCTTCGGCACTCGCCTGACGACGCGGCGAATTTGCGGCGGTGCCGACGGGCGCGACGCTTTCGCGAATGACGAGCGAGCAGGGCAGGCGGATCCGGCTTGCCTCGGCCGGCAGCCCCGTCATCCGCTTCACCAGATTCTCCGCCGCCAGCCGCCCCATCTCGGCGCGCGGCTGAATCACGGTGGTAAGCGCCGGGTCGTATATGGCCGAATAGTCGATGCCGTCGAAACCCGCCACCGACACGTCGTCAGGAACGCGAAGGCCCGCGTCCTTGAGAGCCTTGATGAAACCAATCGCCAGTTCGTCGCTGGCCGCGAAGACGGCAGTCGGCCGCTTGGCTCCGAGGGCGAGGAAATACTGTGCTGCCTTGGCGCCGGCGATGAGATTGAACTTGCCCGGCCAGATCAGGGCCTCGTCGATCGGGATGCCGGCTGCGGTGAGGGCGTCGCGGTAGCCGCCGAGCCGCTCGCCGGTCTCGACGTTGGTCTCCGGGCCGGCGATGTGGGCGATCCGCCGGTGGCCGACGCTGATCAGATACTCGGTCATCATCCGGGCGGCGTCGCGATTGGCGATCTCGAAAATGGGGAGACCGCTGCCCGGGATATCGTTCGAGATGAGGGTGATCGGCACGTCGCGATCGAGCTGGGCAAAGTCGGCGCCGGGGAGCCGACCGTTGAACAGGAGGACGCCGTCGGCCTGACCGGCCCGCACGAGGCGGTCGTAATGCGCCTCGCGGACCGGGTCGTTGCGGGTGTCGCCGAAGATCACGCCGTAGCCGGCGCGGGTGAGCACCTCTTCCACCGCGTTGATGATGACGTTCCAGAAGGAATGGCCGAGGCCGGGAAGCAGGCACAGCACGATCTTCGTCGACCGCGCCCTGAGGTTACGAGCCGTGGCATTCGGCGTGTAGCCGGTTTCGCCGATGGCAGCGGTGACCCTGGCGCGCGTCTGTTCGGTCACCCGGTCGGGGGCGGTGAGGGCCCGACTCACGGTGGCCGTCGAAACGCCCGCCCGCCTTGCCACATCGAGAATGGTCACGGCACGGCGCGACGCGCGGCGAGGGGTGTCGGTCTCCTGATCCATGGCGTTCGGTTTGTTCTTCAAGGTGCCCGCTGCCTGCCTTATAGCGGGAATGCCCGCCTGATGTAATGTTTACATTACCGCGGCCGGCGAATTTGTTGACATCGGTATTCGACAGGCTAGAATTAATGTAAACGTTTTCACCGGCTGGTCAAGAAAACGATCGGGAGGAGTTGACAAGGGCTAAGCTTCCAATAAAGTCGATGTAAACGATTACAGGCCTCAGCAATTGGGAGGATGGTCTGTACTCGTTGTGTTGCAGTGCAAAAAGCGCTTGTGCTTTTGCAAAAGGGAGGAATGTAATGAAGACTTTCGTAGCACGGTTGCTCGGAGCGACCGCTCTCGCCGCGCTGGTCAGCGGGCCGGCAATGGCCACCGATCTCGAGGTGATCCACTGGTGGACCTCCAAGGGCGAGTCGGCGGCTGTGTCCGAGTTCGCCAAGGCCTTCGACAATGACGGTGCCGGCGATCACTGGATCGACAGCGCCATCGCGCTCGGCCAGACGGCTCGGGCGACGATCATGCAGCGCATTCTGGGCGGCGACCCGCCCGGCGCGGCGCAGTTCAATCCGGGCCGCGAGTACGAGGAGCTGATCAAGAACGACCAGCTGCTTATCCTCGACGACGTTGCGGAGGCCGGTAAGTGGGCCGAGGTGATCCGCCCGCAACGAATTCAGAGCGCCTGTCTGGTCGACGGTCACTGGTACTGCGTACCGGTGAACATCCATTCGTGGCCGTGGGGCTGGTATTCAATAGAGGCGTTTACCAATGCCGGCTTGCCTGAGCCAAGAAACTTCGACGAGTTCGTGGCTGACGCGCCCAAGCTCCAGGAGGCCGGGATCATTCCGCTGGCGATCGGCGGCGACGGCAATGGCTGGCAGATCAAGGGCGCCTTCGACCAGGTGCTCCTGGCAAGCCTGGGCATCGAGAACCGCGACAAGATGTATCGCGACAAGGATGCGACCATTGCCGGCGGGCCGGAGATGCTGAAGGCGCTTGCCGAATTCAAGGCGCTCAAGCAATACACCGATGAAGGCTACGCCAACCGCAACTGGAACGACACCACCAACCTGGTGATCACCAACAAGGCCGGCCTCCAGATCATGGGCGACTGGGCTCGCGGCGAGTTCGCCGCCGCCGGCATGACCGGGGTCAAAGACTTCGGTTGCATGATCGGCCTCAACGAGGACCAGCCGATCGTCAGCACAGACGGCGACGTGATCGTGTTCCCGAAGCAGAACGACCCCGACGTCGAAGCCGCGCAGAAGCGGCTCGCCGCGCTGTTGATCAGCCCGGCGGTGCAGGTTGCCTTCAACAATGCCAAGGGCTCCATGCCGGTCCGCGGCGACGTCGACATGGCGACCGCCGACCCCTGCATGCAAAAGGCGCTGAAGGCAGTGGAGCACCCGGACGAGATCGCCAGCGGTGTTCAGCGATTCATCACGGAAGACACCAGCAACGAGCTGAACTCGCTCGTCACGCAGTATTGGTCTGACGATTCGATGACTGCGGAAGACGCCCAGGCCAAGTGGGTCGAGATATTGAAAAACGCGACCTAGGCGACAACCATCGGGGGCGCCGTCCGGGCGACTGGTCGGCGCCTCGCTTTCTTCATCGGGGCATGGAAATCCGGTTGACCTTGCGGGTCGCGCGGCGGCATCGTGAACCGATGCCCTCAGCGGGCGCGCCGGATGGGATCTTGGGCGGGAACACCCCGGCTCCAGCGGGGTGGCAGAGGCATGGCAGAAGCGCGAAGGCGGCGACTCAAAGTCCAGGCGGTGATCGGCACCCTGCCGATGATCGCGGTAGGAGTCGGCGTCTACATCATCGGCATCGCCTTCACGTTCTACTGGTCGTTCACCAACTCCAAGCTTTTCCCCAGCTACAATTTCGTCGGCCTCGAACAGTATCGACGGCTGTGGGCGAGCGATCGCTGGCTGATCGCGGTCCACAACATCTGGATTTTCGGCGGGCTGCTGATCGCCTTCAACCTGGTGTTCGGCTACCTGCTCGCCGTCTTCATGGACCAGCGCATCCGGCAGGAAGACCTTTTTCGCTCGATCTTTCTGTATCCCTTCGCGATGTCGCTGATCGTAACCGGCCTCATCTGGCAGTGGATGCTGGACCCGAATCTCGGCATCGAGCTGACCATCCATAGTCTGGGATGGACGAGCTTTCATTTCTCGCCGCTGGTCGACCCCGATACCGCGATCTACGGCCTGGTGCTCGCGGGCATCTGGCAGGGCTCGGGGGTGACGATGGCGATCCTGCTCGCCGGCCTTCGCGGCATTGACGCGGAGATCTGGAAGGCGGCGAAAGTCGACGGCATTCCAACCTGGCGCGCCTATCTGTTCATCGCCCTGCCCATGATCCGCGGCGCCCTGGCGACGGCGTTTGTCCTGCAGTGCGTCGGCGTGGTGCGCGTCTACGACCTGATCATCGCCATGACCGGCGGCGGCCCCGGAATCTCGACGAGCATGCCGGCCGTCTACGTCATCGAGATGATCACGAGCAGCCAGAATGTCGGGCAGGGCATGGCCGCGGCGATGATGATGCTGCTGCCGATCATCGCCGTGCTGGCGGTCGGAGGCCTGGCCATGTGGCGGCGAAACCGCCGCGCGCGAGCAGCAGCATGACTACCGGCGACGCTGCCCTGACCGATGCTGCGGCGGTAACGCGCTGGGGCGTCGAGCCGAGCGGGGTGAAGCCGCGCCGCTTCTCGCCGGCGCGTCTCGGTATCTACGGCTTCCTGATCATCTCGGCCGCCTTCTTCCTGATCCCCCTCTACGTGATGGTGGTGACCTCACTGAAGACGATGCCGGAGATCCGCCTCGGCCACCTCTTCAACCTGCCGCAGACCTGGACGTTCCAGCCGTGGATCGACGCCTGGCTGCACGCCTGCACCGGACGCGACTGCTTCGGCCTTCATCCGGGCTTCCTGAACTCGCTGAAGATCACAGTGCCGAGCGTGATCGTCTCGATCATCATCGCCTCGATCAACGGCTATGCGCTGTCGTTCTGGCGCTACAAGGGCGCCAACATCTTCTTCGGCCTCCTCGTGTTCGGCGCCTTCGTGCCTTACCAGGTGGTGATCTACCCGCTGATCATCGCGGCGCGGGAGGCCGGCCTGTTCTCGACGCTGGCCGCCATCATCATCGTCCACACCATTTTCGGCATGCCGATCCTGACGCTGTTGTTCCGCAACTACTACGCCAGCGTGCCGGTCGAGCTGTTCAAGGCGGGGCGCGTCGACGGCGCCGGCTTCTGGCAGATCTTCTTCCGCATCATGGTGCCGATGTC
>Ga0210086_1000567_pt1 | contig 20973 bp, 26 predicted proteins | sample China_Galinas_PW_3_FD_184867 | JGI IMG/M metagenome (GOLD analysis project Ga0210086, IMG submission 184867) | Wetland microbial communities from San Francisco Bay, California, USA, that impact long-term carbon sequestration - China_Galinas_PWB_D2... | ecosystem: Environmental > Aquatic > Marine...
GATGGCCAGGCCGATACCGCGGCTGGCCCCCGAGATGAACATGGTCCTGCCGGAGAAACCAGAAGAAGGGGTGGCTGCCATGGTTGCCACCTTAGGCTGCGCGGATGTCGGCGGTGACCGCCTCGGTCAGGCGCACCAGATCCTGCGGCGCCAGGGTCACGTCCCAGCCGCGCTTGCCGGCGCTGCACAGCACCCGGTCGAACTCGAGTGCGGAGCTGTCGACGACCGTCGGCAAGCGTTTGCGCTGGCCCAGCGGCGAGATACCGCCCAGCACGTATCCGGTGGAACGCTCCGCGGCAGTGCGCTGCGCCATCGTCGCTTTCGACAGCCCCAGCGCGTCGGCGGCGGCCTTGAGTGACAGCTTCCACTGCACCGGCAGCACCGCGACGGCCAAACCGGACTGCGCTTCGATGACCAGCGTCTTGAAGACCTGGTCGGGCACCACGGTCGCGCCCGCGCCGGCCAACGCCGCGACCGCCTCCTCGCCGAACGACGTCGCCCGTGGGTCGTGGTGGTACCGCAGCACCTCGTGCGGGACGCCGGTTGCCAGCAGCGCCGCTATCGCCGGGGTGGCTGCACGAGACACCGCGCCAGCCTAGCGGCCCGCCGCCACGGTTCCGCACTGCTCGACCGGTGGGAAATAGCGTGGTGGCCGATCCCGTTGTCAGGTGTGGTGCTCGAACTGGGTGGAGCCCACCGCCGGGCCCGCGGAGGAAATCTTATCGGTCACGGCCTTAGGATTAAGGAGAGAAGTCCGGTGCCAGCTGCGATGAGCCTGTTGGGCGAAGAGCAGGCGCTGTCGTCTCTCGTTCGTCCGATAACGCCGCTGAAGCCTCCCGCCGGCGCCGCGGCAGAAGGGACTGTGTCACCCACGATGACCGATATCGAAACCGAGGCTCCCCGGCGCGAGGAGTCCGACGCGGAGTTGACCGCGCGCTTCGAGCGTGACGCGATCCCGCTGTTGGACCAGCTCTACGGCGGTGCGCTCCGCATGACGCGCAACCCGGCAGATGCCGAAGACCTGTTGCAGGAGACGATGGTCAAGGCCTACGCCGGGTTCCGCTCGTTTCGGGAGGGAACCAACCTCAAGGCCTGGTTGTACCGGATCCTGACCAATACCTACATCAACAGTTACCGCAAGAAGCAGCGTCAGCCGGCGGAGTATCCGACCGAGGAGATCACCGACTGGCAGCTGGCCGCCAACGCCGAGCACTCCTCGACCGGACTGCGCTCGGCCGAGGTGGAGGCCCTCGAAGGACTGCCTGACACCGAGATCAAGGAAGCCCTCCAGGCATTGCCGGAGGAGTTCCGGATGGCGGTGTACTACGCCGACGTCGAGGGCTTCCCGTACAAGGAGATCGCCGAGATCATGGATACCCCGATCGGGACGGTGATGTCCCGGCTGCACCGAGGCAGGCGCCAACTGCGCGAACTGCTGGCTGACGTCGCCAAAGAACGCGGCTTCACCCGGGGCCGGACGCAGGACGCGCCCGAGGAGGTGTCGTCATGACCGACGACCGAGTAACCGGTGGCCGCGACGAGTGGCGCCCGCCCGTCGGTCCGATCGATCCCGATCATCCCGAATGCGCGTCGGTGATCGCCGAGGTGTGGACGCTGCTGGACGGGGAATGCACCGACGAGACCCGTGACCGGTTGCGACACCATCTCGAGGAGTGCCCCACCTGTCTGCGCCACTACGGGGTGGAGGAGCGCATCAAGAAGCTGATCGCCACCAAGTGCAGTGGCGATAAGGCTCCGCAACACCTGCGTGAGCGGCTACGCCTGGAGATCAGCCGCACGACGATCATCCGTCGCGGCTAGGCCTGGAAAACGAGAGTGCCCGGCGTCTGCCGGGCACTGTCGTCAGCTGTTGGGCCGCTTGCCGTGGTTGGCTTTGCTGTGCTTGCGGTCGCGCTTCTTCCGGCCACGCTTGGCCATGATGTACCTCCGTAGATATCGGTTGATCACCGGCCGGACTGGGGCCCGTTGAGTCCAGGGGCCGAGGCTACTCACAGTGTCTCACGGCCCTATCGAGCCGCTGACCACAAGGTCGTGTGGTTCGATAGAGCTCGCACCAAAAGGTGATCAGAGCGGCACCACAAGAGTGAGGCGGAGATGGCCGAGGATGTTCGCGCCGAGATCGTGGCCAGTGTGCTTGAGGTCGTGGTCAGCAAGGGAGACCAGATCGGCGAGGGCGACACTCTGGTGCTTCTCGAGTCGATGAAGATGGAGATTCCCGTGCTGGCCGAGGTGGCGGGCACGGTGTCCGAGGTCAGCGTGGTCGTGGGCGATGTCATCCGGGCCGGCGACCTCATTGCGGTGATCGACTAGCTGCGTCGGTGGTGCCGACTACCCGGGGGTGATCGATGTCAACCCTCGGTGACCTGCTCGCCGAGCACACGATGCTGCCCGGCAGTGCCGTCGATCATCTGCACGCGGTGGTCGGAGAGTGGCAACTGCTGGCCGATCTGTCGTTCGCCGACTACCTGATGTGGGTTCACCGCGACGACGGTCTGCTGGTGTGCGTTGCCCAATGCCGACCCAACACGGCGCCGACCGTCCTGCTCACCGATGCGGTGGGCTCCACTGTCGCCGACAGTGACCTGCCAATGGTCAGTGCCGCCTTCGCCTCGGGTGCGATCGGCCGCGGCGCCACCGACCCGGTGCTGCGCGGGCCGGGACGCAACATCGAGGCCGTGCCCGTGCGGTACAACAATCAGGTGGTGGCGGTCCTGAGCCACCAGGCCGCGCGCCGCATGTCGTCGCCGCTGGAGATGGCCTACATCGACTGCGCGGGCAATCTGTTGCACATGCTGTCCGAAGGCACCTTCCCCAACGTCGGGGACTTGGCGATGTCGCGGTCGAGTCCCCGGGTCGGCGACGGTTTCATCCGTCTGGACGTCAACGGTGCGGTTGCCTTCGCCAGCCCGAACGCGCTGTCGGCCTACCACCGGATGGGCCTGACGTCGGAGTTGGAGGGCCACAATCTCGTCTCGGTCACCCGCCCGCTGATCTCCGACCCCTTCGAAGCCCAGGAGCTGGCCGAGCACGTGCGGGACTCGCTGGCCGGCGGTTCCAGCATGCGCATGGAGGTCGACGCCGGCGGGGCGGCGGTGCTGCTGCGCACGCTGCCTTTGGTGGTTCACGGCGCCGCTGCCGGAGCGGCGGTACTGATCCGCGATGTCACCGAGGTGAAGCGCCGCGATCGTGCCCTGCTGTCCAAGGACGCGACGATTCGTGAAATCCACCACCGGGTGAAGAACAACCTGCAGACCGTCGCCGCCCTGCTGCGGCTGCAGGCCCGCCGGACCAACAATGCCGAGGGACGTGAGGCGCTGTTGGAGTCGGTGCGCCGGGTCGCCTCCATCGCCCAGGTGCACGAGGCGTTGTCGATGTCGGTCGACGAAGAGGTCAATCTCGATGAGGTCATCGACCGCATCTTGCCGATCATGAACGACGTGGCGCGTGTCGATGCGCCGATCCGCATCAACCGGGAGGGTGCGCTCGGGGTGCTCGACGCCGACCGGGCCACTGCGCTGGTGATGGTCGTCACCGAGCTGGTGCAGAACGCCATCGAGCACGCTTTCGAATCCTCGGCCAAGCAGGGGTGTGTGACGATCCGGGCGGAACGTTCCGCGCGTTGGCTCGACGTCGTTGTGCACGACGACGGGCGCGGCCTTCCGGATGGATTCAGCCTGGAGAAATCCGATCGGCTCGGGCTTCAGATCGTGCGGACCCTGGTGTCCGCCGAGTTGGACGGTTCATTGGGGATGCACGATGTTGCCGGCGGCGGGACCGACGTTGTATTGCGGGTGCCTATCGGCCGGCGAGCCAGTACGCGGATTCCGCAATAGCAAACATGTGATGTGAAATACACATGCTGACAAAGTCGCGGCCCCGGCATTTGCCGGGGCCGCGACTTCAGCTATTGCGAAGCGTTAGCTCATACGCCGCTGCGGGCCTTGGTACGAGCATTGCGGCGCTTGAGGGCGCGGCGTTCGTCCTCGCTCATGCCGCCCCATACGCCGGCGTCCTGTCCGGAGTCCAATGCCCAGGTCAGGCATTCGGTAGTCACCGGGCACCGGTTGCAGACGAGCTTCGCGTCAGCGATCTGGGCGAGTGCCGGCCCACTGTTTCCGACCGGGAAAAACAGCTCCGGATCCTCGTCGCGGCAGACCGCCTTATGGCGCCAATCCATTAGTCGCTACTCCTCACTGTGTGCGCAGCAGGGCGCACGGTGTTTACCTTCGGCTGTTAACGCGTGCACACGAATGTTTCTGCACTGTTGCATCCAGATCGTTTCACAGCCTCGACGGATGTCAATAGGACTTAGTTAACACGTGTGCAATGTCACTACGGGGGTGCGTTACCGAACCCTCTACCCGTTTGTACTACACTCAACCCAGCTGCGCCCTTGGTCGGCGGTCGCGAAAGCGTTTTTGCAGGTAAACGGCTATTTTGCAGGTGGGGCGACCACGCAGAGTGCATCCGAGACCGCGCGGAACGTCATGTCGGTGCGCATGCCGAGGAAATCTCCGTCGATCTGGCTGGCGATCGGTTCCGACGCCGTGATCCGCACCCAGGGCACGTCATCGTCACGGATCAGGTGCTTGGCAGTGATCTCGTGGTTCTTGGACAGCATCCGCCGGGCCAGCCGCAGATTCGCCCACACGCCCATGCTGGTGGTGGCGAAAACGCCGAGTCCGGTCTCGAAAGTGGTGTCCGGGTTGGTCCACACCGGCCGTGCATTGGCATATGTCCAGGGGCTCGAATTCGAGATGAACGCGAAGTGGACGCCCGAGACCGCCTCCCGCCCGGGTAGATACAGCGTCAAGTGGGGATCCTTGCGCGCGCTGGCCAGGGCCTCGCGCACGGCGACGCGGATATAGCGGCCTGCGGTGACCTTGCGGCCCTTGGCGCGTTGGGCCTCGACCGCGGCCACGACGTCGCCGTCCATCCCCATCCCGGCAGTGAACACCGCCCAGCGTTCGCCGCAGTCCATCAGCCCGATCCGGCGCCACGATCCGGTGCGGCCGTGCTCGCCGAGCAGGTCAATCAGCTGATTGGTTGCCTCGATGGGGTCGGGGCTGATGCCCAGCGCGCGGGCGAACACGTTGGCCGAGCCGCCGGGCACCACCCCGACGGCCGGTAGCGGGCCGTTCGCGGCGGCACCGCGTCCCCGCCCGCAAGCCGGAGGCGCCCCCAGCAGCCCGTTGACAATCTCGTTCACGGTGCCGTCGCCACCGTGAACGATGATGATGTCGATGCCGTCGCGTTTGGCGGCCTCGGCGATCTCGACGGCGTGGCCGCGGTGATTGGTGTGCTCGACGGTCAGCTCGACGCGGCTTTCCAGGGCATGCGCGAGTAAGTCGCGGCCGGCGGGTGTCGTCGAGGTGGCATTGGGGTTCACAATCAGCACGGCGCGCACGAGCCATCAGCCTAACCGGGTCGCATGCGGGTGCTCGCAGTGTTCGTCTGGTGCTCACGAGCGGGCAATCTCTCGGTGGCAACCTCGTGACGTGCGCCTGGAGACCGAGTCGCGTCCAACCGGGTTCGTCGACCGGTTTCACCGGGCGTGCGTGGCGGTGGCCGACCGTCTGCCGGTTGGCCTGAATTCCGTTGTCGCGCCCACATTTCTAGGGTTCGTCGTCATCAACAGCGGTACCTTCGCCCTGGACCTGACGTTGCTGACCCTGCTGCACGGGGTGTTGAACCTGCCGCTGGCGGTCGCGGTGTCGCTGGCCTACGGGTGTGCCTTCGCGGCCAGCTACATCCTCAACCGGATCTTCAACTTCCAGTCCCACGCCGCGGTCGGGCCGCAGATCGTTGTCTACGCCGGGGCGGTCGTCGTCAACTACCTGGCCTTCATCCTGGGGGTGTCCAGTGTGTTGAGTGCCCTGGGCCTCGAATACCACGTTGCCCGGATGGCGGCCGGCCTCTGCGAGGCGATCTACATGTACGCCGCCATGCGCTGGGTGGTGTTCCGGCGCTGAGCCTCAGCTACCCCGGGGTCGCACGATGCGGGCTGCGGCCTCGACGGCGGCGGCCCTCCGGTGCGCCAGCACGGCGGGGGCATCGGTCGCGGCGGTGGCATCCGGCCAGTGTGCCCATGCCAGTGCGACCCCGAACAGGATGACGAGCAGGTCCTGCGGATCCCAGGACGCGTCGACGTAGCCCTCGGCCTGAGCTTCGGCGATCGTGGCGATGGCGAGTCGGGGAAGCGGCTCATCGCCGGCGGTGGGTTCCTCGAGGGCCAGGCCTTCCAGCTGTGCCCAGGTGACCATTCGATGGTGTTCGGGGCGTCGCACGCTGAGGTCGAAGATGCCCCCGACGAAGTCCGGGACGGCGTCGGGCTGCATCTTCACCGCGTCGAAGAACTCGGTGGCGTTGGCCGCGAGGACGTCGCGGAAAAGGTGTTCCTCACCTCCTACATGGTGCGCCGGGCGACCTGCTGGCCGCTTACGGCGGAGTTGTCGGCGCACCGGAGACCGCCCGCGAGCTGATGGACCACGACGAAACCGTCCTGGTCTTCCCCGGAGGTGGTCGGGAGATACCCAAGTTCAAGTGGGAGGAGTACACCCTGCGCTGGCGGGGGCGATCGGGATTTGCCCGGATCGCGGTGGACAACGGCTATCCGATTGTGCCGGTCGGGCTGGTCGGCGGCGACGACGTGTATCGCAGCTGGACATCCCGGGACAGCGTGTGGGGGCGGTTCAGCGAAGCGGTGGGTGGCAGGTTGAGCGGACGGTCGGACATGGCGATGCCGCTGGTGCGCGGCGTCGGACCCACGTTGATACCCCGGCCGCAACGGATGTACCTGCGGTTCGGCGCGCCGATTGACACCTCCGCCCCGGTCGGCATCGCGACGCAGGACTGGGTGGCCGAGATCAAGCAGCAGACCCAGTCGGCGCTGGAGCAGATCCTGGCCGACCTGCTCGCGCTGCGCGAAACCGATCCCTATCGCAGCCTCAACCCCCTGGCGTGGCACCGGGCGGCGCGCCCCGGCAGCGGCAGCGTCGGTACCTTACGAGGGTGACCGTTCGTGCTCTGCTGACCAACCGGCCAAACCCGAACCTGTTGCGCACCAGGCTGCCCCGCATCCACGGGCCGCGACCGTGACCCGCCCACCGGCAGTGCGCTATGCGGGGATCGTCGCCACGGCCGAGGGGGTGGTGGCGCTGGTCTTCGCCGCCGTGCTGGTGATGCGTGGCCTCGGCGGCGCCGACCAGCACATCGTCAGCGGTTTCGGGACGGCCGTATGGTTTGCCCTCGTCGGCGCCGGAGTGATCGCGGCGGGGTGGGCGCTGATCACCGGCCGCAAATGGGGCCGCGGCATCGTGGTGTTCGCCAACCTCCTGCTGCTGCCGGTGTCCTGGTACGTCCTGCGGTCGCATCAGCCCGCCTACGCCGTCGTCGTCGGTGTGGTGGCGCTGGGGGTCCTGGCGCTGCTGTTCAGCCCCTCGGTGGTGCACTGGATGTCCGGGGCCGACGGCGAAGACCGCTAACTCGCCGTGGTCTCGGTGGCCAGCGCGTGCAGTTGCGGGCCCGACACCCGGTAGGTGATCCATTCCGACATCGGCTTGCCACCCGCCGCGTCGTACAGCGCGATCGCGTTGACGTTCCAGTCCAGGACCGCCCAACTGAGCCGGCTGTAGCCGTTGTCGACGCATTCGCGGGCCAGTGTGGACAACAGGGCCCGGGCCAGGCCGCGGCGACGGAACCGGTCACGCACGAACAGGTCTTCGAGGTAGATGCCCGGCACTCCGTCCCAGGTGGAGAAATTGCGAAACCACAGTGCGATTGCGGCGGCCCGGCCGTCCACCTCGGCGATATGGCAGCGCCCCAGCGCATCATCGCCGAAAAGGACTGTGTTCAGCTGTGATTCGGTTATCGTGCAGTCGTCTGGAGCCCGCTCAAACTCGGCTAGTTCGTGGATCATCGCGACGATGTCGGCCTCGTCGCCGGGCCGGGCGAGACGGATCCGTGTGGTCATTGCCGCACCCCCAGTGCCGACAGGATGGTTCTGAATTTCGTTGTCGTCTCGGCGACCTCGTCGTCGGGATCGGACTGGGCGACGATACCGCCGCCGGCCTGCGCCAGCGCGCTGCGCCGGTCCGCCGACAACTGTGCGCCGCGGATCGCCACGACCCACCGGCCGTCTCCGGCGGCGTTGCACCAGCCCACCGCTCCGGCATAGAAGCCGCGGTCGCCCTCAAGGCGCGCGATGAGGTCCACCGCGGCGCTCGTTGGCACGCCGCCCACCGCGGGGGTGGGGTGCAGCGCCAGGGCCAAATCGAGTGCGGTCGTGGATGCGTCGCGCAAGGTGCCCCGGATCGGAGTGCTCAGGTGCCACAGCGCGGCGGTACGGCTGAGCTGAGGTTGCGGCGCGACGTCGAGGTCGGTGCACAGGGGTTGCAGCGCGGCGCGCATCGCGTCGACCACGAGCTGGTGCTCATGGCGGTTCTTGCCGGACTCGGCCAGCGCCAGGCCGCTGGCCGAGTCGACCTCGGGATCGGCCGACCGCGACGCCGAGCCGGCAAACGGCTGGCAGAAGACCCGAACACCGGACCGGGCGACCAGTAGCTCGGGGCTGGCGCCCACCAGCACCGTCCCCGCGTAGTCGGTGCCGGCCGGCGAGAGATCGGCCAGGTAGGCGGTGGCCTCGGGGTCGTCGTCGACCAGTCGCTGCAGGATCGCTCGCGGGTCCAGCGGGCCGTCGGCCACCAGCCGCAGTGCTCGCGCCAACACCACCTTCTGCAGTGCATCAGCGGGTTGCCGCAGCTGCCGCAGGGCCGCCCGGATCCGCGCCCGGTGTTCCTCGGGAGCGGGCAGGGTTTCGGCGATGCGCACCGCGGGAAGCGGGTCCGTCGGCCAGCCGATCGGCCGGCGCGGCAGACCGGCGCCGAATGTCATCGACACCGGCGTCAGCAGGGCTGCCCTGGCCCGCACATCGAACGGCAACGCGCCGAGCACCACGTCGGCAGCACCGTCGCGCAGGGCCGCCGCGGCTGCCGAGACATCGTCGTAGCCGACTTTGATCCCCTCGGCGAGGACCGTCCCGGCAGGTCCGCTCAGTACGAAGGACGTCTGGGCCGTCACGTCCCGGTGACCGGCTCGCGGTGGCTGGTCATGCCCAGTGCGGACAACTGCCTCAACCCGTATTCGAAGCCGCACACCGCCACCGACGCCGCACTGAACCCGTAGCGTGCACCTTCCCGCAGCGGCTGCTCCACCCAGCGGGTGACCACCGAACGGGAGAAGTGGCCGTGGCCGACGAACACCACGTCACGGTCGGGCATCTGCTCAAGCCCGTAAGAGACAGCCTGGTCGGCGCGCATGCTGACCTGGTCGACGCTTTCCCCTCCCGGGCAGCCGTAGGTCCACAGCAGCCAGCCCGGGGTCTCGGTGCGGATCTCGTGGGTGGTCAGCCCCTCGTAGTCGCCGTAGTCCCACTCCACCAGCAGGGGTGACACCTCGTGGACGGTCAGCCCGGCCAGTTCGGCGGTGGCCAGCGCCCGCTTGCGGGGGCTGCTGACGACCAAGGGGTTGTCCAGGCCCAGATGTTCGAGCGTCAGGGCGGCGAGCTTGGCCTGTTCCCGACCGCGCTCGGTGAGCTCCAGGTCGGTGCGACTGGTGTGCTTGCGGTCCCGGGACCACTCGGTCTCCCCGTGGCGAAGCAGAACGAGCCTATGCGTGCCGACGCTCACGAACACCGATTCTGCCCGATGGCCGCCTGTTGCGCGCTAGCCGGGGACGCGCCGCCGCAGAACCTGCAAGGATGGCAGGGTGACCCGAGTTCTTTCGGTGGCCAATCAAAAGGGTGGGGTGGCCAAGACGACCACGGTCGCCTCGCTGGGAGCGGCATTCATCGACGACGGTAAACGGGTGCTTCTCGTGGACCTCGACCCGCAGGGCTGTCTGACGTTCTCCCTGGGGACCGATCCGGACAAGCTTCCGGTGTCGGTGCACGAGGTGCTGCTGGGGGAGGTGGAGCCCAACGCAGCGCTGGTCGGCACGTCCGAGGGAATGATGCTGCTGCCGGCCAACATCGACCTGGCCGGCGCCGAGGCGATGCTGCTGATGCGGGCCGGCCGTGAGTACGCCCTCAAGCGGGCGCTGGCCAAGCTGGCCGACGACTTCGATGTCATCCTCATCGACTGCCCGCCGTCACTGGGCGTGCTGACGCTCAACGGATTGACCGCCGCCGACGAGGTGATCGTGCCGCTACAGTGCGAGACCTTGGCACACCGGGGTGTCGGCCAGTTCTTGCGCACGGTGGCCGACGTCCAGCAGATCACCAACCCGGACCTGAAGCTGCTCGGTGCATTGCCCACGCTGTACGACGCGCGCACCACCCACAGCCGGGACGTGCTGCTCGACGTGGTCGACCGGTACGACCTTCCGGTCCTGGCCCCGCCGATCCCGCGGACCGTGCGTTTCGCCGAGGCCAGCGCCTCGGGCGCCTCGGTGCTCGCCGGCCGCAAGAACAAGGGCAGCACCGCCTACCGCGAGCTGGCGAATGCACTGCTGAAGCACTGGAAGTCCGGCAAGGCGCTGCCGACCTTCGCCCCCGAATCCTGACAGCGCAGCGCTGTGCGGGCCGGCTACCGGGCCGGTCCGAAGACGGCCAGCGTGTCGCCGTGCTGCTCGACCACCATCGAGCCGGTGATCATCGGGACAACCGGCCCCGAACCGGCCGGATGGTCGACCGGAACCACCCGTTCGTTGGCGCCAGTGGCCGGGTCGTAGACGCCGATACCGGTGGTGAGCGGGATCAGCAGCTTGCCCGCCATCATGGTGGCCGGGCCCACCGGAGCCACCGGGCCCGACGCCTCGATGGTGTAGCGGTAGCCGAGCTGGCCGTCGAACACCTCGACGGTGTCGCCCGTCCACCAGGTGAAGAGATCACCGGCACGCGTCACTGCGCGGGCCGGGCTGGCTAGCTCCGGTGCCTTGTGCAGCAGCGTGCTGGACACCTTGGTGCCGGTCTCGTCGTAGACGGCGACCTCGGGGCGCGGTGACGGTAGGTACACCGCCGTCGTGGTCCCCGACACCGCGAGCACCCGGGCTTCGGAGTCGGCGGCCACGCCGGGCAGCGGGACGTTCTTGGTCTCCGGCTCATCCTCTTCCTTGGCCGGTTTGAGCAGCGTCAGGCGAAGGTCGTTCTGTCCCTGACAGGCTTCCAGAACCGAGACCGCCAGGTCGCTGGCGGCGGCCGACATCAGCGTGCAGCCGGTTCCCAGGCCCTGGTTGACGGGTTTGATCCGGGCGTCGATCTCACCGTAGGACAGCATCCGAACCAGGTCGGAGCGCCACAGCTCCAGGCGGGTCGGTCCGGCCGAGAGCACGGTGCTGCCGTCGGAGGTGACCACGACGTGCTTGTCGGCGTAGGCGCTGCGGGTCGGGCCGCGCTCGCCGGTACCGCCTCTGATGCTGCTGACCTGTCCGCAGCCCCGATTGTCGGGGTAGACGGCCACGGCCAGGTCGTAGACGTAGGACACCGCGCACAGGTCGGTGTTGCGGGCGAAGGTCCAGCGGCTCTGACCCGTTTTCGGGTCGTGACCCGCCACGGTCCGTCCGTCGCCGGTCACCACGGTGCCGCTGACCACGACGGGCTGGACGGTGCGCGGGCTGGCCGCCGACCACAACTGCTCCATCGCGTCGGGCACCACCCGCGCCGGGATCGGGTTCGGCGGCGGTGAGGTCGCCGGATGGCTGATCGTTGCCCGCGCGGAACTGTTCCACCAGAACAGCGCGGCGACCACCGCCACGACCACCACAATGGCTGCGGCGGCGATGAGGTCGCCGTTGGTGCGGCGCTCGGGTCTGACCATCTAGGCGACGATAGCCGCGCTCAGCTGGTGGTTGCTGAAGCCCCGGCGGTGTTGCGCGGGCGCCGCCGGCGTCGGCGACGACCGTTGGAGCCGCCCTCGCCGGCCGGTGCGGCCGGTTCGGGGGTTTCACCGGTGGCGGGACCGTCGGTGGAGGTCCCGACATGCCCGGTTCCCTGCTTGCCGCCGCGGGTGCGTTGCCGCGTGCGGGTCCGTGCGGACCGCTGCGACGTGGAGTCCGCCGAGCTGATCCGGGTCTGGCCTTTGGTGCTCGGCGACTTGCGTGGAGTACCGACCGTGCCGCCGGCGTCGGTGGGGATGTCGAGCTCTTCGTAGATGTGCGGTGAGCTGGAATAGGTTTCGGCGGGATCCGGGCATTCCAGCTTGAGCGCCTTGTCGATCATCGCCCAGCGCTCCAGCTCGTCCCAGTCGACCAGGGTGATCGCCACGCCGGTTTTGCCGGCGCGGCCGGTGCGACCGATGCGGTGAACGTAGGCCTGCTCGTCGTCGGGAATCTGGTAGTTGATCACGTGGGTGACATCGTCGATGTCGATGCCGCGGGCGGCCACGTCGGTGGCGACCAGCACGTCGATGTCGCCGGTGCGGAACGCCTTGAGCGCCTTCTCGCGGGCTTCCTGACCCAGGTCGCCGTGCACGGCGCCGACCTTGAAGCCCCGCTCGGCGAGGTCGTCGGCGACCTTCTGCGCTGTGCGCTTCGTGCGGGTGAAGACCATCGTCGCGCCACGGCTGCGGGCCTGCAGGATGCGGCTGACCATCTCCACCTTGTCCAGCGCGTGGGCGCGGTAGACGAACTGCTCGGTGGTGTCGTGGGTGGCCGCCGAGTGCGGTGCCTCGGCCCGGATGTGGGTCGGCTGGTTCATGAACGTCCGGGCCAGCGTGATGATCGGGTCCGGCATGGTCGCCGAGAACAGCATCGACTGCCGGTCCTCGGGGATCTGGCGCAGGATGCGCTCGATGTCGGGCAGGAAGCCCAGGTCGAGCATCTCGTCGGCCTCGTCGAGGACGAGCACCGACAGGCCGCCGAGTTGCAGGTGGCCCTGCTGGGCCAGATCCAGCAGCCGGCCGGGTGTGCCGACGACGACGTCGGCGCCCTTGCGCAGCGCCTCGATCTGCGGCTCGTAGGGGCGGCCGCCGTAGATGGAGACCACCGACAGCGCACGGTCGCCCTCTGCCGTCAGATGTTGCGCTGCGCTGGAGAGGTCACCGTGCACCTGAAGGCACAGCTCGCGGGTCGGCACCACGATCAACGCGCGGGGGCTGCCGGTCAGGGGCCGGGCGGCGTCGTTGGTGATCCGGTGCAACAGCGGCGCACCGAATGCGTACGTCTTGCCCATGCCGGTGCGGGCCTGTCCGATGAGATCGTCACCGGCCAGCGCCAGCGGCAACGTCAGTTCCTGAATGGCGAAGGCGTGTTCGATGCCCTGTTCGGCGAGTGCACGGACGATCTCGTCACGGACTCCGAGCTGGGCGAATGTGATCTTGGGGTGAGTGGTTAGTGGTGTCATATTGTCGGCGTTCGGCCTTCCGATGTCGTTTCCTCGTTCTTGCTTCCACGCGCGCACGAGTTCTGACATTCGGAATGGAGCCGGCCGTCGTGTCGATGCCGATTCGCCGGGCCCTGCGCTTGAGGAGGCAGGCCCACTGCGTGCACGCACATTTCCTTGACAACGGTCAACAACCGCCGTCGGGTTCCATCCTACCTGGTCGGTGACTCCTATCCGGTTGGGCGCCCCGGTGCGGACTACAGTGACGGCCATGAACGCGACGCAGCCCGTACCGGCCGCAGGAGGGGTGACGGATCTGGGTGGCGGGGCGCCGGGGCCCCTCGTGCAGGCCGACCATCCCGGCGTCAACGAGCTGTTCGCGCTGCTCGCCTACGGCGAGGTGGCGGCCTTCTACCGGCTGACCGAGGAAGCGCGGATGGCACCCGATCTGCGGGGCCGGATCAACATGGCCAGCATGGCCGCCGCCGAGATGGGCCACTACGAGCTGTTGCGCGACGCGCTTGAGGTCCGCGGTGTCGACGTGGTGCCCGCGATGACGCGCCACGCCTCGGCGCTGGAGAACTACCACCGGCTGACCACGCCCAGCACCTGGCTGGAGGCGCTGGTCAAGACATATGTCGGCGATGCCCTGGCGGCCGACTTCTATCTGGAGATCGCCGACGTCCTACCCGACGAGGTGGCGGCGGTGGTGCGCGGGGTGTTGTCCGAGACCGGGCACTCGCAGTTCGTCGTCGCGGAGGTTCGCGATGCGGTGACCTCCAGCGGCCGGCAGCGCAGCCGCCTGGCACTGTGGTCGCGCCGGCTGCTCGGCGAGGCCATCACGCAGGCGCAGTACGTACTGGCCGAGCACGACGAGCTGGTCGATCTTGTGCTGTCGGGTACCGGCGGACTCGGGAAGGTCACCGACTTCTTCGGCCGCTTGCAGCGCACGCACGACGACCGCATGCACCAGCTGGGCCTGGCCTGACGGTCACTGGTGGACCATCGGTGGTGGACAGGCGTATGTCTTGTCTGCACCCCGGGCTCGTCGGGTCACTCAGCCGGCGCGCCGCCGCGCCTAGCGATTACACGTCGTGGTGATGGTGTTGTCGGTCTGGGCGGCCACTGTTGCGCCGCTGGCGTCGGTGATCCAGCAGTTCAGCTGGCTGCCGGCGCTGCTTGCGGTGACGTAGTTGACCGGCACGTCGGGGACGACGGTCAGTGTCCAGGGCAGCGACACGTTCGCGACGGTGCGCAGCGCACCGGTCTCGTCGGCGTAGACGACGGTGACCGGATCATCGGGCCGCTGGTTTCCCGACACCGTGTAGACGATCTCGCGCGGATCGACCATCGGCTGGGCCAGGGCAGTGGCGGTGGCGCTGGGCGGTGCGACCGTGACCGGGGTCTCCGGAGGCAGACCGGGCACGGTGACCGTCACCGCCGTCGGGGGCGGGCTCGAGGTGCGGGGGCCGGCGGTGGCCACCACGGTGCGGGTCGGCCGGGCAGAGCCCGCGTCACCGGTGGTGGTTGCCGCGCCGCCGGTCCTGACGACAACGATCGTCGCCGCCGCGGCAGCCAACACCCCCGCGGCGGTCATCGCCACCCGGCGCCACTGCGGAACCGGTGGCCGGCGTCTGTTGTCGTACACGTTGTGCCTCCGCGACGCGCGGCCGGGCGCGTCGTCGGCGGTAAGGCTAATCACCCACCACATTCGGGCGCGGCGCGGCGCGCCCGCCGTTGCCATGCTGTTATCGCAGCTTGACGGCGTATTCGCTGACCGCGAACGGCTGGGTGGGGCCGGGACGGCGCGCGTCTACTAGCCTTCTTGGGTATCGCGCCTACGAACGGAAGGGTCCAGCGTGGAGGTCAAGATCGGTGTTTCGGACAGCCCTCGTGAGCTGGTCTTCACCAGTTCGCAGACGCCCAGTGAGATCGAGGAGCTGGTGACGTCGGCGCTGTCGAAGGGGAGCTCGGATGTTCTGGGCCTGACCGATGACAAGGGCCGTCGCTTCCTGGTGCACACATCGAAGATCACCTATGTCGAGATCGGTGCGGCCGACGTGCGCCGGGTCGGGTTCGGGATCGCGGCGGGGTCGGAAGCCGGCGCCTGAGCGCCGGCAGCTAGGAGCGGGTCAGCGGGACGTGTGACAATCCGCCCCAGGCGAATTGCACCGTCCCCTCCACGGCGTCTTCCTTGGTGATCGGGCGTTCGGCGTCGAGCCAGTAGCGGGCGCAGTCCACACTGATGCCCACCAGGCCGACGGCGATCATGCGGGCACGGTGCGGGTCCAGTCCCGAATCGCGGCTGATCAGGTCGAACACTGCATCGGTGCACGATTCGGTGGCCACCTTCACCTGCTCCGCGACCTGCGGCTCGGTGATGTAGTCGTTTTCGAAGATCAACCGGTAGCCCTGGCCGTCGTGCTCGATGAAGTCGAAGAACGCGTGTACCGCCGCGCGTAGCCGCTGCCGGTTGTCGGTGGTGGTGCGCAGTGCCTGGCGCACGCCGGAGACGAGGTTGTCCACATGCCGCTGCAGCACGGCCAGGTACAGCTCAAGCTTGCTTGAGAAGTGTTGGTAGAGGACCGGTTTGCTGACGCCCGCCCGATCGGCGATCTCATCCATTCCGGCCGCGTGGTAGCCGCGGTCGACGAACACCTCACTGGCGGCGGCCAGCAGCTGGCTTCGGCGCTCGTCGCGGGGCAGGCGGTTGCCCCGCCGGCTCGCGGTCGCACCACCGGGACGGTCGCCATTGGCCGATCGGGCGGACTTCCGCTCGGTCGTGTTGGCCAGATCGCTCATCGGCTCCTCAATCTGGTGGTCCAGCTGGCGTGTGTTGGTCACACAGCTGGCTAGTCCGTAACGACACTACTACCCGGCGTGGGTTACTCGCCCGTACCGGGCGGGGTTCCACATGGGCGCGCCGGGAGTCGGCCGCCGATACGTTATGCCATTCTGGGTCGGTGACCTACGATCCGGGGCACCGCGGGGGCAGTCGTGTGCCGGTGCTGTCCACCGAGTGGCGTGAACCGCTGCGGGCTCAGCGCGACCCGCTCGGCGATGGCTCGGGTCGACCCAGGTCCAACCGGGATCAGCACCAGAAGATGCGCAAGCGGACCTGGCTCGGGCGGTTTGTGTCGACCTACGGCTGGCGGGCCTACGCCTTGCCGGTGCTCGTCGTGCTCACCGGGGTGGTGCTGTATCAGACCGTCACCGGCACGGCGGCACCCGCGGCCAACCACCACGACCATGTCGAGGGTCCGCCGACGATCGGGTCGAGCGGCACGTCGATCATCGGCGCGCCGCCGCGGGGTCTGACGGAGTTCGACGCGAGTCTGCCGACCGGGATCCTGCCCCAGGGGGGTCCTTTCACCCAGGCCGGCGCCAAGATCTGGCACATCGTCCCCGGGGCGGCGCCCAAGGTTGGTGAGGGCACGGCCAAGACGTTCACCTACACCGTCGAGGTGGAGGACGGCGTGGACACCTCGTCGTTCGGCGGGGACGAGGGCTTCGGCCGGATGGTCACCGAGACGCTGAGCAACCCGAAGAGCTGGATTCACAACCCGCAGTTCGCGTTCGTCCGCATCGACGGGAGCACTCCGGGGGTCCAGCCCGACTTCCGGGTGTCGCTGACTTCGCCGATGACCGTGCGTGAGGGCTGCGGTTACGAAATCCACCTGGAATCGTCGTGCTACAACCCCGCTTACGGACCCGATGCCCAGCATCGGGTGTTCATCAACGAGGCCCGTTGGGTGCGCGGTGCGGTGCCGTTCCAGGGTGATATCGGCTCCTATCGTCAGTATGTGATCAACCACGAGGTGGGTCACGCCATCGGCTACCAGCACCACGAGCCGTGCGAGGACAACGGTGGTTTGGCCCCGGTGATGATGCAGCAGACGTTCTCCACCTCCGATGACGACGCGGCGCGCTTCGACCCCGAGTACGTCAAGGCGGACGGCAAGTCTTGCCGGTTCAACCCCTGGCCGTATCCGATCGCCTGACGACGATGCAGGCCGGAACGGACCGCGCCGAGCAGACACAGACTCGCATGATCGCCGCGCAGGTGATGCGATTCTCTGTCTGCTCGCGGTGATGGATGGCCGGCCCGTCCGCGCCATGCGGGAAGCTTTCGGCACTGTTTGCCGTTGATCTCACTACCTGCTGAGATGGATGTTGAATGTCCGTTCGGCCGTCCTGCCGACCGCCAATCCGAGGAGTAACCCGGTGTCATCACCGCTGCCGCCGCTGGTGGAGCCAGCAGCCGAGCTGACCCGTGAGGAAGTCGCCCGCTACAGCCGCCACTTGATCATTCCGGACCTGGGCGTCGATGGGCAGAAGCGTCTCAAGAACGCCAAGGTGCTGGTGATCGGCGCGGGTGGTCTGGGCTCGCCGACGTTGATGTACCTGGCCGCGGCGGGTGTCGGCACGATCGGCATCGTCGACTACGACGTCGTCGACGAGTCAAACCTGCAGCGCCAGATCATCCACGGCCAGTCCGACATCGGCAGGCCGAAGGCTCAAAGTGCGCGGGATTCGATCCTTGAGATCAATCCGCTGGTCAACGTACGCCTGCACGAGGTGCGCCTGGAGCCGGACAACGCCGTCGAGCTGTTCGAGCAGTACGACCTGATCATCGACGGCACGGACAACTTCGCCACCCGCTACCTGGTCAACGATGCCGCTGTGCTGGCGGGCAAGCCGTATGTGTGGGGCTCGATCTACCGGTTCGAGGGACAGGTGTCGGTGTTCTGGGAGGATGCCCCCGACGGTTTGGGGCTCAACTACCGCGACCTGTATCCAGAGCCGCCGCCACCGGGGATGGTCCCGTCCTGCGCCGAAGGCGGCGTGCTGGGCATCCTGTGCGCCTCGATCGCATCGGTGATGGGCACCGAGGCCATCAAGCTGATCACCGGGATCGGCGAGCCGCTGCTGGGCCGGCTCATGGTCTATGACGCGCTCGACATGTCCTACCGGACGATCAAGATCCGCAAGGATCCCGACACCCCGAAGATCACCGAGCTCATCGACTACGAGCAGTTCTGTGGTGTGGTCTCCGATGAGGCCACCTCGGCGGCCCTGGATTCGACCATCACCCCGCTGGAGCTGCGTGACCTGCTGGACTCCGGGAAGAAGGTCGCGCTGATCGACGTTCGCGAGCCGGTGGAGTGGGATATCAACCACATCCGGGGAGCCGAATTGATCCCGAAGTCGGCGATCGAGGCCGGCGAGGGCCTGGCCAAGCTGCCGCAGGATCGTATCCCGGTGCTGTACTGCAAGACCGGTGTGCGCTCGGCCGAGGCGCTGGCCGCGTTGAAGAAGGCGGGCTTCTCCGATGCACTGCACCTGCAGGGCGGGATCGTGGCATGGGCGAAGCAACTCGAACCCGACATGGTGATGTACTGACGGCCGACCGGCGCCACCACGGCTTAGTCTGACGATGTGACCGACGAACGCCCACCCGACCATGTCATGGCGGCGTTCGGCTTGAAGGATGTCGCCCCGGAACGCCTCGGCGTGGGCTGGGAGGGCGGCTGGCGCTGTGGCGAGGTAGTCCTGTCGATGGTCGCCGATCACGCTCGCGCGGCCTGGTCGGCGAAGGTACGGGAAACGCTGTTCGTCGACGGGGTTCGGCTTGCCCGGCCGGTGCGGTCCACCGATGGACGCTATGTGGTCTCGGGTTGGCGGGCGGACACATTCGTCGCCGGTACTCCCGAGCCGCGCCACGACGAGGTGGTGTCGGCGGGTGTGCGGCTGCACGAGGCGACCGCCAAGCTCGAGCGACCCCGATTCCTGACCCAGGCTCCGGTGGCGCCGTGGAGCGACGTCGACGTGTTCATCGCCGCCGACCGCGCCGCCTGGGAGGAACGTCCCCTGCACTCGCTGCCGCCCGGAGCTCAGGTCTCGCCGGGCTCCGCCGACGCCGAGCGGTCGATCGATCTCATCAATCAGCTCGCCGGGCTGCGCCGCCCCACCAAGAGCCCCAACCAGTTGGTGCACGGTGACTTGTACGGCACCGTGCTCTTCGCCGGGGCGGCGGCGCCGGGGATCACCGACATCACCCCGTACTGGCGGCCCGCGTCATGGGCGGCGGGTGTCGTGGTCGTCGACGCGCTGGCGTGGGGTGAAGCCGACGACGGGCTCATCGAACGTTGGGATGCGCTGCCGGAGTGGCCACAGATGTTGCTGCGCGCCTTGATGTTCCGACTTGCCGTGCATGCGTTGCATCCGCGGTCGACGGCCGCCGCCTTCCCCGGTCTGGCACGCACCGCGGCGCTGATCCGGTTGGCGCTCTAGCCCGACGGCTCGCTGGTGAGGTCGTACCGGACCGCGGCGAGGTTAACCCGGCCGTCGTCGGTCGGCACACCTTCGGCCCGCAGCAGTTCCAGCTGACGCGTTGCCAGATGGCGAGCCGGGCGGCCCGATGCCGGGATCACCCGGTGCCACGGCAGATCCGAGGAGTCGGAGCGCATGATCCAGCCGACGATCCGGGGACTGGAAAGCTCTGCGGCCGAGGCGATGTCACCGTAGGTGCAGACCCGACCCAGCGGGATGGCGGCGACCAGCCGCCGGACCTGCTCCACCTGCGCGTCGGTCACCGCGGCCATCGTCAGCGCGACTCGAGGCGGTCGCGGATGACGGCGGCCGTTTCGGCAGGCTTGGCCTGGGCCACCATGTGCTGGCACGCGAAGTCCACCATGGCGAAGTCGGCCCCCAGGCGGCCCGAGAGGCCGTCGATCAGCTCGTCGGACACGTACGGTGGCGCGGTCCACGTGGCCCGCACCACGGTCGTTGGGGTTCCCTCGTGAGGTAAGACGATGTCGCGGGCCAGTTCGCTCCAGTACGCCATCATCGCCGGCACGCAGATCCGCCAGCCGTAGCGACCGTTGGGCAGGGCGATGAGGTGTTCCTCGACTTCCTCGTCCAGTTCGGTCTGCGCCACATCGGCCCAGGAGCCGGTGAATTTCTCGGTGCGTGCCTCGTCGGGGTCGGTGTAGTCCGGAGATTCCAGCATCGAGTCGGCGATCTCGCGCATCCACTGCCCGTCCAGGCCGACTGCGGGATCCAGCAGCACCAGTCCGGACACCAGATCGGGGCAGGCCGCGGCGAGGTTCAGCGCGACGGCACCGCCGAACGAGTGACCCACCACCAGCACCGGTCCGTCGGCCTGGTTTTCCACCAGGGTCGCCAGCGCGGCCACGTTGGCGTCGATCGTCCACGGCGCCGACCACGACGAACGGCCGTGGCCCAGCAGATCGGGTGCGGCCACGGCGATTTCGGGCAGGTGCCGGGTGAACAGGGTCCGCCAGCGCCGCCCATGTCCGGTCAGCCCGTGGACGGCCAGGACTCGTACGGGTGTGGGCGGTCCGTAGCGGTGCAGATGAAGATGGTGGGTCACGGGCTTCATGCTGCCAGTTCGTCCGGCGGCGGGCTGGAGCGAAGCGACTCGGGGATAGGTTCCGGCGGGCTGGAGCGAAGCGACTCGGGGATAGGTTCCGGCGGGAGCCGGCTTGTCGGACCCTCGTGGTGTCATGCCGGCATGACAGCTCCCGACCCGTCGCAGCCTGCAGCGCCCCGGCATCCGGCCGCCGACGTCGGGCCGGACGCCGTGCTGCGCCCCGGGCTGCGGGGTGCCGTTC
>Ga0210086_1000570_pt1 | contig 20900 bp, 19 predicted proteins | sample China_Galinas_PW_3_FD_184867 | JGI IMG/M metagenome (GOLD analysis project Ga0210086, IMG submission 184867) | Wetland microbial communities from San Francisco Bay, California, USA, that impact long-term carbon sequestration - China_Galinas_PWB_D2... | ecosystem: Environmental > Aquatic > Marine...
ATATGCGCGGCCGAGGCAGCGAGGTTGGCGTGAGTGAGCGGCACCAGCTTCGGCCGCGACGTGGTGCCGGAGGTGTGGAGGAGAAGGGCGATGTCGTCCGCCTCGGCGAGGCCGGGCCTGGCCGGACTGCCGGTCTCGGTGCCGGCGATGGTCAAGCCGCCGGCCGCACCGTCCGCGTCCGCCATCAGGCGGAGCACCGCGATGCCGAGTTTTTGGGCGACGGTGACAACGGGCCCTTGCTCATCGGCGCCGACAAGCACGGCCCTGGCGCCGATGTCGCCGAGGTAGAATTCCAGCTCCTCGGCGCGGTAGGCCGGGTTGAGCGGAGCGGTGGTCGCTGAGGCGGCCACCGAGACGAAGGCGGTCGCCATTTCGGGGCCGTTGGGCAGCACGATGGCGATCCGGTCGCCGCGGCCGAGCCCCAGCGCGTTGAGCCGCTCCCCGGTGGTCCTCATCAGCGCGCGCAGGCCGCCGTGGGAGAGCTCGGCGCGATCAGGGGCGCCGATTGCCGGAGCATCATTCCGGCCGGTTGCAATGCGTTCCACTATGGTACTCATGGGCTCCCCGTCATTCTTCGCCGCGACTGGCGGGAATGGGTATAATCGTTCGTCGACAAGCGGTCCAACAGGGGAGGACAGGGATGGAGCAGAAATCAGCCGAGGCGTCTCGGACGGATACGACGGCGCCCGTGCCGGCGCTTCCGTTTGATGCGAACAAGCTCGACGACCTGCTCGAACAGGCCGGCATCGATGCGCTGGTAGTCTCCTCGAAGCACAACATCCAGTACCTCTTCGGCGGCTACCGCTTCTTCTTCTTCGATCATTTCGACGCGATCGGCGTCAGCCGCTACCTGCCGCTTCTGGTCTATGTGCGCGGCCGGCCGGAAGATGCCGCTTATTTCGCCAACCCGATGGAGAGCTACGAGCAGGCGCTCGGCAAGTTCTGGACGCCGAAATTCGAAAAGGTCTGGGGCTCGGTCGGGGCGATGCAGGCAGCCGCCGCCTACCTCAAGCAGCTCGGCAAGTCGGCGGCGCGGATCGGCGTCGAGCGCGCCTTCCTGCCGGCCGACGCGGAAGAGGCGCTCCGCGAGGCACTGCCGGGCGCACGGATCGTCGACGCGCTGCTGCCGCTGGAGCGGCTTCGCGCGGTGAAGACGCCGGAAGAACTCGGTCTCCTCCGCGAGGCGTCGTCGCGGGTGGTCGATTCCATGCTCGCGGTGATCGCCGGCCACGGACCCGGCGCCACCAAGCTCGAGCTGGTGCAGGCGCTCAAGCGCGAGGAGGTGCAGCGCGGGCTGACCTTCGAATATTGCCTGATCACCGCCGGCACCAGCCGCAACCGGGCGCCGTCCGAAGAAGTGTGGGGCGAGGGCGACATCCTGTCGCTCGATTCCGGCGGCAACTACAAGGGCTATATCGGCGACCTCTGCCGGATGGCTATCCACGGCGAGCCGGATGCCGAGCTGGTCGATCTGCTCGGCGAGATCGACGCCATCCAGCAGGCCGCCCGCGGACCGATCCGCGCCGGTGCGCCCGGCGGCGAGATCTACGCCGCTGCCGAGCCGCTCGTGCACCGGTCGTCGCACGGCAACTCGCTGGAATTCGTTGCCCACGGCATGGGTCTGATCAGCCACGAGGCGCCGCGTCTTACCGGGCGCGGGCCGGTGCCCTACCCGGCCGACGACGCCGAGAAACCGCTTGCCGCCGGCATGGTGCTGTCGATCGAGACGACGCTCGGCCATCCCCGACGCGGCTTCATCAAGCTGGAGGACACCGTCGCCGTCACCGACGACGGCTGGGAGGCCTTCGGCGACGGCGGCCGCGGCTGGAACCGCGGCGGCACGGCGGTGCAGTAGGGCCGCTGCCAGCACGTTCCGCTGGTCAGGTAACCATGACGTCGAGATCGCCGACGCTGTCGATGTGGCCGTGGAGGCGGTCGCCGCGCTTGACCGCGGCGACGCCCGACGGCGTGCCGGTGAAGATGACGTCGCCGGGGACGAGGGTGAACAGGCCCGACAGGTAGCCGATCATTTCCGGGACCTTCCAGATCAACTGGTTGAGGTCGCCGGTCTGCCGCCGCTCGCCGTTGACGTCGAGCCAGATCGCCCCGGAGTCGAGCCGGCCGGTCTTCGATTCGGGCACCAGCGGCGAGCAGGGGGCGGAGGCCTCGAATGCCTTGCCGACCTCCCAGGGGCGGCCCATCTCCTTGGCCTTCGCCTGCAGGTCGCGCCGCGTCATGTCGATGCCGACCGCATAGCCATAGACGCAGGACGCCGCCTCGCCGAGCGGGATGTCGTCGCCGCCCTTGTGGAGAGCGACGACCAGCTCGATCTCGTGGTGGACGTCCTCCGAAGCCGGCGGATAGGGGAATTCGCCGGTGAGATCGAGGTTGTCCGGGTTCTTCTGGAAGAAGAAGGGGGGATCCTTGTCCGGGTCGTGGCCCATCTCGACCGCATGGGCGGCGTAGTTCCGCCCGACGCAATAGACCCGGTGCACCGGGAAGATGTCGCCGGAACTGACGATCGGCAGACTCGGGATCGGCGGCGGGGCGAAGAGATAAGTCATGTGGAATGCTTTCGTTGCTGTTTGAGCGGCGGTCAGGCCCGGCTTGCCGCGTAATAGTCGACCCGGCGTTCAAGCCAGGCGAGCCCCTCGGCAAGCAGGAAGGCGAAGGCGAAGAGGATGACGAGCGCGGCCCAGAAGTCGTCCATTTCAAAGCGTGACCCGTAGGCCTGGAACAGCGCGCCGAAGCCGACAATGGTGACGAGCAGCTGGCCGATGATGACGCCCTTGACCGAGCGGATGACGCCCAGCCTGACGCCGGCGAGAATCTCCGGCAGCGCCGCCCAGAAATAGATGCGACGGAAGGCCTGCCATCGACTGGCACCGAAGCTCTCTGCCATTTCGACCAGCGACGGGGCGATGCCGCGCACGCCGGCTCTGGTGTCGAGGACGATGATCCACATGGCGAAGAGAACGACGGTGAGGATGATGGTCGTCTGGCCAAGGCCGAACAGCACCATGATGACCGGCACCAAGGCGGTGAGCGGCGCCGACAGGAACAGATTCACCCACGGCAGGAAGATGCGGTCGGCGATCATCGACCGCCCCATCAGGATGCCGAGCGGCACGCCGATGGCGATCGAAATAACATTGCCGATGACGAAGGCGTAAGCCGTGACCCAGAGGGCGGAGAGGAAGATCGGCGTCGGGGCGATCTGGACCATGGCCACCAGAACGCTCGACAACGGCGGCAGCAGGAAGCTCACCTGAAGCTGCCCGAGGACCTCCCACAGCGCCGCCCACACGAGCAGCGAGGCCAGCATCGGAACGCGGTATCCAAGGACGACCATCGCTCTCCCTCAGTCCAGATAGCGTTTCAGGCCGCGCCAGATGGTGTCGACCGTGTCGAGATAGACGGGATGGCGGCGAATGGCGTCGACGTCGTCGCCGCGGGGAATGTCCGGCACGATGACCTGGGAGACCCGGCCGGGGCCGGCCGAGAGGAGCACGATGCGGTCGGAGACATAGACCGCCTCCTCGATCGAATGGGTGACGAAGACGAAGGTCTTGTTCTCCACCTCGCGCAGCTTGAGCAAATCCTCCTGGAATTTTCGCCGGGTCTGCTCGTCGACGGCGCTGAACGGCTCGTCCATCAGCAACACGTCGGCCTTGACGGCCAGCGCCCGGGCGAGACCGACGCGCTGGCGCATGCCGCCGGACAGCTCGTGCGGATACTTCTTCTCGAAGCCGGAGAGGCCGACCTCGGCGATGTAGTGCCGCGCGGTGTTCTCCCGCTCGGCCCGGCCGACGCCGCGCAGTTCCAGTCCGAAGGCGACGTTGCCGATTACGGTCGCCCACGGCATCAGGGCGAAATCCTGGAAGACGAAGGCGCGCCCCGGACCCGGCCCGCTGACCGGCGTGCCGTTGACGAGAACGGCTCCCGACGTCGCCGGGAGCAGGCCGGCGATGATCTTGAGCAGGGTCGTCTTGCCGCAACCGGACGGTCCCAGCAGCGAGGTGAGCTGGCCGCGCGGAAAGTCGATGCTGACGCTGTCGAGCGCCTGGATGCCGCCGGCATAGACCTTGGAGACGTTCCGCACCTCCACCACGGCGTCCGTGGCGGTCGCGGGCGCGGCCGGCGGATTGGCGTGGATCGTCATCGGCGCGCTCGCTTCTCGGGCCGGAATACCGTCACCTCGATCAACTCGAGGAACTCGATGAAGAGCACCGATACGACGATGATCGAAAGGATCGCGGCATACATGCTGGGATAGTCCGCCACCGACCGGCTGTAGGTGATCAGGTCCCCGACGCCGACCGGCGTGATCAGCAGTTCGGCGAGGATCGCGCCGACGAATGCCGCAGCAGAACCGAGCCTCAAACCGGCGAAGATCACCGGACTGGCGGCGGGCAGGATGATGCGGGTGATCACCTGGCGCCGGCTGCCGAGGAACGAGCGGCCCATCTCGACCAGCGAGACCGGCGCGTGGCCGACCGCGACGTACGAATTGAGGACGATAACCGGCATCGCCATGATGCAGACGACCAGCGTCTTGGCGGTCAGGCCGATGCCATAGGCGAAGATGATCAGCGGGATGAGCGCCGCCAGCGGCGCCGCCTGCGCGACGATGAAGACCGGCGTGGCGAGCCATTGCACCCAGCCGACGAGCCCCATGGCGACGCCGAGCGCGACGCCGAGCAGGGCCGAGATCAAAAGGCCGATGACAAGCGGCTGCAGGGTGATGCCGAAGGCATGAAACAGCGAGAAGTCGGTGATCATCGCCCACAGCGCCACCATGGTCTCGCCGAAGGTCGGAAAGGCGAAGCTGATCGGGATTCGCGCTACCGCCTCCCAGAGGAGGCAGAACGCCGCCACCGAGAGAACCCTTAGCGTCAGCGGGTGCGAGAAGAAGGTCGCCAGCGCGCCCGGCTGCCTGTCGAGAAGCGCCGTCCGGGGCGCCGGGGCCCCGAACGGAACGAAGCGGGAGAGACCGAGCCCGGCGGCGCCGGACCCGGTTTCGGTATCGCGTTGCAGGCTAGCCACCCAGTTTCTTCTTGGCGGCTTCAAGCGGCGCCAGATCCCAGAAATCCTGCCACTTGAGCTGGTCGGCCGGACCCGTCAACGCGCCGGCGATCGCGTAGAAGTCGACATCGGCCTGGGCGATCGTTTCGCTGCCACCCTCGGGATTCCACAGCCCCGAGTCCATACCCTGCTTGATGAAGTCGGTAATCTCCGCCGCCGTCACCTTCGGCTGGTCGGCGAGCAGACCGCGCTTCTGGCGCTCTTCGGCGATGATCCCCGGATTGTCCTTCATCTCGCGATAGAGTTTGAGGAACTCCTCGGTGATCACGCTGACGGCTTCCGGATTGTTCTTCATCCAGTCCTGATGGGCGAAGAGACCCTCGTTGGTGACGGCCTGCTTCGGGCCGGGAAGGAGATGGAATTTGTCCGGCGCCTTTTCCATGACGAGGTTGGTGTTCGCCAGGTCGAGAATGGTGGCCTTGATCTGGCCGCCGAGCAGCGCCACCGCCCGGTTGTCGGAGCCGGACAGATAGCTGATCTGCCCGAAGTTGATGCCATTCTGCTTGGCCATGAAGTTGCCGTAGGCCTCGGTGCCCGAGCCACGCGCATGGAAAACGAAAGGCTGTCCGTCCAGGTCCTTCCAGGTCTTGTACTCGACCGAAACCACCGCATAGAAAATGAGCGCCTCGTCCTGGAAGAAGATCCGGAGGTCCTTCACCTTCTGCATGACGGCGAAGGGGGTCGCGATGCCGATGTCGGCCTGGCCGCCGACGGTCGCCTGAATCGCCAGATCCTCCTGGGCGAAGGACGTTATCTCGTTGTCGACGCCGCGATCCTTGGCGCGGGCGAGCGCGACCGCCATCGGAAGCGACTCGACGTCGATCACGTCCCCCCATGCGACGCGCACCTTGCCCTCGGCCGCCTGCACGCTGGGGATCCGTGCGCCGAGCATCAATCCGGCCGCGCCAATGCCGCCCGCGAGAACGGATCTTCTCGACAGCTTCTGCATGGTCTTCCTCCCTTATGTTTGACCAATTGGTTGATTGGTTAGACGCAATGGCCGAGATGGTCAAGCGCAACGCTTGTATCCTGCATTGACCAATTCGCCGACACGTTCTATGAGCGGCCGGATTCCGGGATTTGGTCAGATCATGGACATCGAAGGAAACGGGGGCCACGCCGCCCTGGTCCAGCTTCAGGCCTACCTCGCCCAGCACGACCTGCCGGCGGACAGCCGCCTGCCGGCCGAGCGCGAGCTCTGCGAGGCGCTCGGGGTGTCGCGCGGCGACCTGCGCAAGGCGCTGGCGGTGCTCGAGAAGCAGGGCCAGATCTGGCGGCGGGTGGGCAAGGGGACGTTTGTCGGCAGCGGCCCCATCGAGGAGACCGTGGCGATCAGCGAGATCGCCGGGCGCGCCAATCCGTCCGACCTGATGCGGGCCCGCCTGATCCTCGAGCCGGAGCTCGCCCGCGAGGCGGCGCTCCACGCCACGTTTGCCGACATCGCCGCCATGCGGCAGTCGATCGCCCGCACCCGGGCGGCCGAGACGTGGCGGCAGTACGAGAACTTCGACAACCTGCTCCACCGCCAGGTGGCGGCGGCGACGCGCAATCCGGTTCTGCTCGGCCTGTTCGACTCGCTGAACGCCATCCGCCGTGCGGTCGTGTGGGGCCGGCTCAGGCCCGGTCCGGCGCGGCCGCCGTCCGACCATCACAGCTTCGCCGAACACGAGAAGATCGTCGAGGCGATTGCCGACCGTGACCTCGCCGCCGCCGAGAGCGCCATGCGCACGCACCTCAAATCGGTGGAGCGGCGGCTGATCCCGATGCGGGAAGCGGCGGAATAGATTCGTCCGATCGTTGGTGGCGAGCAGTACCGATCCGGTGGCGGATATCGGTGGCCGCGGTGAGCCGTGGCGGTCTGTCTCTCCTGTATGGACGTCCCAGTTTGAGAAAGTTCGCGAAGAGAGTCGATTGCCCCATTCTCGGCTAGGAGTCGCCGCATTCGTCGGTCAAGTTTTTCGGAACGGGACGTGGAGGCCGGGGGGCTATGGCTAAGTCTGGAGTTTGGCCATGGCTCGTGGCGACGAACCGCCTGCCTCTGCTCGTCGATTCCATCTGTCGCCTGGCGATGCCGCCTTCCTGCGACTACAGGAACGAGAGGCTTCGAGGGTGACGCGCAGAGACGGCAAGCAACCCACCAGAAAGGTAGTCAACGAGGCGCCGCGGCGACCCAAGCGCGGTGATGCGATCCCTGACGGGGCCGATCTCGAGGCCAAGATCAAGGGACAACTGCAATCGATCGCGGCGGCGCTGGCAGGACTGTCCGAGCGCCCTCCGGCGGCAGCGCCTCCGCCGGCGGCGCCTCCCGCCGAGACGGCGACATCGCCGTTTGCGCCAGCGGTCACCCGACCGCCGCAGCCATTGACGCCGACGCGTTACCGCCGCTCGGAATTCGCCCCGGATCCGGTCCGCCAGCGGACCTATGTCGACCTGCGTTCGCCGCCGGAGCAGCGCCAGGAAGGCAACGCTTCGGCGCGCCCGGCATCGATCGCCAACACGCCAGCGGCGAGTTCCGGAACAGGCGGGCGATGGCCGCCGTCAAGCCGCCAGGCGTGGGACAACGAGCCGGTCGCCTCCGCGTCGCCGGTGCCGATGCGCCGCGGCCGTCGGGTGCCGGAGGATCAGGCGCGCAGTCGCGGGCTCGACGCCCGCACGCTGTCGATCGCCTCGCTCCTCGGCATCGGCATGGGTCTCGTCGGACTGGCCGTGATGAACCAGTTCGGATCGCCGACGGTGCCGTCGATCGTCGCGACATCCTCGACCGAGATCAAGCACCCGGCGGACGGCAAGCTCAGCCGCGACCGGATCGTCACGGCGGCACAACGCGATCCCGCCGGGGCCGCTGTTGTCACGAGCGAGCCGGTCAAGGAACAGGCGCGGCTGGTGACCGATGCGGCCCCTGCCCTCAGGGAGGGCCTCCAGACGGAAGCCATGGTCGCCGAAGAGATGCCGGCGCCGGCCGGGCCAACGCCGGAGAATCCGACCGCAGGGGCTCCGGCCGAGCCGACCGTCGCCGAAAGCACTGCCGGTATGGCACCTGACCGGTCGGTCGTTGCCGAGGCATCGCCCGAGGTGATGGCGCCGGCGTCACCGCCGAGGGAGGACGCCGCGGCGGTGGCAAGCGATCCGCACATCCTCGCCTACGCTCCGGTTCCCCCAACCAGGGATCCCACCTCCCATTCCTTCCGGAAGGAGGCGGCCTCCGATTCCGGCCCTGCGCAAAACAAGGGTTCCGGCACCGCACGCGTCAATGCCGACGTGAACATGCACTCGGGGCCTGACAACGGAGCCCCGGTGGTCGCCGTCGTTCCGACCGGAACTCTGGTGAGGATCGCGCGGTGCGATTATTGGTGCGAGGTGACGGTCGACGGAAAACGCGGTTTCATCTACCGCAAATTCGTCGGAAGATAGCGCCGGGGCGCCGGCACAGGCGCCTTCGGCCGGCGCCGTCTGCCGGATTGTTTGTCGCGCAATCGGGGGAATCGGTTGGAATCTTCGCTTCCCGAACTCGGCCGGGCGGCTGTCGCCGATCTCGACACGGTCTTCGCCGCCATGCCGGATGACGTCGCCGATGCGCTGATCGACGCGATCCTGTCGGCGCGGCGGATCGCCATCCATGGCCTCGGGCGGGAGGGACTGGCGATGAAGGGCTTCGCCATGCGGCTGTTCCATATGGGGCTCGACGCGCATGTTGTGGGCGACATGACGACCCCGCCGCTCGGGGAGGGCGACCTTCTGATCGTCAGTGCCGGGCCGGGCGATTTCCGCACGATCGATGCGCTGCTCGATGTCGCGACTGCCGCCGGCGCGAGGACGGCGGTGGTCACCGCCCAGCCGGAAGGGGCCACCTCGAAGAAGGCGGACGTCCTTGCCGTCATCCCGGCGCAGACCATGGCGAACGACCGGGGCGGCGCGGTCTCGGTGCTCCCCATGGGTTCGCTGTTCGAGATCGCCGAGGCGATCTTCTTCGAACTGGTGATCCTCAGGCTTCGCGACCGCACCGGCGAGACGGCGGAGACGATGCGGGCCCGGCATACGAACCTGGAGTGAGGACATCCGGTCTCGCGTCCGCCCGGGCGTGGGCAGCGGCGAATCCGGATGATATCGTTGCGCCCTGGTGTTCGAAGGGCAGGCTTGGGCGGGGATGACGGAAAAGTTCAGGAGCGTTTTCGGCGAGACCAAGCCGGTCATCGCCATGGTGCATTTCGGCGCGCTGCCGGGCTCGCCGCTTTACGATGCCGAGAGGGGGCTCGACGGGCTGGTGGAGGGCGCCGCGAAAGACCTCGCGGCACTGCAGAAGGCCGGCTTCGACGCGGTGATGTTCGGCAACGAGAACGACCGGCCCTATGAGTTCGCCGTGGATACCGCGTCCACCGCGACGATGGCCTATGTGATCGGCCGGCTGAAGCCCGAGATCACCGTGCCGTTCGGCGTCAACGTGCTGTGGGATCCGATGAGTTGCATGGCGCTGGCCGCGGCGACCGGCGCTGCTTTCGTGCGTGAGATCCTCACCGGTACCTACGCCTCCGACATGGGGCCGTGGACGCCGAACGCCGGCAAGGCGCTTCGCTATCGCGGCCGGCTCGGCCGGCGCGACCTGGCAGTGCTCTACAATGTGTCGGCGGAATTCGCCTGGTCGCTCGACCGGCGAAGCCTCGCCGATCGGGCGCGGAGCGCGGTGTTCTCCTCGATCCCCGACGCCATCCTCGTCTCCGGCGCCATCACCGGCGAGGCGGCGGCAATGTCGGACCTCGAGGCGGTCAAGCAGGCGTTGCCGGACACGCCGGTGCTCGCCAACACCGGGGTCAAGCACGAGACGGTGGCGGACGTGCTCAGGGTTGCTGACGGCTGCATCGTCGGCTCGTCGCTGAAGGTCGACGGCAACACCTGGAACCCGGTCGATCCGGAGCGGGCGGCCGAGTTCATGCGGCTCGCCCGCGCGGGGCGGGGCAGGTGACGATGGGGGGCGATAGTATTCCGCCCGCAACGACGGTGCGCCGATCAAGGCCGGTTCGCCGCCGCCTTTCCTCCCTTGCGAGCGAAGCGAGCGCGGGAGGTGGCATCCGCCGGAGCGGAGCGAAGGCAGATGACGGAGGGGGCGTTCCGGCAGTTCGGTCCTCGCGCGCCCTCCACCATCGCTTCGCGATGGTCCCCCTCCCCCGCCTCGCGAGGGAGGATAGCCGCCACGTGACCGCCGACCGACGGACGGGGATAGCCGGATGAAAGAGCGACTTCATGCGCTGACGCGCGAGCTGATGCTGATTCCCGGGCTCTCGGGCTACGAGGGGAGGGTACGGCGATACCTCGCCCGCCAGCTGGCCGAGTTCGGGCTGGAGTCCCGCTCCGACCGGCTGGGCAACCTGATCGCGACGATCGCCGGCGATGGCGACGCGCCGAGCGTCATGCTCTTCGCCCATATGGACCAGCTCGGCCTGATCGTCCGCAAGATCGAGGCGAACGGGCTGGTGCGAGTCGAGCGGCTGGGCGGCGTACCGGAGAAGGCGCTGCCGGCGCAGGCAGTGCTCTTCTGCGTTGGCGAGGGTCACGATGTGCCGGGTGTGCTTGCCAACAAGAGCCACCATGCCACGGCACCGGACGAGAAATACCGGGTGCTTCCCTATCCGGAGCTCTACATCGACGCCGGCTTCGACAGCGCGGCGGCGGTGCTTGCCGCCGGCATCGATATCGGCACGCCGGTGGTCTACGCGCCGAAGGCGACGGACCTGGCCGGCGGGCGGATCGCCGGCACGTCGGTCGACGACCGGGCCGGCTGCGCGGTGGTGGTCGAGGTGGCGGGGGCGCTCATCGACGTAGCCCGGAAGCCGACGGTGCACATCGTCTTCTCGGTGCAGGAGGAGTTCAACCTGCGCGGCGCCCTCGTCGCGGCGCAGGCGCTGGCGCCGGACATCGCCATCCAGCTCGACCTGACGCTCGCCACCGACACGCCCGACATGACGGCGCGGGGCGATGTGCGGCTCGGCGGCGGGCCGGGCATGAGCCTATATACCTTCCACGGCCGCGGCACGCTGAACGGGACGCTGCCGCATCCGGCGCTGGTCGAGCTGTTCGACACGACGGCGGCAGACGAGGGCCTGACGCTGCAGCGGAGCGCCCAGATCGGCGTCCTGACCGATTCCTCCTATGTGCAGCTGGTCAACGCCGGTGTCGCCGCGATCGATCTCGGCTTCCCCATGCGCTACAGCCATTCGGCGCTGGAGGTCTGCGATCTCGCCGACCTCGAAGGGCTGGCGCAGCTCCTGATCGCCGGTCTGCAGCGGATCGATGCGGGGTTCCGCCTCGACCGCGACGCTTTCGAGCAATGAACGCCTATCTTGGCATCGATGTCGGTACCTACACCTCCAAGGGCCTGCTGGTGGACGGCGCCGGGCACATTCTGGCGAGCGCCGACAAGCCGCACAGGATGATCGTGCCGCAGGCCGGGTGGGCAGAGCACCGCCCGCGCGAGGACTGGTGGGACGATTTCACCTATCTCAGCCGCAAGCTGGTCGCCGAGAGTGGCGTGGCGCCGGGGGCAATTCGCGCCGTCGGATGCAGCGCGATCGGACCGTGCATGCTGCCGGTCGATGCCGATGGCGAGCCGCTGATGAACGCTGTGCTCTACGGGGTGGATGCGCGGGCGGCGAAGGAGATCGTCGAGCTCACCGAGGCGATCGGCGAGGACGTGCTCCTCGACCGTTGCGGCAACGCGCTCACCTCACAGTCGGTCGGGCCGAAAATCCTGTGGCTGAAGCGGCAACGGCCGGAGATTTTCGGCCGGACCCACAGGATCCTCACCTCGACGTCATTCCTTGTCCACCGGCTGACTGGCGAATACGTCATCGACCACTATACGGCGGCGAATTCCAGCCCCTTATACGTGGTCGACCGGCTCGACTGGAGCACCGAGCTAGCCGACGACATCATCGAGCCCGAGCGGTTGCCGAAGCTCCTGTGGTCGACCGAGATCGCCGGCACCGTGACGCGACAGGCGGCGGAAGAGACCGGGCTTGCCGAGGGCACGCCGGTGACGACCGGCACCGTCGACGCCGCGGCCGAGGCGCTGAGCGTCGGCGTGCTCGGGACCGGCGATATGATGATGATGTACGGCTCGACCATCTTCATCATCATGTTGACCTGGTCGCGGGTGCGCGATCCGCGGCTCTGGTACGCGCCGTGGCTTTTCAAAGGCGAGCACGCCTCGATGTCGGGGCTGGCGACGAGCGGCACCCTGACCCATTGGTTTCGCGATCAGTTCGCTCGCGAGCTTGATCCCGAGACGGCACTGATGGTGCTCGCCGCCGAGGCGCAGCAATCGTCGCGGGGCGCGAACGGCCTCGTCTTGCTGCCCTATTTCTCCGGCGAGCGGACGCCGATCCACGATCCGTTTGCCAAAGGCGTGCTGTTCGGGCTCAATCTCACCCATTCCCGCGGCGACATCTACCGGGCGCTGCTCGAGGGCATCGCCTACGGCACCAACCATGTCATCGAGACCTATGTCGATGCCGGCCAGCCGCCGCAGCGGATCCTGGCAGTGGGCGGCGGCACCAAGAACCGCGTGTGGAGCCAGGCAAGCTCCGACATCTCGGGCCGCGACCAGCTCCTCTGCGGGGAGACGATCGGCGCCTCCTATGGTGATGCTTTCCTGGCGGCGCTTGCCGTCGGCGACGTGCAAAAGACCGACATCGCCACGTGGAATCCGGTCGTCTCGACGATCGTGGCGGACCCGGCCGAGGTCTATCGACGGCAGTACGCAGTGTTCCGGGCGATCTACGACCGGACCGCCGATCTGATGCGCCGCCTGGACGGTTGAGACGGGGCCTTCTCTTGCGACGATATGGCGTTAGGCGTAAATCTGGCCCGTACGGGGAAGACATGGCCTGCCCAGCGCGGGCGCGTTTGAGGCGGGCTTCGAAAGGGCGGGGTGCACAGCTGCCTGGCCTCCTTTGTCTCCGGACCGCGGGTTGTCTTCAGGGGGAAAGACGGTGACGTCGGGTTCGTTCGAGTGCGCGCCTCATTCTCGCGATCCTCCTGTCGGCCGTCGTTCTTGGCTCCGGGGCGATGTCGGCTCGGGCGCAGCAGGATGTGCAAACGGTCGCGCCGGGCGAAAGCACAATTCTCCTCGACACGACGAAGTCGATCGAGAATGAAACGGCTGACATAGGGCACGTAACGACAATCCCCATTTCAACCGGGACCCCGCCAAGGACGGCCCTCATCTATGTTCCGCCGCCTGGCGTTTCCGATGCTGAGGCTCTGGTGACCTACGATGCGGATGGTGCCCCAAACACCGTGCACATAAGGATTGCGCCGGCGTCGCCGCTCCTCACCAGTGACGCCGTCTACTCGGCGTCGTTCAAGGCGATCTTTACGCTCTTCATCCTCGCGGTACTGATCGAGAGCGGTCTGGCCTTGATCCTGCGGTGGCGGCCATTCGTCAGCTACTTTGACTCGCGAACGGTGAACGCCGTGGTCGCCTTCGTCGTCTCATACGTGTTTGCGACTATTTCAATCTCGACATTGCGAGCCAACTGATCAGCATCTATTCGGGGACGCCCTACAAGGCCACTACGGCTGGTACCGTTCTCACCGCGTTGATCGTCGCCGGCGGCAGCGCCGGAGTGAACCGCATCTTCCGCTCCTTCGGATTCCGGCCGCCCAGTGCGGCCGAGCAGGAGCAGCCCAAGCCGGCATACACCGACGCGTGGTTCGCGGTGACGCTCGTCCGTGAGAAAGCGCGCGGGCCGGTGAATGTGTTGATCGGTCCTCCTGGCGCCGCGGCCGTCGCCGGCACGATTACCGGGACCTCGTGGAAGGGGGCCTGGTGGCGATTCTTCCTGCGCGACAAAGGGCGCTTCCCGCAAAGCGGCGGCCATGCCATGCCGGCGGCCAGCGGACCCTATGAGGTCGTTCTTCAGGGAGTCGACGGCAACAAGAACCCGGTCGCCTCGGCTACCTGGGGGCCCTATCCGGTCTCCGGCGGCGGCATCATCGACATCGAACTGACGGTCTGATCGCCGTCGGGAAGCGATCGCATGCCGCGCCGGCGACGTCACGCCGTGGCCGGATCGGCACGCCGCATCAGGCGCGACGATCCCGCTTCAGGGCAAGCTTGAGGAAGAACATCGGGCTCAGCATCACCGTCCTCGGGATTTCTTCGGCGATGATCGCCGCGAGCGTATCGGCCACGTCCTGATGATAGGCGGCCTTGCGGATCAGGAAGTCGAACAGCGGCCGGTTCTTCAGGATCTTCTGCAGTTTGGTGCTGAAGGCGAGGTCGGGGCCGATGACGTCCCACAGCGCCTTGTCGTAGCGGGCGAGGCTCCTCTCGCTGACGTCGTTCTCCCGGAGCGCCGTAGCCACGGTCTCCGCGGCGACCCGCGCCGAATACATGGCGTTGGCGATGCCTTCACCGATCGAGGGGTCGATCAGGCCTGCCGCGTCGCCGATCAGCAGGAACCCGGCGCCATGGCACTTGCGGTGCTGGCTGCCGACCGGCAGGTGCCAGCCGACCGGCTTCTCCAGCGGCTCGGCACCGGCGAAGCGGTCGGCGAAGGCAGGGTCGGCCGTCAGGGTCTCGAGTGCGGCGGGCAGCTTGACGTGCTTCCGACGCATGGCTGCGTCGACCATGCCGAGGCCGACATTGGCGGCGCCGTTGTCGAGGGGGAAGATCCACAGATAGCCCGGCGACAGCATCGACTCGAAGTGCAACTCGAGCCGGTCGCTCATGTCGGTGACGTTGCTGAAGTATTGCCGGATGGCGACGATCCAGTGGTCCGGATCGATGTGGTAGAGGCCGAGCTTGCGGGCGACGATCGACTTGTAGCCGTCGGCGCCGATGACGACACGGCCGCGATAGGTTCGCTGCTCGCCAGTTCCGGTGTCGGTGCCGATCACGCCGGCAACGGAGCCGTCTGCGAAGACGAGATCATCGACGCGGAAGCCTTCGACGCAGTCGGTGCCTGCGGCACGCGCCTTCGCGAACAGGAAATCGTCGAAGACAGTGCGGCGGACGACGAAGCCGAGCGCCATGTGGGCGCGGGTCGAATGCTCGAGATCGATGACCGCCCGCGTGCGCTTCGAGCTGCCGAGCACGATCTTGCGAAAACGAACGCCGGGCAGCTTCGGCATCTCGTCTTCCAGCCCGAGATCACGGAGGACGGCAATTGCCTTGCCGCCGACCGCGTCGCCGCAGATCTTGTCGCGGGGAAAGTGCGCCTGGTCGAGGAGAAGGGCGTCGAGGCCGAGGCGACGTGCATAGAGCGCGGCGGTGGCGCCACCCGGGCCGCCACCGACGATGATCAGGTCATAGGGGACCCGATGCGCCATGCATTCCTTTCCCCGGTGCGACCGCGCCGGTTCGGCCCTTGCCTATTTCACCGCGCCGGTCGCGAGCCCCTGGACGATGTAGCGTTCGAGCAGGATGCCGACGAGGATCAGTGGCAGGATGGCTGCCGACGAAAGCGCCGCCATTGACCACCAGCTGATGCCTTGCGAGCCGGTCTGGCTCGCCACCATGACCGGGAGAGTCTGGGCGCTCGCCCCGGTGAGCAGCGCGGCGAAGAAGTATTCGTTCCAGGAGAGGACCAGGGCGAGGATCAGCGCGGCGACCATGCCGGGAAGGGCGAGCGGCAGCACGATGCGGGCGAAGGCGCCCCAGATCGACAGCCCGTCGACCAGCGCTGCCTCCTCGAGCTCGACCGGGATGTTCGAGAACTGGTCTCGCATGATCCAGATGACGATCGGCAGGACCATCAGCGTGTAGACGAGGATGAGGCCCGGCAGCGAGTCGAGCAGCGCCAGTTCCTTGTAGAGAACGAGGAACGGCATCGCGAGGACGACCGGCGGCAGGATCAGCTGCGAGATGAAGAAGAACGCGATGTCGTCGTTCTTCAGCACCCCGAGGCGATACGGGAATCGGGCGAGGCCGTAGCCGGCGAGCGCGCCGAAGGCCAACGCCAGGACCGAGCCGCCGAGCGAGGCGATCAGGCTGTTGGTGAAACGCTTCAGAAATTCGTCGCGCACCGTCGAGGTCTCGAAGATGGTGTCGGGCGAGAGACCGAGCGAGCGCAATCCCTTCCAGTCCGGCGTGAAATCGATAAGGGGGATCAGGTGGCCCTGCATCACGTCGGGCGCGGTCTTGAACGAGGTGGTCAGCGTCCAGTAGATCGGGAACAGGCAGACGAACGCCCAGAAGATCAGAACACCGTAGACGAGCACCCGGGTCGCAACAAAGCTCGCGCCTCGGGAGGGCTGGGCGATCCGAGTGCTGTCGAGTGCGGGTGCGTACGTAGCCAAGGTCGCCTCCTCAAGTTCGCGCGACGGCGGGCGGGGCGCCGAACCGCCTGGCGAACCGTCTCCCGTAGACCAGAAGCACGGTGATGAAGATGATGATGGCGATCAGGTAGAATTCGGCAAGCGCCGTCCCGTAGCCGACGTTCGATCGGTCCCGATACTCGCGATAGATGAAGCTCGACACCGTGTCGGTAGCTCCGCCCGGACCGCCGGAGGTGACGTTGATGACGATGTCGGCGAGCTTCAGCTTGAAGATGATCCGGATAATGATGGCGGTGATCGAGACCGGCAGCATCAGCGGGAAGACGATCCGCCAGAATGTCTGCCACGGGCTTGCGCCATCGACCTTGGCGGCCTCGAGGATCTCCTTTGGCAGCGCCTGGAGGCCGGCCAGCAGCAGGATGATCATCAGCGGGATGAATACCCATGCGTCCATTACCTCGATCGACAGGCGGGCGATCCACGGGTCGCTGAAAAAAGCGGGCCGGTCCCAGCCGAGGAAGCGCGCCAATCGCGCCATCGGCCCGAAGCGGTTCTCCATGATCGATTTGCCGACCATCCAGCTCACCGCCACCGGCGAGAGCATGAAGGGCAGAAGAAAGACGACCCGGAAGAAACGCCGCGCTCTTATCTCGGAATTGAGGACCAGCGCGAGGCCGAAGGCGACGGCGTATTCCACCAGCACCATCAGTACGTAGTAGACCATGTTGCCGAGGGCGTTCCAGTAGAACGGGTCGTTCCACATGTGCCGGATGTTATCCAGGCCGTTGAAGACGCGGCCGGCATCCGAGCTCAGGTTCCAGCTGGTGAAGGCGATGTAGAGGCCGAAGAGGGTCGGGAAGATCACCAGCGCCACGGTGAAGAAGACGGCCGGCAGCACGAAGGCCGCGCGCGAGCCGCGCTCGCCGCGGATGAGAATCTGGCCGAAGACGATGGCCAACGCCCACAGCACATAGGCGTAGAGCACCGGCAGCCATGACTCGAAGCCGGTGGCCGTGACGCCGCTGGCGTAGAGCATCTGGAAAGCCAGAGCGGCGGCGAACAGGAGCGATCCGCCGGCAATCATCAGCTTGCCAGTCGCCCTCTGACTGGCCGAGGTGGCGGCCACGGCCGTTTCAAATGAGGGCCCGACATCTGCCGGTGTCGAATTGGTCATGGCACCGTGCTGGTGAAGTTCATTGCCCTATGAAAATATAGACTGGTGGCGCACGTGCGCCACCAGTCCGGTTTCAGCCGTGGCCGGTAATCCGGCGTGGCTACATGCCCAGCGAAGCCTTGTAGAGCTTGATCTGGCTGTCTCGTCCGATCTGGTCGGTGATCTTCTCCCAGGCGGCCGCGATCGCGTCGGCGGTTTCCTGTGCCGACTTGTACTGGCCATTGATCCCCTTCACGAGCTCATCCTCGCCGATCGAGTAATACTGGAAGATGCCGGGAATACGCGGCTCGATGGCAGCGTTCGGGTGATTATAGGATTCCGACTCGGAGGCGAGGTAATCGCTGATGAAGTCGGAATCGTAGCCGGCCTGAACCCACTCCTCGATGTTGAAGTGGCTGTTCCGATACGGCTGGAAGCCGGACGGATAGGCAACCGTCCACAGCGACAGGTCCTTGCCGCCGAGATGGGCCGCGGCGGACCAGGCCGCCTTCCGCTTCTTTTCGTCGCCCGAAACGCGGCTGGTGACGTAGACGCCCCATCCGAGATAGGCGCAGTTGGGCGCGAAGTTCGGCGTGGCCGGCGTCTCCCATTCGCTGGTCTTGGCGTTGTACACCTGCTTGCTGCCGGGGTTGATCGAGAAGCCCGTGACGTCGCCGACCACCGACGAGTCGTTTGTCTTGACGTTCGAGCCGACGTCTCCCCACCAGCAGAGCATCGAACCGGTACCGGCCAGGAACTGCTGGAAGGCGGTCGTGTTGGGGTCGGAGTTGACCTGATCCGGCGGATAGGCGTCGGCCGCTACCAGGTCCAGCACGTCTTGGATCGCCCGCACCCAGCCCGGGTTGTTGACCATCGGCTTCATCGTGTCGGGCTCGAACAGCCAGGCCGGATTGTCGGGATGCTTGGCATAGGCCGACGCGCGGTCCTCGAGGAAGTAGAAGCCGAAGCCGCCCCATTGGAACTTCAGCGGATCAAGGAAACCATACGCATCAAGCCCGGTCAGCGGATCTGTCTGGCCCTTGACCTTCTTGGTCACCTCGTCGACCTGGTCCCAGGTGGTCGGGGGATCGGTCATGCCGCTGATCGACCCTTCGCCGAAGTAGTCGGTGCGGTAGGCGAAGGTATGGGCGTCGCCGTCGATGTTGACGCGGTAGGTTTTGCCGTCCCAGGTGCCGACGGGCGGTTTCAGGTAGTTCACATAGTCGTCGACATCGATGAGTTTCGCCACCCAGTCGGGCATCTCGTCGAGCAGGCCTTTGCTGGCGGTGTCGCCCTCGAAGGGCGCCCCCATCTCGATGATATCGAAGTCCACCGTGCCGGTGGCGATCGATTGCTGGAGGCGCGGGTTGTAGTCGGCCTGGGCAAGGTCGATCCAGTTGATCTTGGCGCCGGTATAGGCCTCCCACGGCTTCAGGAAACCGCGGAACAGGAGGTTGTGGAGGTTCTGGTTGTTGAGGCCCATGAAGGTCAGTTCGACGCCGGCGAACTCGCCTTCCGTCACGGTGTCTTTGGTGCCGCCGAGGCAGAGCTCGCCAACCTTCTGCCAGTCGGCATCAGTCGGTGAACCCTTGCCAACGCCCGGGATCTTGAGAATCTCGGCGCGCAGGTTGTCCTGCGCGAGGGCCTTGCCGGTCATCGGGCTGAACGGACTCACGAGTCCCGCCGAGCCGAGAGCGGCTACGGCGCCGGCTCCGGCCGCGCCCTTGAGAATGCTGCGCCGGCTTGCCTGCATTTTGAGCAGCCGGTTATAGATTTCGAGTCTCACGTTAAATCCTCCCACTTCTGAGTTCTTTCCAGCCCGGCCCTGCACATTCGAGGTCGTTGCCGTTGGGCCAGGTTCATTGGATATCGAAGGCAACGAACGAATATGCTCTTGGCCGTGAAGGTGTCAACAAATCGCTGGATTTGGGGGAGAGGCGGGAGGAGAGTTGATGGTGCGGAAAGAACGTCAATTCGCGACCAGGTTGAACTCGTTCCGCGCGCATGGCGGCGAGCGGGTTACGGTCGCCGCCGCGATCGAGATGGTCGCTGAGGTCCCCGGGATCTCGGCGCTGGAGCTGAATTTCCCGCAGCATTTCGCCGACGATCCAAACGCCGTGCTCGCCACGGCAGCGGAAGCGGGCCTGCCGATCACCGCGCTGAATCTGCGGTGGGACGGACCGGACTTCGCCGCTGGCGCCTTCACCCATCCCGATCCCGATATCCGGGCGCGGGCGATCCGCACCGCTGTCGAAGCCGTCGAATTTGCCGCCACCCACGGTGTGGGTCATGTCATTCTGTGGATGGGGCCGGACGGGTTCGACTACCCGTTCCAGGCCGACTATAGCGCGCTCTGGGACATGGAGGTCGCCGGCTTCCGCAGCGTCGCCGGGCACAATGACGCAGTGCGCGTCAGCGTCGAATACAAGCCGAGCGATCCCCGGCGCGTCTCGCTGATCCGCAGCATGTCCGATTCCCTCATCGCGGTGGGCGAGGTGGGGCTCGGCAATTTCGGCGTGACGCTCGACCTCTGCCACGCGCTGATGGCCGGGGAGCAGCCTGCGGCCGCTGCGGCATTGGCGCTGCGCGCCGGGCGCCTGTTCGGCGTTCACATCAACGATGGTTACGGGGCCGCCGACGATGGGATGATGGCGGCGTCAGTGCGCCCGTGGCACCTCCTGGAACTGCTGGCGGAACTGCGCAAGGGCGAATTCGCCGGAACCATCTATTTCGACACGTTTCCCGAGCGCGTCGATCCGACCCGCGAATGCGCCGCCAACATCCGCATGGTGAAGCGCATGGAGCGACTGCTCGACCGGGTGCCGCTCGCCGAGCTCAAGCGAATGCAGGCCGAGCAGGACGCCATCGGCGCCACGACGCTCTTCCACGATCTCGTCTTCGGCGCCTTCGATGCGTGACCGCCACGCACCGACGGTCGTTGTCCTCGGCAGCGTCCACATGGACCTGATCGCCACTGCCGACCGTCTGCCGGGCCGCGGGGAATCCGTCGGCGGCGGCGTCTTCACCATGGCGCCCGGCGGCAAGGGCGGCAATCAGGCCTGCCAGTTCGTGCTCGCCGGCACCCACGCGCACATGGTGACGCGGCTGGGCGCCGACGCCTTTGGCCGCGAGCTGCTCGCCGGGCTGCAGACGAAGGGCGTCGACACGGCGCTGGTCGCCCTCGATCCGGATCATCCGACCGGCGCCAGCGCGGTGCTGGCGGCGGAGGGCGACTATTCGTCGATCATCGCGCCGGGCGCGGCGGCGTTCCTGTCGCGGCAAGACGTCGAAAGGGCCCGACCGATCATCGAGCTGGCGGATGCGCTGGTGCTTCAGCTCGAATTGCCTGTCGCCATGTCGGCAGTGGCGGCGGCGATCGCTGCAGCGG
>Ga0210086_1000571_pt1 | contig 20860 bp, 14 predicted proteins | sample China_Galinas_PW_3_FD_184867 | JGI IMG/M metagenome (GOLD analysis project Ga0210086, IMG submission 184867) | Wetland microbial communities from San Francisco Bay, California, USA, that impact long-term carbon sequestration - China_Galinas_PWB_D2... | ecosystem: Environmental > Aquatic > Marine...
GTGGTCAGCATCCCGTCACCAACGGGTAGCGCGACCCTCAACTTCCCGCTCCCGAACATCCCTGCACTGCTCGGCCAGACCTTGTACACGCAGGCACTCTTCGTTCATCGACTGACGCCACTCGAGGCTCGATTCAGCAATGTCGTTTCGGATCGTCTGGTTCGATAGCCGTTGTCGGGCACGCACCGCGAGCCAGGTCCAGCGATCCCAGCGTCCGCTAATGGCCATCAGCTTGTCGTCGTCTCTCCAATCTCGGATCTCTCGTGTGTCGAACCCCACCGGCGGCTTCCTGAAGCAAGCCGGCCGAGCTCTCCGAGGACGGCTGCATCTTGCGTCTTCCGAAAGGGCATGCCGTTCGCTTACGCTAGCAGGCCGTTGAAAAAGTCATTTCGCGCCGGAGCGGCGTCTCTCAGCCCTGGTTCGCCTTCGAAAGCCTCGATGAATCAGCCGATTCGCCTGCGTTTTCGACGACGAACCAGAACCGAAGTCCACCACTCTGACACGAAAGCACTTTATCAACGGCCTGCTAGGCACTTACACCCCAAGCTCCCACGAAAGGACCAGACGATGACGAACGTGTTCGAGCTCGACAACTACCTGATCCGCCGCAAGGTCCTGAAGCTCGCCGGTGGCGCCTTCCACGTCTATTCGGGCGATCAGGTCGTCGGCTACAGCAAGCAGAAAGCCTTCAAGCTCAAGGAGGATATCCGTGTCTTCACCGACGAGTCGATGCACACCGAGCTCCTGCACGTCGGGGCCCGGCAAGTCATCGACTTCTCGGCCGCCTACGACATCATCGACTCGACCGACGGGACCAAGGTCGGTGCCGCCCGGCGCAAGGGGGTGAAGTCGATCCTGCGGGACACGTGGGAGGTCTTGGACGCGGATGACAAACCGATCGCCAAGCTCGAGGAGGACAGCGGCGGCATGGCGCTGCTGCGCCGATTCGTGAACCTGATCCCACAGACGTTCCACCTCAACGTCGCCGGCTCCGCCCGGCCGGTGTTGTTCAAGCAGCGCTTCAATCCGTTCGTCTACAAGCTCGAGGTCTCGATCCCGCATTCGTGCGAGCTCGATCGCCGGTTGATCTTCGGAGCGGCGGTCCTCATCGCCGCGATCGAAGGCCGGCAGGAGTGATCCCGGCCCGCTGCGAGCACTGCGGGTTCTCGTTCGAGGTCGACGACCAGCTCGCCGGCGGGTACCACAACTGCCCGCAGTGCGGCAAGGCGACGGCGATCGAGGGCCTGCGCGATCCACTGTGGCGGATCTTGCAGGTCATCGGACTCGGCGCCGTCGTCGTGGTCTCGGCGCTCGTCTACACGGCGCAAGGACCCGTCGCGGGATTGACCTGTTTCGTGATCGCGCTCGCGGTCGTGTGGCTGATCTCCAGGGCGTTTTGACGCCCGATGTCCGGCTGAACGGCCGCCCCTTGCCCGCGGTCCTTCGCTCGTTCCGCGCTACACTAGCGGCAACCTCGGAGGTCCAGAATGCAAACCCTGCCCTGTTCAGTCGCCGCTTGCCTGGCGCTTGCGCCCTTGCTGGCTGCCCAGAGTCCCGAGGCGACCCTGGTCGCCAAGGGCTCCTATTGGAAGTATCACGATCAAGGCACGGACCTGGGCACGTCGTGGCGCGCACCGAGCTACAACGACACCGGCTGGGGAATCGGCGCCGCGCAGCTCGGCTACGGCGACTTCGACGAGAAGACCTGGGTGAGCTGGGGCCTCAACGCCAACGACAAGTACGTCACGACCTACTTCCGCCGCGCCTTCCAGGTGGCCGAGCCGAAGCAGTTCCGGGTGCTGAAGCTGCGGGGCGTCTTCGATGACGGCGCGGTCGTGTATCTCAACGGCGTCGAGGTCTGGCGCTACAACATGCCGACGGGAACGGTCGGCTACCGCACGCTGGCCTCGCAAGCCATCGGCGGAGCGCTCGAGGACGTGTTCCTCCAGACGACCGCGAAACCGGCCACCCTCGTCAAGGGCACCAACGTGCTGGCCGTCGAAGTGCATCAGGCCGCGACGACCAGCTCCGACCTGAGCTTCGACCTCGAAGTCGTCGGCTCCGACGGGAGCACGAGCGTCGTGCGCGGGCCGTATCTGCAGATGGGCACACCGGCCGGCGTGCGCGTCCGTTGGCGGACCGATGTCCCGACCGATTCGGTCGTGTGGCACGGCACGTCGCGAACCAACATGGTTCGCACGGTCGTGAGCACGACCACGGGGTTGGACCACGAGGCGGCCATCACCGGGCTCAGCGCGGACACGCGCTACTACTACGCGATCGGGACCACGCAAGGGATCCTGCGCGGTGGTGACGCCGAACACTGGTTTCGGACCTCGCCACCGGTGGGCCGCGGTAAACCGACCCGGGTGTGGGTGATCGGAGATTCGGGAACCGGTGACATGTTCGCCGCCGCGGTGCGCGACGGCTACAAGCAGTTCACCGGCAGCCGGCATACGGACGTCTGGCTGATGCTCGGCGACAACGCCTACAATATCGGACGGGACATCGAGTACCAGCGCGCCGTCTTCGAGACGTATCCGGACCTCCTGCGCCGGACCGTCCTGTGGCCGGCGCTCGGCAACCACGATGGCGTGAGCGCCAGCTCCGCGAACGAGTCGGGCGTCTACTACACGATCTTCTCGCTACCGCGAAACGGCGAGGCCGGCGGTGTGCCCTCTCACACCGAGGCGTACTACTCCTTCGACTATGGCGACATCCACTTCGTCTGCCTCGACTCCTATGACTCCGACCGAACGCAGAACGGCCCGATGATGAAGTGGCTGGCCAACGACCTCGCCGCCACCAAGGCCAAGTGGAAGATCGCCTTCGCCCACCATCCGCCCTACACCAAGGGATCGCACGACTCCGACAACGACCTCGACAGCTCGGGCCGCATGCGCGACATCCGCTCGGTGGCGGTCCCGATCCTCGAGAAGGGCGGCGTCGACCTGTTCCTGGCCGGACACAGCCACTCGTACGAACGCTCGTTCCTGCTCGACGGCCACTACAGCAAGTCGTCGACGCTCAAGCCGGACATGATCCTCGATCCCGGCGACGGCTGTCCGCAGGGCGACGGCGAGTACCGCAAGGCCAGCGGTCCCGATCAAGGCACCGTGTATGCGGTCGCCGGCAGCTCGGGCAAAGTCTCCGGCGGCATGCTCAACCACCCCGCGATGTACGTGTCGCTGAACGTCCTCGGGTCGCTCGTGCTCGATTTCGCCGGCGACACGATGAACGTGACCTTCCTCGATGTCACGAGCGGCAAGCGCGACACGTTCACCATCGAGAAGGGCGCGGGCCGCAACTTCCGGCGCGACGTCGCCCGCCTATCGCTTACCGCCGGCGGCGCGCAGAACCTCGCACTCGACGCCGGCAGCGCGTACGCCGGGTCCCTGTACGTGATCGCAGGCTCGCTCGGCGCTGAGCCCGGTTTCTGGCTGGGCACGGTGCACGTTCCCCTCAACGTAGATCCCTGGTTCTTCTTCAGCTTGACTGATCACACCGTCTTCTCGCAGACGATCGGACTCCTCGATGCCGCCGGCAAGGCGAACGCGGCCGTTCGGATGCCGGCCAACAGTCCGTCCGCCCTCCTGGGTCTGGCGGTCCAGCACGCGGCCATCGTCTTCGACAGCGGCGGCCGCGCCGTCCTGGCCAGCAACTGGGAGCGGCTGCGGTTCACGAGGTAACCTGCGAGTAGGATGAGGACGCGATGACTGATCCGAGCTGGCGAGACGCGGTCCTGAAGGTGCTCGGAGGGGCTGGAGGCGGGCCGTAGAAAGGGCCGCAAAGAAGCGGAGGTCCAATGAGTCGAGGTAGTCGGTGTGTATGTTCATGACTAGGACGAAGCCTGTGAGTTCTATCTCGAGAAGCTGGAATTCTCCGTCCACACCGACGCGCGCAACGGCGACTTCCGCTGGCTCACGGTGCAGCACCCGGACCAGCCGTCCTTCCAACCCTGCCTGTTCACGCCGCAGTCACCGATGCTCGACGCGGCGACCGCGCAGACCCTGCGCGAGATCGTGGCGAAGGGTGCCATGCCGCCGCTCGTGCTCGTGGTCGACGACTGCCGCGCGGCCTACGAGCGGATGCGCGCCAGCGGAGTGGAGCTCACGCAGGAGCCCGTCGACCGGTTCGGCACCGTGGACGCCGGCTTCCGCGATCCGTCGGGAAACGGTTGGAAGATGATCGAGGCCCGGCGAGACGGATGACCGCGAAGAAGAAGACGCGGAAGAAGGCGGCCAAACCGCGCAAGGCGACCACGAAGCCGTCAACGGGGATGAGCGCATCCGAGCGGATCGACAAGAAGATCGCGGACTTGGGCGATTGGAGAGGCGAGAGGTTGGCCGAGATCCGCAAGCTCATCCACGAGGTCGACGCCGACGTGGTCGAAGATTGGAAGTGGATGGGTTCCCCCGTCTGGTCGCACGAAGGGATGTACGTGCTCGCCAACGCCCACAAGGACAAGGTGAAGCTGACGTTCTTCCATGGAGCCCAGCTCTCCGACCCCGACAAGCTGTTCAACGCGGGGCTCGACGGAAACAAGTGGCGCGCGATCGACGTTCGTGAGCAAGACACGATCGACAAAGCCGCACTCGCGGCGTTGCTGCGCGAGGCGGTGGCCTACAACACCGAGCACTCTGTGCCAAGGAGCAACGGGTCGCGAGGGAAACGCTGCTGACAAGCCCGCGTGAGGGTGCTGACCGGTCGTTGATGCCGCGCGCTGGCAGACGTTTTCTACGCAATTGAGACAGTGGGGGGAGAGAGAGAATCCGGGTTGCGGTATGGTTTGCTCTGTGCGGCGGTTCCGCCGCACCGTGGCGCCTGCTTGGCCGTCCTCGCCTGTCCAATCCTGTCTGCAGCTCCCAAGAGAACTAGCAATGATCCCTCGAACTCTGGCTCTCAGTCTCCTCAGCACCCTTGCGATCGGCGGCACGCTGGCTGCGCAAGGCGTATCCATCTACGTACCGGACAACATGCCCGGCGTGGGCACGAACAACGTAATCCCGTTCGGCAATACCAAGTCCAGCGCGACCTGGAAGAACCAGAAGTACCAGATGCTCATCAACGGGTCGTACGTCAACAACAAGCCGATAACGATCCGCGATCTCGGCTTCGCACCTGGCTCGTCGAACCTGCACAACATCGATCATCTGATCGTCCGTGTCGGCCTCACGACAGCGACGACGCTCAGCGCGACGTTCGCCACCAACATCGCGATCCGTCCGGCGACGCTGTTGGACGTCAAGAACTTCACCTGGTACCTCAAGAAGGACCAGTGGACGCGCATCGGCTTGCAAGCTCCCTATACCTGGATCCCGACGCTCGGCAATCTCGTGGTCGACATCGAGTGCCACGGCTCGGGCGGGCTCGGCACGACGAGCACGTCCGGATTCCATCGCAGTACGACGATCGAGCGTAAGTACGCCATCGGCTGGACGAGCACACCTCCCGCGACCGGGAACTCGGGAACGAGTCTGGCTGCGACCAAGATCGAGCTCGTGGTCTCCAACGGCGATGCGAGCCCGTTCGGACTGGGCTGCGTCGGCAGCAACGGCACACCGGCACTCACCTACACGGGCACGCCGACGATCAACAACACGTTGGTGACCAACCTGTCCAGCGCGAAGGCCAACTCCGCGGCAGTCACGATCTTCGGTCTCACGAACATCAACATCGATCTCACGAACGCCGGCGCTTCGGGATGCGTTCTCAATTCGACTCTCGACTTCGCCACTGGCGTCCAGACCGGGAACGGCAGCGCGTCAGTATCCGTGCCGATTCCGAACAACACGGCATTCGTCGGCGCGGTCTATTACAACCAGTTCTTCGTGCTCGACCCGAGTGCCAACAACCTCGGTCTCGTCGGCTCGAACTTCGGTCGCGTCCTCGTCGGGCTGTAGCGAGCGCGTTCGCGTCAGAGCTCCAGCGACTCTCGCGCCCGAGCCGGTTCCCGGCTCTGCGGCCCGCCCGAACCTCGCTGGACCACTTCCGCCACGACACATCCGGAACCCACGCGTCTCGTCGTCGTCCGAGGCGTAGATCGCTGCCGCACCAAGGCCGGTCGGCGCGATAGCCGGATTGTCGCTCATGCCCAGTCTTACACCTACCCGCCACTCGCCGCGCCCCAGGCGCGTCTTCTTCGCGCTCCTCGCAACATCGGCTGTTGCCGCGATCGTCTACCTCGCGCTGTTGCCCGCGGACGGTAGCGCCGGTCCGACTCGCACGGAGTCCGGCGCCATCCCCGGGCCAGGAACGTCGAAACGCGAAGACAGCGCCCCCGCCCCCACGCGCCGCCGCGTGTCGTCGGACGGGAATCGCAACGCGAGCGAGCCCGACGCCCGAGCAGTCGCGAGCCGGAACCCTCTGAAACGGCTCGCCTGGGAACGCGGGTTCACGGTGCGCTGCGTCTCGAGCACGGGAGATCCGGTTTCGGAAGCCGAGATCACGGTGGCAGAGACGCGACCGAGTGACATGTACTGGGGTCTCCCGAGCCCGTTGGCGCGGACGGACGCGAACGGTGTCGCGAGATTCGACTCTCCGTTCGTCTTTGCAATCCGGATTACCGCGTCCAAGGTCGACGTCGGCTCGGCCACTTCGGACTGGCTCGTGCGTGGCGATGACCAGACGCTGCCCCTGCGCACAGGCGCGTCCCTGGAGATCGTCGTTCGCGGGTCCGAACAACAGCAGGTCGACGCGAGCGTCAGCGTGTTCCCCGTGCCGCAGAGCTCGGAAGTGCCACCGATCGTCGCTCATTCGGACTCCGAGGGCGTGATCCACGTACTCGGACTCGCACCCGGGAGCTACGACGCGCGGCTCACCGACGTAGAGCACAACCATCGCAACTACCTCGTCCGCATCAAAGATCTGCTGCCCAACGAGCACCGAAAGATCGACGTCGCCCTGCGCCCGAGACCGTCGCTCGCAGTTCGAATCGTGGACGAACGTGGGCTGAGTCCGGCTCGAGTCACGATCCGCGACGTCAGAAACCCCGCTCGCAAGCCCGTGACGTCGCGGCGGAGAGACGACGGGTTGTTCGAGCTTCGGAAACCGGACGGCGGCGCCGTCCTGTCGGTCTCCGACGGAGAAGGACGGAGCGCAGTCACGTTCTTCGCCAACAGCAAGTTCTATCCCCAACGGAGTCTGAACGGAGTCCCGAAGCTCGTGCTGCGAAAGACCTGTAGCGTGCTCGTCCGGGGTGATGGAATCCCGGCGGACAAGCGGCCTGCGCGAGTCATCTTGGACGTTCTGCACGAGCCACGAGACGGCAGGTTCATCGTCGAACGCCGGGCGGGAGTGTTGGGCGACCAGGGCGAGTGCCGTTTCAGCGGGATTCCCTCCGACACACCGTTCATCGTCCGGACGAGCGTCAGACAACGCGGTCTGCCCGTCCTCGTCCAGCAGACCACCGGCGAACCCGGCTCCCGGCAGGTCGTCGACGTCGAGTTCGGCGATGACATCCAGTTCAGGTTGCGGGTCACCGACACGGCAGGCGCCCCGTTGGCAGGAGTCGGTGTTCTGGTTTCCGCGGCCGCGCCCATGAACCTCGGCGGATCACTCCACACCCCGAGGTCCTTCGGCTGTCACAGCTTCGTGCGAACGGGCTCGGACGGAACCGCGTCGATGGCGGGACCTCGAAACTCGGTGGTCAGCCTCGAACTCGTCAAGAGCGGATTCCTGCCGATCACGCGAACCGTCGAGCTCCTCGCCCACATGCAAGAACACACGCTCGCCCTCCGAAGGCTGGTCCCGGTCGAGGTGAAGCTCGTCACGACCGAGCACACGCCGATCACTGGAGCCTTCGTCGAGGTCTTCTTGCTGGGCGGAGAGAAGATGAGTCCGATCTGCATCACACGCAGTGACAGCCGGGGACACCTGAAGTTCCGGGTCCCGGACGACTCGAACATGGTTTCACTGAAGGTGCATCGCGACGGCAAGAAGCAAATGCTCACGGCCAACGTCGAGCGGCACCGCATTCGCGAAGTCGAGGTTCGGTAGGAGCGAGCCGCGGCCGATCCGTGCTATCGTATGCCTTCATGGCACGGAAGCCACGCGAGCACTTGGTCGACGACCTGCTCGACGCCACCACCGCCGCGGTCTGTCCCACCCGGAGGAACCAAGCCATGGTCAGAGTCCGTTTCGTCGCTTGCATCGTCGCGCACCTCGTGATCGCGGGCGCAATCGCCGCCCAGGACCGACCCAAGCCGTCCGGGATCCTCCCCAGGGTCAAAGCGCTCCCCACGATCGAAGTCGCCTACCTCGGCATGACGACGACGGCGTGCTCACGCGAGGCGGCGGAGGCTCGTGGTCTCGAGATCGCGGTATGCGTCCACGGCCAGTTGGTTACGGGGGTCAAGAAAGGCGGCCCGGCGGACAAGGCCGGGATCGTCGTGGGCGACATCGTGCAGACGCTCGACGACGACAAGATCGACAGTCAGGACGACATCGCCGACTTCCTCGCAGTGAGCAAGCCCGAGCAGAAGGTCACCCTGCATCTCGTTCGGGCCGACGGCAAGACGCGGAAGCTCCAGGTGATCTTGGGCTCGAAGCGGGTGAGGGCTCCGAAGGAGCCCCGGCTCGAGTGGCAGTTTGCAGGTCTGGGACAGCTCGACGAGGCACTTGCCAAGGCGAAGAAGGAGAAGCGCCTCGTCCTGGTCGGCCTGTCCGGTGCGGAGACGTGATGACCGGCCACGCGGTTCGAGGGCCGTGCGCTCTCCAAGATCATCAATGACCCCAAACTCATCGAAGCCACGAAGGACGCTGTGCGGGTGTTGATCCGACGACCTCACGCCTACGAGTTTCGCCAGGAACATCCGACCTCGGTGATCCCGGGCTTGACCGTCATGAACGCGGATGGCCGTGTGCTCGGTGGAACTGCGGTTCCTTCCAAGAAAGCGGTCTCGACGATCATCGAGTTGCTAAAGAAAAAGGGAGCGGTGGTGCGCTGACCGGTGCCATCGCTCACAGGTCAGATGCGCGGGTTCGTTCTGTTGCTGGTGATGGCCGTCCTCGGGCTCTGCTTGTGGCTGCTGCTGCATGCCGGGGAGCAACAGGTCGGGGCAGCGAAAGGCGCCGTGCGTGACCGGGCCACCAACTCCAAGACGATCGTGCCGGCGCCGACTCGCGAGAAGGCTGACAAGGACGCCGAGAGCAGGCAGGAGCTCGCCGAACAGCAACCGGAGCCGGTCGTGTTGGATGTCGACCACACGTCGCTCCCGGTGGCCGTCGACGTCGATCGTCTGGGTGGTCTCCCCCCCGACCCGATCGGGATCGGCAGCTGCGCGCTCGTGTTGCACCTGTTGGACCGACGGACCCGGCGCCGCGTGGCAAGCGAGGTGACGCTCTGGCGTCTCGACGCGCCGGCGAGTGTGAACTGGACTCGAGGAGATCAGCCGCAGTATCAGGTGAACGTCCCGCTGCGCGGCGTTCGGTTCGAACACCTCGTTCCCGGCCGCTACCGCGCCGTGTGTCACGCCGAGCGCGCGGACGCACCGGACCCGCCGTCGTTCCGCGTCGACGGTAGCGAGACGCGCGTGACGCTGGAGCTCTCGCTGCCCGAGATGCGGCATGCGTGGCTCGTACTCTATGACGAGGACGGTAGTCTGGTAGAAGAGGCGGAGATGCGCATGGGCGCACGGACCTCCCGCCCCCGGTTGGTCGGGACGCGGGATTGGGTCAAGCGTCGAAAGCTCGTCGGCGCGACGCCGAAGTCCGCCGGCAACCGGCGACACGGCGGCGGGTCCCAAGCCGACTTCACGCAACATTCGTGGGTGCGCGTTCGTGCGGGAGCCAGGGGTTTCGACTTGGGCTCGTACCCGGGTGATCCACGGCAAGTCACCGTTCGTCAAGCCATCGAGTTTCGCGTGGGCGATGGACGCCGCGCAACCATCGAGGTGCATGGTGCTCACCACGGTGAGCGCGTCTACTACTCGGTGATGCCTCGCCGGGGACCGGTGCTCGACGCATTGAAGCTGCCCGACGGACGCAACGGTCACGCCATTGCGAAAGAGGTGACCGTGATTGGCCGTGAGCTTCTCGCCGGCCGGGCAACGACCGAAAAGCCCTGGCGCCAGTTGCCGATCTACGTGCTCGTGCATCACGCCGATTACCAGAAACTCTCCTTCGTGTTTCGCCTCGGCGATGGCCCGCTCGCGACACGCTACGTGAAAGCCAAGGCTCGCTGACCCCGTCTACGGCGCGGTCGGCGCGAACTCCCGGTGACACGGGGACCGGATTGACAGGGTTCTGCGTGACAGCTAGAAGGGCCGTGTTCGGAACCGTCTTTGTTCATTGAGGTCACCATGCAATCCCCGTGCAACGTCCTAGCACGAATTGTGCTCGGCACGATCTTCTCTCTCGCCATCTCTGGTGTTCTGGCGGCGCAGCAAAAGCAGGTATCAGAGCCTGCAGCTCCCAGGCTCGGACCGAAAGGAAAGAGCAGCGTCTCGATCCCCTACACAGGCGCGGCCTCGCGGCTGACGACCAGTGGCCAACCGCAGAACGAAACCGCTATCGCGGTAGACCCGTCCAATCCCCTTGTCCTCATCGGTGGGTTCAACGACTACCGACTCGGGACCGGCTTCGGCGGCCAGGGAGTCGTCACTTCCTCCGACGGTGGCGCGACGTGGACCGACCGCGGCATGGCCATCGCCATGCCCACCAACTTCACCAACAGTGGTGGTGATCCAGGAATCGCGTTCGATTCGAACGGCCGGGCCTACTACTGCCACCTCGCCTCCGGAGCTGGAGCTTCGAACTTCACCCGGAACAATGGCGTGTTCGTCGCATCGAGCACCAACGGTGGTGCGAGTTGGGGGACGACCGTGGCAGTGGCCAGCAACACGTGGCCGGCCACTGGTACCGTGCCCTTCGAGGACAAGCCGTTCGTCGCTGCCGACGAGTTTCCCGCAAGCCCGTACACTGATCGTGTCTACGTGAGCTGGACGCGGTTCTACGACGGCAATCATCCCAACGACGGCGCAACGGGTGGCGGCGACATCTTGTTCTCGCGGTCGACCGACAACGGAGCCACGTGGTCGGCTCCGCTCAGCCTGACGGACTCCACGCTGCAGCCCGGAAACGGCGGAACGGGTACGGCAGGCACGTCGTTCGTCCAAGGCTCCGAGCCCGAGGTCGCGGCGAACGGCGATGTCTATGTCTGCTACCGCTACGGCGGCCGCGTGGACGTCAGTCGGTCTACCGACGGCGGTACCACGTTTGCCGCTCCCACGCAGCCGTTCGGCACGTCGTTCAGTAGCGCAGACGTTGCCTCTCCTCTGCCGAACGAGACCTTCAGGGTCAACGCGTTTCCGAACATCGAGACCGATCCCACGCGCCCCGGCAACGTCTACGTCGTCGCCGCGAACGATCCGGATGGCAAGGGAGTCGGCAGCGACGGAGGCGACATCATCTTCAGTCGTTCGACGGACAACGGCGCGACGTGGGGTGCGACCGTGACCCTGAACGACGACGGGTTGGGGAAGAACCAGATCTTCCCGTGGATGGCGGTGGATCCGATCACCGGAAACATCTGCGTGATCTGGTACGACACGCGGCTCGACGCCGGCAACCACGACCTCGATGTCTTCGGCACGTTCAGCTTCGACGGCGGTGTCAACTTCACGTCGAACGTCAGGTTCACGGACAACACGTTCGATCCCGACACCGCTCAGTTCATGGGCAACTCGTTCTTCGGGGACTACAACGGTCTCGCAGCGGGCGGCAACGTCTTCCATGCCCTGTGGACGGATGCGTCGACCGGCGAGCAGGAGATCTTCTACGGGTCCAAGAACGCCGGAGGTCCGCTCGACATCTTCATCATCGTCGACCTCTCGGGCAGCTTCATCGACGACCTCGCCGAGTTCAAGACGCAGGCATCGGGCATCATCAGCTCCCTGACTGCTTCGAACCCCGACACCAAGTTCGGCCTGGCAAGGTTCGAAGACTACCCGATCGCACCCTATGGCTCCGCAACCTTGGGGGACTCGGCGTACACGCGGGTCTCGGACCTGACCACAGACACGGCAACCCTGTTGACCACGATCTCGGGGCTGAGCGCCGTGAGCGGAGCCGGGGCGGATGGTCCGCAGAGTCAGTTGCCCGCGCTCTACCAGGCTGCGACCGGTGCCGGACAGACCGTGCCCGGGTACCCGGCCGCCGGTATCCCTGCCGGACAACAGGCCAACTTCCGCGACGGAGCGGTCAAGCTGTTCCTGCTGTGGACCGACGCGAGCTTCCACAACCCGGGAGATCCGGGAGACCCGACAGGAGGTTATCCGGGTCCGAGCTTCAACCAAACGGTGGCCGCGATCGCGGCTCTCGACCCACCCAAGGTGCTCGGCATCCTCTCCGGGTCAAATGCTGCCGCTCTCGCCGACCTGAAGGCCATGGCGAACGCGACCGGCGCGCTAGCTCCCACAGGCGGCGTGGACTGCGACAACGACAACGTCATCGACATCCTCGAAGGCGAGCCGCTGGTCTGTCCCATTGCTGCCTCCGGCGTGGGAATCTTCAACGCCGTGGTGTCCATCGTAGAGGCCGTGCCGAGGCCGCCGTTTTGCCACAACGGTGGCCCGTACACCGTCGAGTGCCAGGGCGGGACCACCTCGCTGAAGCTCAAGGGAACGGGTTCGTACGATCCGGACGGTGACTCCCTGTCCTACCTGTGGACAACGGATTGTCCCGGCGCGAGCTTCGACGATCCGACCAGCGTCACACCGACGCTCACGATCGATACGTCCTCCGGCACGGGTCTGGTCTGCAACGTGACGTTGAAAGTGACCGTGGTCGGCGGCGATCCCGAGGAGACGAGCTCGTGTCCGACCACCGTCACCGTCGTCGACACTACCCCACCGACAATCGACGTCACCAACCAGACGATCAAGCTCTGGCCACCCAACCACAAGTACGCGACGGTCAAGGTGGAGGACTGTGTCCTCGGCGCCAGCGACGTGTGTGACTCGACCGTGGGGGTCGGCTCGGTGACGATCTCGAAAGTCAGCAGCGACGAACCGGAAGACGCCCTCGGCAATGGCGACGGCAAAACGCTCGATGACATCGTCATCAGCAACGATTGTCGGTCGGTCCTCCTGCGCAAGGAGCGAGCCGGCGGCTCGAACGGTCGTGTCTACACGATCACGTTCACGGTGAGCGATGCTGCCGGAAACACCAGCACCGCTACGTGCAAGGTCGGTGTACCCATCGAGAGCGAGTTGACGGCGACCGACGACGGACCGAGCTACACGGTGCACTGCAACAAATAGGCTGCACGCCTGTCCCCGGCGATCGGGCCGGCTGGCCTCCGTGCGGTCGAACCCCCACCGGTCTTGCCGGCTCCGATCGTTGCTCTGCACCCGCTTGATCGCCAGCCCAGGGTTTCGCAAATTGGTCGGCCATGACACCGGCCCTCGAGATCGAGAAGCTGACCAAACGCTTCGGGGGCAACGTCGCCGTCGACCAGCTGGATCTCACGATTCCCCGGGGTGAGCTCTGGGCGTTGCTCGGACCCAACGGTGCCGGCAAGACGACGACGCTGCGCGTGGTCGCCGGGCTCTTGCGGCCCGATCGCGGAACGGTCCGGGTCATGGGCCATGACGTCGCCCGGGATCCGATCGCCGCCAAGCGCGTGCTCGCGTTTCTGCCCGACGACCCGTTGCTCTACGGCAAGCTCTATCCGCTCGAGTATCTCGAGTTCGTGGCCGGGCTGTGGCGCATCGATCCCGATCGCGCCGCGGCGAAGGCCGAGGAGCTGCTGGGCTGGCTCGATCTGGAGACCAAGCGCTCCGAGAGGATCGAGGCCTTCTCGCGCGGCATGCGCCAGAAGCTCGCACTGGCCGGCGCTCTCATCCACGACCCCGACGTAATGATCCTCGACGAGCCCTTGACAGGCCTCGACGCGGCGACGGCGCGGCAGGTCAAGGACCTACTGCTCCAGCGCGTGAAGACCGGCAAGACGGTGATCCTGACGACCCACGTCCTCGAGATTGCCGAACGCCTCGCGCAGCGCATCAGCATCATCGACCACGGCCGAATCGTCGCCGAGGGGACGCTCGAAGAGCTCAGGCAGCGGGCGCACAGCGAACGAGCCGCGACGCTCGAGGACGTCTTTCTCGAGCTCACACGCGCGGCGGACGCCTGATGCGCCTGCGCGCGGGCACCTGGCCCTGGCTGCTGGCGCACGAGATGCGCATCGCGTGGCGTAGCTTCGGCCAGAGGGTCGGCACCTGGACGTTGGTGCTCGGTGGCCTGCTCTGGCTGCTGTTCCACATCCAAGCCGGCTACCTGATGCGATGGCTGTCCCTGGCCACGCTCGAATCCTCCGGGCTGGCTCTCGCGGGGTTCTTGTTCTGGATCGTGTTCACGCTGATGCTCTCCGGGGCCGTCGTCCTCTCCGTCAACGCGCTGTTCGACAGAGGCGACCTGGACTTGCTCATCTCGTCGCCGCTGCCGACGAGGACGATCTTCGTGGTTCGCGGGCTCGGGGTCGCGCTGAACTCGGTCGCCCTGTTCGCACTCGTGTTTCTACCCTTGGTGCACATGGGAATCATCGAGGGCCAGTGGGGCTTGCTCGCCGCCTACCCCGTGCTCCTTGGCATCGCGCTCGGCATCGCCGGCATCGCCTTCGCGGTGACCCTGTTTCTCGTTCGCTGGCTCGGCGCCCGGCGTGCGCGTGTCACGGCCCAGGTGCTCAGCGCCGTGATCGGCGCGTCCGTGTTCTTGATCTCGCAGATCCCGAATCTCGTCTCAAAAGACGTCAGGACCAGCTCCACGTCTGCGCTCAGGGCCGCGGTGCGCTCGCCCTGGCTCGACGCATCGAGCCCGCTCTGGTGGCCCGTGCGCGCGCTGTTCGGCGATCCGCTGCCGGCACTTGCGACGATCGTCGCTGGCTCAGTGCTCTTCACCGTCGTGATCGGTGCGACCAGCCGAGCCTTCGTCTCCGGAACGCAGGAATCCGTGACGAGGCCCGTGCGCCGCCGTCGGCAGGACAAAGCCCTGCGGTTTCGCTCAGGGTTCGCGCGCAACATCATGCGCAAGGAGGTCCGCCTCATCCTGCGCGACCCGAACCTCATCGCCAAGACGCTGCTGCAGGTGCTCTATCTGCTTCCGATGTTCTTCGTGTTCGCGCGCCACGCGGAGTTGGCGCTCATTGTGGCGCCGGGTGTCATCTTCCTGCTCTCTCCCGTGGCCGGCAACCTGGCCTGGATCACGATCTGCGGCGAAGAGGCACCGGAGCTCGTCGGCAGCGCGCCCGTCGATCGCGAGAAGGTGCGCTGGCTCAAGGCCGCGGCGGCGTTGCAGCTGGCCAGCTACCTCGCCTTGCCTTGCATTCTCTTCTACCTGGTGCGCATGCCGTGGGGCGCTCTCGTATTGACGCCATATCTTGCGCTCGCCCTGACCGCCTCGGTCGTGATCCAGGTCTGGGGCGGCAAGCCGGCACCGAAACGCGATCTGAGAATGCGCCAGAAGCAGAGCGTGTCGCTCAACTTGATCTCGATGATCAGCACGTTCGCCCTGGCGGGCGCCTGTTATCTGACACTCGTCTCCTCATGGTGGGCACTCGCCGTCCTGCCGCTGGGGCTGCTCGCGCCCGGCGTCGCCTGGACGATGCGACAAGCCGACGCAGTTTAGTCTCCTGCTACGACGTGCCCAGCACCTGCAGGATGTGCAGCGCGCCGAGCCCTCCGGACGGGATGATGATCGCCCGGATCAGCGGGCTCGTGAGGAACGAGCTATAGGCGCCGGAGTGGTCGGCAGAGATTTCCTCGATCAGTTTGCGGACACGGTTGGCCTTCGACTCCTGCTTGGGCCCCGACATGCTGTCGACCCTGCGCCTGAGCTCTTCGAGAAGCCGCGCCTTGGATCTCCTCGTTGCGAGCCGCAGGAGAACGCCCGAGGTAGCGGCGACTCCGGCGGCGAGGGCGACGACGATCACGAGCGAGGTCGGCCAGATCATGTTGTCGAACAGCGGGTTGCGCGACAGCGCGAGAATGAAGATCCCGATGAACGGGTAGTAGATCGTCTTCTCGACCGCTTCCGTCCGCCTCCCGATCAGCTTCCATCGCAACCAGGCCGAACGGACACTGTCATCGCTGATCTTGGGACCTGGGTAGTTCTTCAAGAGGGATTTCGACCACTTCAACTTCTCACTCGTCAAGATGTGTACGAGGGCGTTCGTGAGCCGCGTCGAGTCGAACACCTGGAAGATCAGGAACACCACGGACAGAACGGCAATCGTGAGACACGTCTTGTCGACGGCGAGGACCAGGCTTCCGCGGCCGGGCCGATTCGGAAACCCGATCAGGGAGAAGACGCCCAGGCTGATCAGGAAGAAGACGACCAAATGCGGCGTGAAGCGAATGATGCTGCGCATCCACTCGCCTCGCTCGACATAGCCCCGCCATACCTCCTCTGCTTTGTCCGTGCCGGGGAGCGACAGGCCACAGTTCTTCATCATTTTCGCCGTCTTCGATTGCGAGTCGGACCAGCACGTAATGCTCGTGTCGATGTAGAGCTTGCGGAAGGCGGTCACGAAGTTGCTCGCCTTCCAGTCGGAGTTGAACTTGCGAAACGGTTTGGCCAGCGCAGCCCACCAGGCCCGGCCTGTCGGGGGGGCTTCGCACTCCTTGTCCTCGTCTCCGAAGAGTGTGCACCCGATGTCGTGCTGGTTCTCGGTGAGCAGCTTGTGGCACGCGTAAATCGAGTACCAACAGACGAGCACGGCGATCACGCGGATGAGATCGGCCGGCCAGATGCTGATCCCCTCGAAGAAAGCCAACGGTTCGCCACTCGGGCTGTCGTGATCGTAGGCTGCAACCAAGAAGAACGCGAAGACCGGAATGAGGGCGAGGAGGGTCCACGCCGCCGCCTTGTGTGGCTCGAGCAGGATCTGATGCGAGAAGTCCCGCAGCGTGCTGTTGAACGGGAGCAAGAACAGGATGACGGCGAGGACCCCCACGACCAGGATCAAGATGTGGTACGTGGGCCACAGCTTGCTCTTGAACGTCAGGTTGTACGCGCCGGAGCGGGCAACCTCGTAGATGGCGGGATGCGGCATCTGCACGCGCATGCCGGCCTGGGCCGCATCCCTGCTCCCCTCGCTGGACGTTGGATCGATCACGGGGTGCTCCGCCTGCCGAGCCGCGAGGTTTCCGACCGCGAGCAGCGTCGCACGGTAGGTAGCGGTTTGGTAGGCGTCCCGAAACGGCGGCGTCGCGCCTTGCAGCTCCGGACGCAGTGACAGTCCGTAGTGGGACGCGATGATGAGGTTGCGGGTCTTGCTGTAGTGTCGCTGACACAGAAGGCGATCGTCGAGGTCGGTCGTGAACAGCACCGCTTCGGGGAAGTGTCGGCGCAGGAACTGGATCAGGAACAGCTTGTCGTAGACGTCGCTGCCGAGGATGCCGACGGCGCGGAAGTTCCGTTTCGCGGAAACGACCTCGCTCGTGATCCTGCGGATGTAATCCGCCTGCCCCAAGCCCGTCGGGGAATCGCTGATTATCCGGCTCGACTCGAGGTTTCGTTTCGTCTCGTCGGCGATCCGTCCGTCGATCCCCTTCAGATAGCGGAACGTGTGCAGGTTCGACAGGAGCGTGTCGTTCTCGCTGACAGTCGTCTTCCTTTTCTCGAGATGCTCGACGATGGCTTTGCGAAAGCTCGTGGGCATCTCCCGCGCGAACAGCGAATCCCATTCGGCCACGATCGCGACCTCGTCCCTCGCGAGGTCGATGCGCAGCGCCAACTCGTCGACGATCGCCCGCGCCAAGACCTCGTCGTTGCCCATCACGCGCAGTACCCGCGCGCCGGTGCCTGCTGCGATCCGGAACTCGGCCATGCCCCGCCCCGTCGCCGGGCGTTCGTCGTGCCCGAGGCGGGTGGAAGGGACGGTTGCCGACGTGGAGTAGAACACATAGTGTTCGGGCCTTGCGAACGCTGAGAGCTTGTCCTCTGGCAGGCTGCTCGCGGCCCGTTCGTCGTGGAGCGCGCGCAATCCCTCCGAGCCCATCGGGCCGATCACTGCCATCTTGGGGTCGACCGCGTCGCCCTCCGAGAACATCTCACGGGCCAGGTAGGCCATGAGGTGACCCATCCGCTGCGCGGGCTGATCCCCGAGGAACCCGACGTCGAGCCACAGCGTGATCACGATATCCGGTGGCAGAGCGCCGTATCCCCAGCTTGGTTCTGTCCGCTTGTAGACCTTGTACGGGACGAGGAACGTCGAGCCTCGGCAGTTCTTGCGCAGCTCGGAGTCCTCGGGGGCGAAGCAGCGCGGATCCTTCACACGGACCGGGAAGTACCGAATGCTGTCGTTCGCGATCGCTTCGAAACCGGACTGGTGGAGAGCGGCCTGCACTGCGTACCGCATGCGGACCCTGCGGTTCTGATGCTCGGGAAAGCAGCCCCCCGGGATGTGAACAGGTAGAAAGAGGACCTTCGCCGGGTGGATTTCGCCGAGTCTCGCCTTCCGAAGGCCCGCCCGTGACTGCAGTGCTTTGACGAGCTTCTTCACTCCCTCGACGAGCGCGAAGGGGCGCATCGCCGCGAGTTCCGCGCAGGGCTCGGCGCGGGCCTTCGCGCCCGCCTTCGGGTCGGACGATTCACCCGCCAACGTGGCTTCGTTGACCCCGGTGACTCCGTCGGTCCCATTGACTCGCTTCGTGCGATTGCCTTGGCTGGGCATTCTCGTGACAACGGCGGGCTCCCATGGTCGCCGCTTCGACAACTCGGCCGTGCGCCGTCCCCAGTCCTTCCACGCCTCCGCAATGACGTCCTGCCACAGCCGAGCCGGAGTCTCGAAGAACTGGCCGTCCCTCGACTTCTGGAGCATCCACGCATCGGGCCGTGTGTCCTCGATTGCCGCCGGCGTCGAGATGACCCCGAGGGCTGAGGCGACGAAGAGGACCAGGGCCGTAATCGAAACCAGGGGCGACTGATCGGACTGCACAGCGCGAGCCTCCTGGAGCGAGCGCTCGGCCTCCCGGCCGTGCTCGTCCTCTCCTCAGAGCGGACTGCGTTACCGGCCCGAAGCGAGAAACTCGACTTCCGGGAGCTTTTTCTGACCGGAGCTCGCCCCCGGACCCGAGCCCTGCCAGACCCGCGGTCACGCGCCCGTGGGTTCGTGGCGTGGGAACAGCGCCTCGCCGGCCGCGATCTCTTGCCCGGCAGCGAGCCCACCCCAAGTCGTGTCCGCTTCGCCGGCCTCGACCGCCTCGGAATCGAGCCCGAGCTCGCGCCACAACACCGGCATGCGATTCGGCAGGAACGGCCACAGCAAGATCGCGGCGATCCGGAGCGCTTCGGCGCAGACATGGAGCACCGTACCGGCGTTCGGGAGCTGATCGGGCTGCTTCGCGAGCCGAAACGGCGCCGTCGCCTCGATGTGGGCGTCGACCGCGCGAACGATGTCGAGCGCGGCCTGACCGGCTGTCTGCAGATCGCAGCTGCCCATCGCAGCGTGGTACGTCGCGACCGCGCGCTCGGCCGTCGCCTGCAGCGTACCGCAAAACACCGGATCGTCGCCGCGCGGTTGGACCTCGCCGCCGAAGTAGCGCACCGTCATCTTGGTCACACGCGAGACGCTGTTGCCGATCGTGTTGGCGAGGTCGGCGTTGTAGGTGTCGACGAAGCGGGCGTGGGCGAAGTCGGCGTCGGTCACGCTGAGCGGCCCCTGCGTCGCGAGGAACCAGCGCAGCGCGTCGAGGCCGAAGTCACGCACGTATTCGTCGATCTTGGCGAGATCGATGAAGTTGCCGAGCGTCTTCGACATCTTGCGACCTTCGGCGATCCAGAAGCTGTGCGCGTAGACCTGCCTCGGCAGCGCGACCCAGTCGTACCCCGGCTGCTTGCGCAGCGCCATCAGCATGGCCGGCCAGATGCAGGCGTGGAACCACAGGATGTCCTTGGCGATCAGGTGCAGATCGCACGGCCAGAACGCGCGCCTCTCGTCGATGTCGACCGTCGTCAGGTAGTTGAACAACGCATCGATCCACACGTAGATCACGTGAGCCTCGTCGCCGGGGACGCGGATCCCCCAGTCGCCGCTCCCCGTGCGCGAGATCGGAACGTCCTCGGCGTCACGGATCCTCGCGACGATCTCGTTCTTTCGCGCGTCGGGCTGCACGAATGACGGATGCGCGGCGATGTGATCGAGCAAGGCTTCGCGGTAGGCCTCGAGCTTGAAGAAGTAGTTCTTCTCGGTCTTGCGCACGAGCGGCTTGCCGTTGATCGGGCTCTTGAAGTCGTATTCCTTGGCCTTGATCGCGGGCACGTACTCTTCCTGGCCCGCGTCGTACCATCCCTCGTAGTCGCCGAGGTAGACGTCGCCCGACTCCAGCAACGCGGCGAAATACCGGCGCACGCGGTCCTTGTGGCGTTCCTGGCTCGTGCGGATGAAGTCGTCGTTGGAAATCCCGAGCTTCGCGAACGTGCTCTCGAACGCGGCCGCGTTGCGGTCGGCCCATTCCTGCGTCGTCACACCCTGCTCGGCGGCCGAGTCGACGACCTTGGCGGCGTGTTCGTCGGTGCCCGTCAGGAAGAACGTGTCCTCACCGACGAGGCGGTGGTAGCGGGCGACCACATCGGCGACGGTCGTCGTGTAGACGTGCCCGATGTGAGGTTCGTCATTGACGTAGTAGATCGGTGTCGTGACGTAGTAGCGCGCGCGTGACATCGGCGCAGTATACACGGGCACAGAAGTCGTTCACCGTGTTCCCGACTCAGCGGCGCGCCAACGCACTTCATCGACGATCTGCTAGAACGATAGAAAAGGTGTCTTCCATGAGAGGGTCGACCGGGTCAACCCCTTGTTGGGGGAACGATTGGTTTTGTTCGGGGCCGCTTGCGGACCTGCATCTCCGAGTTTCAC
>Ga0210086_1000573_pt1 | contig 20827 bp, 18 predicted proteins | sample China_Galinas_PW_3_FD_184867 | JGI IMG/M metagenome (GOLD analysis project Ga0210086, IMG submission 184867) | Wetland microbial communities from San Francisco Bay, California, USA, that impact long-term carbon sequestration - China_Galinas_PWB_D2... | ecosystem: Environmental > Aquatic > Marine...
CGCTGTGCGGCCGGGACCCCGCCGCACTCGACGTCGACGGGCTGACGCGCGCGGCGCTGGAGTCGTTGGCCGAGAACACGTCCGACGCCCAGGTCGCCCCGCTGCTGTGGACGGCGGTCGGCGGTGCACCGGGTGCTCTGGTGTACCGCGCCGTCAACACCCTCGACGCGATGATCGGCTATAAATCAGCGCGCTATGCCCGATTCGGTTGGACCGCAGCGCGATTGGATGACGTCGCCAACTTCGTGCCGGCCAGGCTTACTGCGGCGCTCGTCGTCGTCTGCGCGCCATTGGTCGGGGGATCCGCCGGGGGAGCCGTCCGGGCATGGCGCAGCGACGCCGCGCGGCATCCGAGCCCCAATGCCGGGGTGGTCGAAGCCGCTTTCGCAGGCGCGTTGGGTATTCGGCTGGGCGGCCCGACACGCTATCCGCATGGGCTGCAGATCCGTCCCACCCTGGGCGGCGGCCCCGTGCCGGAGGTCGACGATCTGCGCCGTGCGGTCCGGCTGTCGCAAATCGTGCAGACCGCTGCGGCGGCGCTCGCCGTCGGCCTCGTCAGTCACATCAGTACCGCCAGAGGCGGATAGATTCTCGGAGAAAAGCGATAGCGCTTGCGCGCGCGACCCATTTGCTGCTTCGGGATCAACGGTTGCGATACGCCTCCGCGCGGCTCAACACGCCGACAACGGTGACGTTTCGGCGCGCGTCGTCGATCCGGTAGATCACGCGATAGGTGCCGCGGCGGGCGCTGTAGCGATCGTGTAACGGTGGCCGTAACTGCTTACCTACTCGGTGCGGGTTTTCTAGCAGTGAGCCGACGATGAACTCGTACGCAGCGAATGCGACCGATTCCGGTAATTGTTCAGCCAGTTGCCTACGCGCAGTAGGAGCAATGACCAACTCGTATCGCTCTCCGGTCACGCCCGCGCTCGGCGTGCTCGCATCGCCTCGGCAAGGGTGCTCTGGTCTTCACCTTCTCCACGAGCAAGTTCGGCGTCAGCCTCGCCGAGTGCCTGCAGTGCTGCGGTGTTCGACAGCACTGCAATGGTTTCCTCGAGTGACTCGAGATCGTCGAGGGCTAGAAGGACCGCGACGGGACGCCCATGCACCGTGACAGTGACGCGCTCGTGCTGATCGCCGACACGCGCTACCAACTCCGACAGGTGGGCCTTTGTCTCGGCAAGCGAGCTTGTCTCCGGCATAGTCATAACTATGACTAGTTTGGCGTTGGTTGTCCACACGACTTCCAAGCCAGACGGCAGTCGTTGTGACATCCTTTTCGCGTGTCCGCGCCGCCTTCGGGGGTTGTGACTTTCTTGTTCACCGACGTCGAGGGTTCGACCCGTCGGTGGGAGGCCGACGCCGACGGCATGCGGGCGGCGCTGGCCGCGCACGATGAGGTGTTGCGTGCGGCTATCGAGGCGACCGGCGAAGCAGAGTTGCGGGACGGCGATTACTTCGGCACGGTGCTCAACCGTGCCGCGAGGGTGATGGCTGCCGGCCACGGCGAGCAGATCTTGCTGGCCGACTCGACGGCAAAGCTGCTCACCGGAGTTGACCTGCTCGACCTGGGCCCGCGCCGGTTGCGCGACTTGCCTTTGCCGGTAGGGGTGTTTCAGGTACACGCGCCCGGGCTGCGTACCGACTTTCCTTCGTTGAAGACTCTCGACGCAACGCCGGGGAACTTGCGCCCCGCGGTCACGAGCTTCATCGGTCGCGAATCAGAGATCGGGGAGATCGAGCAGGCCGTCCGAACGCATCGGCTGGTGACCTTGACCGGGGTGGGCGGGATGGGCAAGACGAGGCTGGCAACTGAAGTTGCGGCGGGGCTTGCCGAGGAATTCCCGGGTGGCGTTTGGCTTTTCGAGTTGGCGACGGTGACCGATCCAGAGGCCGTGCCGGATGCGGTAGCCGCGGTGTTGGGCATCATTCAGCAAATAGGGCAGAGTGTTACTGAGTCGATTACGGCCGCGCTGGCGGACCGAGTCCGGCTGTTGGTATTCGACAACTGCGAGCATGTTCTCGACGCCGCGGCCGATCTGGTCGAAGCGATCCTCGCCCAGTCGGACACACTGAGGATTCTGGCGACGAGCCGGGAGGGACTCGGCGTCGCTGATGAGCAGTTGTGGCCCGTACCTTCGCTGGACGTCGACGAGGCGGCGGTTCAATTGTTCGTCGAACGTGCCCGCGCCGTCGCGCCACATTTCAAGATGTCCGACGCCGACGGTGCCGCAGTGGTGGAGATCTGCCGTCGGCTTGACGGCATCCCGTTAGCCATCGAGCTGGCGGCTTCGCGGATGGCCTCGATGACGGCGAGCGAGGTGCGTGATCGTCTGGATCAGCGGTTCCGGCTGCTGGTCGGCTCTCGCCGCGGTCTGGCGCGCCACCACACGTTACGCCATGCGGTGCAGTGGTCCTACGATCTTCTCGGCCACGTCGAGAAGTCCGTGCTGACAAGGTGTTCGGTGTTCGCCGGCGGATTCGATCTCGAAAGCGCCCGCGCCGTAGCGGGATTCGATGATGATTACGCCGTCTTGGATGTGCTGGACGCTCTCGTGCGTAAGTCGCTACTTGTCGCCGACCGATCGACGGGGCGTACCCGGTTTTCAATGCTGGAGACCATCCGTCAGTTCGCCGAGGACCAACTCGCTGCGAGCGGGGAGGCGGAGGATGTTCGGGCAACCCACGCCGGCCACTTCGCGCAGCGCATAGCGGACACCATGAAGCTGTGGGACAGCCCCCGCCAGCGGGAGGCCTACTCCTGGTTCACCGCCGAGCTCGTCAACCTACGCACCGCGTTCAGGTGGGCCGCGGACAACGAACGTCTCACCGATGCCGTCACCATCGCGACAAACTCGGTGATCCTGGGCAACCTGGTCGAACAGTACGAGCCGATAACCTGGGTCGAAGAACTCATCGAGCCCGCCCGCGCCGTGGATCATCCTGGGCTTGGCGCCCGCTACGAGATGGCGTCGACTTGCTGGCTTGTTGGGCGCGGCGAGGCGGCTCTTGGCTACGCCGAGGCCGGTCAGGCGTTTCTTGCCGACCACCCAGACTACGAACTGCCGCACGGAGCCGACGGCGTACTTGGCGCTGCGTACAACTACATCGGCCAGCCGGACCGGGAGGTCGCGTGGTGTCGGACCCAACTCGGGCGCGGTCGCAACACTCACACGCTCACCCGGGCGACTTTGGTCTTCACGTTGGGACTCGCTGGTTGCGCTGAGGAAGCGATGGAGGCCGCTGACGGCCTCGTCGAGGCCGCAGATGCCACCCGAAATCCATATGCGCTCTCATACGCACTCTTTTCGGTCGGTTTTGCCCTACGGGGGATCGAACCCGACCGCGCGTTGCATGCCTTGCGTCGGGGCATGGTGATCGCTGAGGACAGCGGTAATCGCAGCAATGTGTCAATCATGTCGATCGCTCTGTCAAACCTTGAGATCGCGCACGGCGACCCGCTGGCCGCGCTCGACTTCGCCGCTATGGCAATCCGCAACTACCTCGACTCAGGCGGCGCAATACAAGTACCGTCGCTGTGCTGGCCGCCATTTTCGACCGGATTGGACGATGCCAATCGGCGGCCACCTTCGTCGGCTTCGCGGTCAGCCCGCTGACCACCACAGGCATGCCTGAGCTCAACACCGCCATCGCGCACCTACGCGAAGTTCTCGGGGATAAGACTTATGAATTGCTTGCCCAGAAGGGCCAAGCGATGACCGCGGCGGCCATGGCGGCGTATGCGTACGACCAGATCGAGAAGGCCCGTCAGCGCCTGCGGCCGTAGCGGTCGGCGAGCTTGTCCTCGGTGGTCACCGGCGCAGCTGGCTTTGCCGCCGATTCCCGCCGACGCTGCCGAACTTCCGCATACACGAAGTAGCCCAAGCCGATTGGTGCGAGAATCCCGAACGCGATCCATTGGATTCCGTACGACAGGAACGGGCCTGCGTCGAGATGCGGCAGCGGCAGCACGCCGAGACCACCCGGCTGGTCTTCCACCAGTTGCAGATAGGGTGCCGCCAGGGCCGCGCCGGTCAGCTCACCGACCTGCTGCGTGTTGATCGAATACACCTGTGCCATAGCGCTTTCGGTGATCGGTGCCTTATCTGCCGGCTGCTCGGAGTCGCGCAGCCGCGCGGTGATGGTGACCGGTGCCGTCGGCGCAGCCGGAATCGGTGGCATCCGCGAACCCTTTACCGGGCGCACGTATCCGCGGTCGACGAGCACGGTCGGGCCCCCGTCGACGACGAACGGCGTCAGCACCTCGAACGCCGGCTGGCCGTCGACAACCCGCAGCCGCGCCAGCACCGATACCCCGGTGTAGTGTCCCGTCGCGGTCACTCGGCGCCACTGCGCCGAATCCGCCTGCGGCAGAAGCGACGTCACCGGCACCGGATCGGATGTCAGCGACGCGGCGATCTGGTTGTTCTCGCGTGACGTCTTCGAGCTCTTGCCGAGCTGCCATGGCGCGAGCACGGTGAAACACAGATAGGCGAACGCCGCGACCACCAGCGCCAGCGCGACCCAGCCCGGCCGGAACACGAATGCCCAGCGCCGCATCAGCCGACCAAGCCCCGGGTGGCCAGCTGCGCCTCCACCCACTCGTGCAGCCCGGGCAGCGACGCCTCGATCACGTCGAACGTTTCCTGGAAGTCGGCGTGCGCTCCGTAATAGGGGTCCTCGACGTCCAGTGCGTGTGCGCCGGACCGCGGGTCAAACGACCGCAACAGCCGGACCCGCTCGCTCGGTACACCAAGGTGGGCCAGCATCCGCGCGTGGTTGCGGCCCAGCGCGACAACCAGATCCGCGCTCAGGTGGTCCTCAGCCAGCTGCGCCGCGCAGTGCGCCGTCGGATAACCGTGCGCGCGCAACACACGGCTCGCGCGCTCGTCGGCATCGCATCCGACGTGCCAGTCACCGGTGCCCGCGCTGCTCACCCGCACATGCTCGTCTAGACCGCGCTCGCGCAGCTGGTGGGCGAACATCTTCTCCGCCATCGGCGACCGGCAGATGTTGCCGGTGCACACGAACGTGACGTGCAGAAAGTCAGACACCGAGAACCTCGCGCAGCGCGGACACCGTCGGGACCTGGGCGAGCGGACGTGCAACCGAAGGATCGTCGAAATCACTGCCGCCGTAGCCCCATTCGACCACCACGGTGTCGATACCGTGGTGTGACGCGCCGTGCACGTCGTGGCTGCGGTCACCGACCATCAACACGTGCTCGGGCAACGGGTCGAGCTGGGACAGCGCGTGCGCCACGACCTCGGTCTTGGTGGCGCGGCCACCGTCGAGGCTTGCGCCGGCGATCACCTCGAAATGGCCGTCGAGCCCGAAGTGCTCGAGGATCTTGCGGGCCGTCGGTTCCGCCTTGGAGGTCGCCACCGCCAGCCGCACGCCCGCCGCGCGCAGGTCGGCCAGCAATTCGGGAATCTCGTCGAACACCTCGTTGAGCACCCAGCCGCGGGCGGTGTAGTCCGCGCGGTACGCCGCGATCGCGGCGTCGGTCTTCTCGCCGAGACCGAGGGCGCCCAGCGTCAGGTGCATCGGCGGGCCGACAACCAGCCCCGCCAGGTCCGGATCGTCCGGTACCGGCACCCCGACGTGCGCGAGCGCATGCCGGAAACTCGACACGATGCCGGCAGCCGAGTCGGTCAGCGTGCCGTCCAGGTCGAAGATGACGAGTTGCGGCCGTGAGCTCACCCGTACATTGTCCCTGTGCGCTACCACGGCGACCAAGCGGCGCTTCCCGGGATGCTGGACTTCGCCGTGAACGTGCGCGCCGCAGCCCCGCCGTGGCTGCTGGACCGGTTAGCCGCCCGCCTGCCCGACCTGGGCCGTTACCCCAGCCGGACCGACGAACGCGCCGCGACGGAGGCGGTCGCCGCACGTCACGACCGGCGCGACGACGAGGTGGTGCTTCTGGCCGGCGCAGCGGAGGCGTTTTCCCTGTTGGCCAACCTGCGCCCGCGCCTGGCCGCCGTGCTCGCCCCGTCGTTCACCGAGCCCAAAGCCGCGCTGACGGCCGCCGGGGTGCCTGTCGAGCACGTCGTCGTGGCGCCGCCGTTCATCGTCGCCGGCGCCGAGGTGCCCGGCGAGGCCGATCTCGTGGTGGTGGGCAACCCGACCAACCCGACGTCGGTGCTGCATCCACGGGAGCACATCCTGCGGCTGCGCCGGCCGGGCCGGGTGGTCGTGGTCGACGAGGCCTTCGCCGACGCGATACCCGGGGAGCCGGAGTCGTTGGCCGGCGAAGCGCTGCCCGACGTGTTGGTGGTGCGCAGTCTCACCAAGACGTGGGCGCTGCCGGGACTTCGGGTCGGCTATGCGCTGGGCGCACCGGAAATGCTGGCCCGGCTGACCGCGACGCGCCCGCACTGGCCGCTCGGCACGCTGCAGTTGGAGGCGCTGGTCGCGTGCAACTCCGCGGAGGCGGTGGCAACCGCCCAAGAGCAAGCCGCGCAATTGGCCGCGATGCGCGCGCAGATGTGCGAGGGACTCGAGCGAGCCGGTGCGCGCGTGGCCGCGGGTTCCGCGCCGTTCGTGCTGTTCGAAGTGCCCGACGCGCACCTAGTGCGAAAGCGCCTCGCCGAGAAGGGGATCGCAGTCCGTCGCTGTGACACGTTCGTTGGGCTGGACGGGCACTACCTGCGCGCCGCGGTGCGCCCGGAGTGGCCCGCCTTGGTTGCGGCGCTTTCGGAGATCGTATCTTGACCGTGCGACTGCGCGACATCATCGACGTCCTGGAGCAGGCGTACCCGGCCCGGCTGGCGCAGCAGTGGGATTCGGTCGGATTGGTGTGTGGCGATCCGGACGAGACTGTGAAGGACGTCGTCGTCGCCGTCGACGCGACCGCGGCGGTGGCCGCCGACGTGCCCGACGGGGGACTGCTGCTCGCGCACCACCCGCTGCTGTTGCGTGGTGTCGACACGGTCGCGGCGAGCACGCCGAAAGGGGCGCTGGTGCACACCCTGATCCGGACCGGCCGCGCGCTGTTCACGGCTCACACGAACGCCGACTCGGCGTCGCCTGGGGTGTCCGACGCACTGGCGGAGGTTCTCGGCGTGGAGGTGGACGGCGTGTTGTCGCCGCTGTCCGACGGGCCGGCGCTGGACAAGTGGGTGGTGTTCGTCCCGCCGGAGAACGCCGACGCCGTCCGGGCGGCGATGTTCGCCGCGGGCGCGGGCCAGATCGGCGACTACTCCCACTGCAGCTGGAGCGTGACCGGCACCGGTCAGTTCCTGCCGCACGAGGGCGCGACACCGACCATCGGCAGCGTCGGCTCCGCCGAACGGGTGACCGAGGACAGGGTGGAAGTCATCGCGCCCGCCTCCGCCCGGCCGCCCGTGCTGTCCGCGATGCGTGCCGCGCACCCGTACGAGGAGCCGGCGTTCGACGTGTTCGCGCTGGCGCCGCTGCCCGGGGATGTCGGACTCGGCCGGGTCGGCTCGCTGTTGTCTCCAGAACCTCTGCACGCGTTCGTATCTCGCGTCCGCCGTGCGCTTCCGGACACGTCGTGGGGAGTTCGCGCGGCCGGTGACCCGCAGCGGAAGGTGTCGCGGGCGGCGGTCTGCGGGGGAGCGGGCGATTCGCTGCTCGACGCGGCGACTGCTGCCGGTGTCGACGTGTACGTCACCGCCGACTTGCGCCACCATCCCGCCGACGAGCACCGGCGCGCGTCCGACGTGGCGCTGATCGACGTCGCACACTGGGCAAGCGAGTTCCCCTGGTGCGCACAGGCAGCCGATCTGTTGTGCAACCAATTCGGTCCCTCGCTGACTGTGCGGGTCTGCGACATCCGCACCGACCCGTGGAACATTGAGGACGTGACGTGATGAAAGCTGCGGTAGACCAACAGCGCTCGCTGGCCGACGTCGTCGAGATCGACGCGGAGCTGGCGCGGATCACGCACCGCCGTGCTCGCCTGCCCGAGACCCAGCGATACGAAGAGATACAGGCCGAGCAGCGCGCGGCCAACGATCGCCTTGCCGCGCTGCAGTTGGCCCTGGAAGATCTGCAGACACAAATCAACCGGTTCGAGACGGAGATCGAAGCGGTGCGGCAGCGCGAGGACCGGGACCGCTCACTTCTGGCCTCGGGAGCCACCGACGCCAAGCAGCTCAATGACTTGCAGCATGAGCTGGAGACGCTGCAGCGCCGTCAGGGCAGCCTGGAGGACTCACTGCTCGAGGTGATGGAACGCCGTGAGGAGCTGCAGCTCGACCAGGCCCGCGAGCTCGCCGCGATCGACGCCCGACAGGCCGAGCTCCTCACGGTGCAGCGGGCCCTCGACGAGGCATTGGCCGAGTTCGACAAGATCACCGAGGACCGCACGAAACGGCGGGCGGAACTCGTCGCGAGCCTGGACCCCGAATTCGTGGCGCTGTACGAGCGTCAGCGCTCCTCGGCCGGTATCGGGGCGGGGCTGTTGCAGGGCAAGCGATGTGGAGCGTGCCGCATCGAGCTGGATCGGGGAGAGCTCGCCCGAATCTCGGCGGCCGCCGACGACGACGTGCTGCGGTGCCCGGAATGCCGCGCGATCCTTTTGAGGGTGACATGAAGGTGATCGTCGAAGCCGACGGCGGCTCGCGCGGCAACCCCGGCCCAGCCGGCTTCGGCTCGGTGGTGTGGTCGGCCGATCACTCGACGGTCCTGGCCGAGATCAAGGAGGCCATCGGCAGTGCGACGAACAACGTCGCCGAATATCGCGGGCTGATCGCCGGTCTCACCGAGGCGGCGAGGCTGGGGGCCACCGAGGTGCGTGTTCTGCTCGACTCCAAGCTGGTGGTCGAGCAGATGTCCGGACGATGGAAGGTCAAACACCCGGATTTGGCCGAGCTACATCGGGAAGGGCGCCGGCTGGCGTCAGCATTTCAGCATGTCACGTTCAGTTGGGTTCCGCGCGAGAAGAATTCACACGCGGACCGCCTCGCGAACGAAGCGATGGATGCCGCTGCGACGCTCGACGATCCACCGCAGACGGCGGCGGCGACAACGTCATCACCGGCTGGCTGGACCGGCGCGCAGGGCGCGCCGACGAGGCTGCTGTTATTGCGTCACGGCCAGACCGAATTATCTGTGCACCGGCGCTACTCTGGGCGCGGCGACCCGGTGTTGACCGATGTGGGCAGGCGCCAGGCCGACGCCGCCGCGGATTACGTGGCCCGGCGCGGCCGTATCGCGGCCGTCGTCACCTCTCCGCTTCAGCGTGCCTACGAGACCGCGGCCACTGCGGCCAAGGCGCTGGGCATCGACGTCGTCGTCGAAGATGACCTGATCGAAACCGACTTCGGCGCCTGGGAAGGGCTCACATTCGTCGAGGCAGCCGGGCGCGATCCAGACCTGCACCGAAACTGGCTGCGCGACACCAGTATCGAACCCCCCGGCGGTGAGAGCTTCGCCAGCGTGGCGCACCGGGTTCGGCGCGCCCGAGACCGGATCATCGCCGAATACGGCGGCACGAACGTGCTCGTCGTCTCGCACGTGACGCCGATCAAGACGATCCTTCAACTGGCACTCGACGCCAGCACGAGCATCCTGTACCGGATTCATCTGGACCTCGCGTCGCTGTCCATCGCCGAGTTCTACCCCGACGGCAAGGCGTCGGTGCGGCTGGTGAACCAGACGGACTATCTGCCCTAGCTCCTCCTAGCTCGAGCCCCGGACGAGATCAGAGGTGATGCACGCTTTTCGCTGGGATGCGTGTCGGTAACCTGATTTCGTCGGGCGGGGCGGACCGGCTAGCGCGGGCTCAGGTGCACGGGCATGTGCCGCACGCCGGCGTGCTTGTTGCTGCGGACGTATTCGACCGATCCGGTCAGCGACACCTCGCCGACGCGGTCCAGCAGCGCGTCGAGCACCACGCGGACTTCCATCCGCGCCAGCGCAGCACCCAGGCAAAAGTGGGTGCCTCGGCTGAAAGCTAAGTGCGGGTTCGGATTTCGCGCAATGTTGAACGTATAGGGATCAGTGAACACCGACTCGTCGCGATTCGCCGACGCCCACCAGAGCGTCACTTTGTCGCCCGCTCTGATCTGTTGACCGCCGATTTCGACATCACGCGTGGCGGTGCGGCGGTTGTACGGGGTCGACGACGCCCACCGCAGGATCTCTTCGACGGCTTTGGGTAGCAGCGACCGGTTGGTGCGGAGTTCCTCGAACGCGTCGGGATGCTCGGAAAGCGCCATCATCCCGATCGCGATGGAGTTGCGAGTGGTTTCGCTGCCCGCCGCGATGATGAGGGAGAAGAACATGTGCTGTTCCATGTCGGACAGCGGCTCGCCGTCGATGCGGCCGTGTGACACCACCGACAGCAGGTCGTCGTTCGGCTCCCGCCGCTTGAGTTCGAGCAGCGTGGTGCCGTACGCGAACATCTCCGCCGACGCCTGCTGGGTGCGCGCGGTGGCCTCGCCGACTTCGCGGTCTTCATAGTCGAGCGTGACGTTCGCCCAATTCAACAGTTGGTAACGGTCCTGCTGCGGTACGCCGACCAGTTGTGCGACCGCTTGCAGCGGCAACTCGGCGGCCACGTCGACGAGGAAGTCGCAGTCGGCCTTGGCCAGCGCGGCGTCGACGATCGAAACCGCGCGCCCGCGCAGGTCCCGTTCGATCACGGCCAACGTCTGCGGCGCCACGCTAGGGGTCAGCAGCCGCCGGAACTTAGCGTGCCGCGGGTCGTCGGTCATGTTCAGCAGCACGCCGATGGCCCAGTCGCGGGACATGTCCTCGAGCGTCGTGCCGCCACCTTCCCGGTCGCCACCGGTTTCCGACGAGAACGTGGCCGCGTCGGCGGCGGCGGTGACGATGTCGGCGTAGCGGCTGAGCACCCAAAACCCTTCGCCGCCAGGCGTGTGCGCGGTCGGAGGGTGAAACCAGACCGGTGAGCTTCGGCGCAATTCGTCGAACACGTGATAGGGAAACCCGGCCGCGAACCGATCGAGGTCGGTCAGGTCGACGTCGTCGGGCACGCACTAACGGTCTCACACGGCGTGTGAACGGAGTTTCTATTGTTACTGGTGGTACGGTGCGCGGCGGTGTCTGAGCTGAAAAGGCGAAAGTTCATGGCTGGGCTCGCCGTCGCCATCGTGTCCGGCGTCGGCCTTGCTCGCTGTGAGGTGGGAGCGGCGCCGCGGGTGCGTGCGGCGCCGAAAGACGCCGCCCCGCCGCCGCAGCCGGTCCGACTGCCCGGACTGCTGCCGCCGCCCGCGCCGGCGTCGCGGATCAGCCTGCCGGGCAACGGCGCTCTGTGGACGCTGCCCGGAGATGGCGACTTGCTGGCGCTGACCCTCGACGACGGAGTCGACAGCGACGTGGTGCGGATGTACACGCAGTTCGCCAAGGACACCGGGCTGCGGTTCACGTACTTCGTCAATGGCCGCTACGGCTCCTGGACCGACAACAGGGACCTGCTGCGTCCGCTCGTCGATTCCGGGCAGATTCAGTTGGGCAACCACACGTGGTCGCATCAGGATCTGGCCACGCTGCCCGTCAAGAAGGCGCTCGACGAAATCGCGCGCAATCACACATTCCTGAAGAAGACGTACGGCGCGAACGCCCGCCCGTACCTGCGGCCGCCGTACGGCAGCCGCAATGCCCGCGTCGACGAGGTTGCGGCAGCGGTGGGTTACACGGTGATGACGCTATGGTCCGGGGATCTGGGGGATTCAAAGGTCGTCAGCGAGGACTCCATCGTGAAGGCGGCGGACAAGTTCTTCACGCCGCAGACGATCGTGATCGGTCACCTGAACCACAAACCCGTCACCCATGTCTACGGCCACTTCGTCGATCTGATCCGGGACCGCAAGCTGCGCTCGGTCACACTCAACGACATCTTCCTGAAGCCACCGTCAGCTGTGTGACCGACTTGTCGGTGATTCACGTGCTCGCCGAGCAGGCCACTGTCGACGGGACGGACAGCACGCCGGGCTATGTACTCCTCGACCGAGGCCCGCGTGCGAGCCCATGCCGACCTATGACCCGACCCAATCGAGGTCAAACGCGTTGCTGATGGCGTTGGCAAGGGCTGATTCCTGCGACGCGAGAAGGTAGCCGATTTGACGACCAACGTCAGACATCGGGATCGTTTGGATGTTGTCGCAACTGACGACAGACGGTTGGTTCAGCCCGTTCGCCACGCCTAACGGGACTTCGGTGGCCAGCCCTCGGATGGTTGTCGTGATTGGGGCGACGGTGACGTTGGTGAGAAGCGGACGCACGACCTCGCGGGTGAGAATCAGGACGGGTCGGGCCTTATCAAGCTGGGCGACGTGGACAGGTCGCATCAGTCGATGTCGAGGACAGTACGAGCAGAGTGGCCGGCCAGCGCATCCAAATCACTCGGCGCTGACATGCTGGCCGCGAGGATCTCCGCGTCGCGTTCGGCGAGACGACGGCGACGTTCCCGTTCCAGCGCCCGCACCACAACAGCCGCACGGCTGCGTGCATGTTGTCCCCGGACTTCGTCATCGATAAAAGCGACGATCTCGTCGGGTAAGCGGACCGCAATTTGTGTGCTCACTTCATAGATGGTACCAGTTCGGTATGCACTTCAGGAGTCGAATGCACTGACGACCAACGCGCTCAGCTCCCGCCGCCCTTCTAGCGCGGCGACTAATCAGCGTGCTCTGCGTCGTCGTCTTCCTTGCTCTCCGTCTCGCCCGTGGGACGCACGAAGCTGCGCAAGAACCCGTACAAGTCGTTCGCAGCGGCCGGCTTGGTCACCATCCCGATCTCGGTATGCACGGCCTTGCGCACGAGATCGTTGGTCGTCATGGCGAGCTGCTCGTAGTAGTCCCCGATGGCGTTGACGACCTTCTTGCGCAACGCCGGGTCGACGAGGTCGGGTGTCGCCTCGTCGAGGCGGTCGACGATGTTGCGCAGAGTTCCGATCGCGGCGCGCTGACTGGCTTCGACCCGCTCCAGCACCTCGTCGGACAGGTCCGACGCTCGCTGCGTGACGGTCTTCTTCTCGCTGCTCTTTGCCATGACCCTGCTCCTCGGGTTTGAATCCTGCAGTAAACCCTGACATCAGAATGCGCTTCGAACCCGGCGTTGCGTAAGGGTCGATGGTCCCTGTTTCGACGGAATATCATGGACGAGCGGACGAGTTGGCCGGGCGGCCGCGGGCGGTAGCGATACCGCTCGAGGAAAGTCCGGACTTCACAGAGCAGGGTGATTGCTAACGGCAATCCGAGGTGACTCGCGGGACAGTGCCACAGAGAACAGACCGCCACCGTTCGCGGTGGTAAGGGTGAAACGGTGCGGTAAGAGCGCACCAGCATTCCGGGTGACCGGAATGGCTCGGTAAACCCCACCCGAAGCAAGGCCAAGAGGCCGCGACGAAAGCCGCGGCTGCGCGTGCGTCCGAGGGCTGCTCGCCCGAGCACGCGGGTAGGCCGCTCGAGGCACCCGGTGACGGTGTGTCCAGATGGATGGTCGCCACAACAGAATCCGGCTTACAGGCCGGCTCGTCCGCCTACAGGGCCTTTTTCGCCGCCTTGTCGAGCGCCTTGAGCGCGGAACCGAGTTGTTCGCGACACTGCCGTGCGAAATCGCTCTCGCGCTGGTACAGCACCCCGTAGGTGAACGTGTCTTCGCCGGCGGCCTGCGCGGCCTCTGCCTGCTGACTTAGATGCGTACGGCTGACGATGCTGTCCTGGTGATCGCCGAGCAGGGATTGGATGTCCTTCGCGGCGTCCGACACGTTCTTCTCACCGATCGCTGCCGCGGTGTAGCGCAACCTCTTTGCGGCCTTACGGATCCGGTGCAATGCCTCGTCGCGGTGCTCGGCCTCGGCTTTCCCGGTGGCTTTGGCACGCTTGCGCACCCGCTTGTAGCCCGACTCGACCGTCGCGTCCGACGAGGTCTCCTCGCCCAGAGCGGCCGGCACCGGTTCGGCGGCCACCAACCCCTCCAACGCATCGAGCAGCCGGAAATACCGCTGGGAACGCATGGCCACCAACGACTTTCGCCACCCGGACCGGTATCGACGGCGCGCACCCTCCACCAGCCGCTCGCGCACCGGTCCGCGCAGAAGCTCAGGCGGCAACTCCTCAAGGGCCTTGTCGTAGCGTTCGGCGAGCACTTCGGCGTCCCGGGCGAGCCCCAACACGCTGGCCAGCTGGCGCAGTTCGTCCAAGATCCACGCGTCGTCGGACAACCCGAACGCCGACTCCGACGCCTGCAGCAGACTGCGAATCTTTCGGCTGGTCACCCGCATCTGGTGTACCGAGTCGTAGACGTCAGATCGCACCGCGCGGTCCCACGTCAGCAGATTCTGCACCTCCTCGGCCACCGCCCGGTGCACGGGATCGTCAACCAGGGGCTCCGGGGTGGCCGGTGCCGAGCCGTCCAGCACGCGCGCCAACTTCGAGCCGTGGCCTGCCGGCTGTGCACCCGCGTCGAGCAGCCTGTTGGTCAACCGGTCCAGCAGCAGTGCACCCGCAATTCCGTCCGCGACGGCCTGCTCGGACAGTTCGAGTTCCCACTCCCGCCAGCGCTGCTCGGTGTCGTCACCGTCGGCCCACGCCGTCACCTGGTCGTCGGCGAACTCGGCCAGCGGCATCCCGTCGGCACCGTACAGCTGGTGGACGGCGCGGCTCGTGGTGATTCGCGCAACGGGCGCCAAAGCACGGTCGCGCACGATCGCCAACACCACGTCGCGCAGTTCGCCCGGAACGTCCTCGCCGTCGCCCAGCGGGGCACGCACCTCGGTGCGGCTTTCCGGCCCCGCGGGCAGCTTCAGGTGCCAGCCTGCGTCGGACCCTCCGGTGCGCCGGCGCAATGTGATGCGGTGCTCGGCGAGATCGCGCCCGGGGGTGTCGTAGTAGACGGCATCGAGCTCCTGGGAGGGGGTGCGCTCAACACGCGCCACCGCCGCGAGACCGTCGAACGAGGGAGACACCGTCGAGTCGACGACGTCGAACTTGCGCTCAACCTCTAGGTGTTCGGATCGTGCCACGGCCGATAGCGTGCCACACCCAGGTTAACGACCCCAGCGTCAGAAGCTGTGCTCCTCGGCGGGAAACGCCCCGCTCGCCACCTCTTCGGCGTATTGCGTTGCAGCCCGCGACAATTCGGCGCCGACTTCGGCGAAGCGCTTGACGAATCGGGCCGTCTTGCCACTGGTCATTCCGGCCATGTCCTGCCACACCAGCACCTGTGCGTCGCAGTTGGGTCCGGCGCCGATCCCGATCGTCGGGATCGTCAGCTTGCCGGTGATCTGCGTGGCCAGCTCGGCCGGCACCATCTCCATCACCACGCAGAACGCACCGGCCTCGGCGACCGCGATCGCGTCGGCGATGGTCTGCTCGGCCGCGTCGCCACGCCCCTGCACCCGGAAGCCGCCGAGTGTGTTCACGCTCTGCGGGGTGAAGCCGATGTGCGCCATCACCGGAATGCCTGCCGCGGTCAGGACCGCGATCTGGTCGGCCACCCGCTCGCCGCCCTCGAGCTTGACCGCGTGCGCGCCCGCCTCCTTCATGAACCGGGCCGCATTGGCAAAGGCCTGTGCAGCGCCTTCCTCATACGTGCCGAACGGCATGTCGGCCACCACCAGCGCATGCGGTGCGCCGCGCACCACCCCCCGCACCAGCGGGATGAGCTCGTCGATCGAAATCGGCACCGTGGTGTCGTAGCCGTACACGACGTTGGCGGCAGAATCACCGACCAGCAGCACCGGGATGCCGGCCTCGTCGAAGATGCGTGCGGTGGAGTAGTCGTAGGCCGTGAGCATCGCCCACTTGTGGCCCTCGGCCTTCATCTTCTGCAGGTGATGTGTGCGGATCTTCGTGCGCGCGGGGGCATCACCGTAAACCGTCTGCTCAGACATCGTTGTCCTTCAGTTGTCGCATCGATCCTCGTGGCCCAACCGGGTCCCCGGGTTCGCTGGCCAGTTCAGTCTGCCACTTGAGCACCTGAAGCTGAATGCTGGACCGAGTGGACTTTCTCACACGCCGCGCACCTACCATCAGCGGCATGCAACGGCTCAGTGGGCTCGACGCCAGCTTCTTGTACCTCGAAACGGCTCAACAGCCGCTGCACGTCTGTTCGATCCTGGAACTGGACACCACGACCATTCCGGGCGGCTACAAGTTCGCCGAGCTCAAAGAAGAATTGGTGCGGCGGATCAGGGCTCGACGGCACCGACCCGGGGCAGGGCGGCCGGGTGGCGGTGATCACCAAGGTGCACCACGCGGGCGTGGACGGTGTCAGCGGGGCCAACCTGATGTCGGTGCTGTGCAGCACGGAGCCCGATGCGCCGCCGCCCGACCCGGTCGACGGGCCCGGGCCCGTCAACCAGCTCGAACTCGCCGCCACCGGGCTGTTCCGGTTCGCCACCCGGCCGCTGCAGCTGGCCAAGGTGGTGCCGCTCACGCTGGCCAGCGTCGTGGAGACGGTCCGGCGCGGTGTCGCCGGCCAGGCGATGACAGCGCCATTCCGGGCCCCGCAGACTCCGTTCAACGCCAAGGTGACCGGCCACCGCAACATCGCCTGGGCGCAGCTGGCACTCGACGACCTCAAGACCGTCAAGAACCGGTTCGACGTCAAGCTCAATGACGTGGTGATGGCGCTGTGCGCCGGCGTGCTGCGCCAGTTCCTGATCGACCGCGGCCAGCTGCCGCACGAGCCGCTGGTCGCGATGGTGCCGGTGTCGGTGCGCGACAAGTCCGACCGGAGCGGCCGCAACCAGGTGTCGGGCATGTTCTCGAAGCTGGAGACCCACATCGCCGACCCCGCCGAGCGGCTCCGGGCCATTGCCAAAGCGAATTCGGTTGCCAAGGAACACAGTTCGGCGATCGCAGCGACGCTGCTGCAGGACTGGTCGCAGTTCGCCGCGCCGGCGGTGTTCGGGATCGCGATGCGGGTGTACGCGAGCAGTCGGCTGACCCAGAGCCGGCCCGTGCACAACCTCGTCATCTCCAACGTGCCCGGGCCGCAGATGCCGCTGTACTTCTTGGGCGCCGAGATCAAGGCCATGTTCCCGCTGGGGCCGATCTTTCACGGCTCGGGCCTGAACATCACGGTGATGTCGCTGAACGGCAAGCTCGACGTCGGCATCCTGTCGTGCCCCGAACTGCTGGGAGACCTGTGGGATCTGGCCGACAAGTTCAGCAGCGGGCTCGACGAGCTGCTCGCCGCAAAACCCTGATCGGTGGTGCGGCGGATCATCGGGCCGCCATGGCAGCATGTGGTGCCATGAGGAGCCCAACTCGCCGCCCGTTGTTGGTTGTCGCCGTGCTGGTGCTCGCTCTCGTCGGCTGCAGCCGGCTCATCGACGGCCAGGCCAGGCTGGCGATGCCCACGGTCGGGGCGCCGATCGCCTGGGATCGGTGCTCGTTCACGACCACCGACATCAGTCCGCTGCTGGCCAGCTCCCAATGCGGCAAGCTCGGCGTACCACTCGACTACTCCAAACCGGACGGCGATTCGATCTCGATCGCCGTGATCAAGTTCCCTGCTACCGGCGCCAAGATCGGCTCGTTGGTTATCAACCCGGGCGGGCCCGGCGAATCCGGGGTCAACGCGGCCATCGGGCTCGCCCAGAACCTGCCGCGGGAACTGCGTGAGCGCTTTGATCTCGTCGGCTTCGACCCGCGGGGCGTGCGGCTTTCCAAGCCGGCGTTGTGGTGCAACTCCGACGCCGACAACGACGCGATGCGCGCCGACCCGATGGTCGACTACAGCCCCGCCGGGGTGGCCCACATCGAACAGGAGACCAAAAAGTTCGTCCAGCGCTGTGTCGACAAGATGGGCAAAGAGTTCCTGGCCAACGTCGGCACCGTGACCGTCGTCAAAGACCTCGATGTGCTGCGCGCCGCGCTGGGCGATCCGAAGCTGACGTATCTGGGCTACTCGTACGGAACGCGGATCGGCTCGGCCTACGCCGAGCAGTTCCCGCAGAACGTGCGCGCGATGGTGCTCGACGGCGCGATCGACCCGAACGCAGACCCGTTCGAGGCCGATATCCGGCAGGCCGAGGCGTTCCAGAAGGCGTTCGACGACTTCGCTGCCGACTGCGCGAAATCGCCCGACTGCCCCCTCGGCACGGACCCCGCGAAGGCGGTCGAGGTCTACCACGGCCTGGTGGACCCGCTGGTGGAACAGCCTGCGCAGACGAGCGACCCGCGCGGGTTGTCATATCCCGACGCGATCGTCGGGACCATCCTGCCGCTGTACTCGCCGACGTTGTGGCTGAACCTGACAGCCGCACTCGACGAGCTGAAGGGCGGCCACGGGGACAAGCTGCTCGCCCTGGCCGACCAGTACATGGGCCGCGACGAGGACGGCCACTACACCAACGCGACGGACGTGCGCTCAGCGGTGAACTGCGTTGACCGCCCGCCGATCACCGACCGCGACCGGGTGGTGGAGGAGGACCGTCGACTGCGTGAGGTCGCGCCGTTCTTGAGCTACGGCGAGTTCACCGGGTACGCCCCGCTGGGCACGTGTGCGTTCTGGCCGGTGCCGCCGACGAGCCAGCCGCATCAGATCTCGGTACGGGACCTGCCGCCGGTGCTGGTGATCTCGACGACGGGGGACCCGGCCACCCCGTATCAGGCCGGGGTCGACCTGGCCAGTCAGCTGCGTGGTGCACTGCTGACGTACGAGGGCACCCAGCACACCGTTGCGCTGGAGGGTAATCCGTGCGTCGACGCCGTCGTCACGAAGTACCTGATCGACTTGACGCTGCCGCCGCCCGACGCGAGGTGCTGACGGGGGTGCGCCGCTGGGCCCGGCTGGTCGCGGCACTGACGGTGATGCTGACGATTGCGTCATGCACCCGGGTTGTCGACGGCAGCGCGGAGATGGCGCATCCGGCGCTCGGCGCGGCGATCCAGTGGCGGCCGTGTGAGAAGGGCGAGTGCGGCGAGCTGGCGGTGCCGATCGACTACGACAAGCCCGAAAAAGGGGTTGCGACAATCGCTTTGATCCGATTCCCGGCCACCGGCGAGAAGATCGGCTCGTTGGTGATGAATCCCGGCGGCCCCGGCGGCTCCGGAGTCGACGCCGCAACGTGGATGGTGCGCGACGTGCCCAGGGAGCTGCGGGAACGCTTCGACTTCGTCGGCTTCGATCCCCGCGGCGTCGGCGCGTCACGGCCGGCCGTGTGGTGCAACTCCGACGCCGAGAACGACCGGGAGCGCACCGACCCTCAAGTCGACTACAGCCCGGCCGGGGTGGCGCGCATCGAGCAGGACTCCAAGGAGTTCATCCAGCGCTGTGTCGACAAGGTCGGCAAGGACTTCCTGGCCAACGTCGGCACCGCCTCGGCCGTCAAAGACATGGACGCACTGCGCGCCGCGCTCGGCGACGACAAGCTGACGTACATCGGCTTCTCGTATGGCACCCAGTTGGGTGGTGAGTACGCAGAGGCGTTTCCGCAACACGTGCGGGCACTGGTGCTCGACGGCGCGGTGGACCCCACCGTCGAGCCGATGGCCTCCACGCTGCTGCAGGCGGAGGCATTTCAGGAGGCGTTCAACGACTTTGCCGATGACTGCGCGACATCGTCCGACTGCCCGCTGGGACCCGACCCCGCCAAAGCCGTCGACGTGCTCCATTCGCTGGTCGACCCGTTGGTGGCAAAGCCGGCGCCGACCGACGACCCGCGCGGGCTGAGTTACTCCGATGCGCTGACGGGCGTGACGTCGGCGCTGTACTCGCCGGGCCTGTGGGAGAAGCTCACGACGGGGTTGACCGCTCTGCGCGACGGCGGCCCCGCCGACGACTTGCTGGAGCTTGCCGACGACTACCTCGGCCGCGACGCCGACGGCCACTACGACAACTCATCCGATGCGTTCAACGCGATCTCCTGCGTCGACAACCCGTTACCGACGGACAAGCCGCCGTGGGTCGCCTTCGACGAGCAGCGACGGCAGGTGTCCCCATGGGACAGCTACGGCCAATTCACCGGCGACGCACCGCGAGGAGCGTGCGCGATTTGGCCCGTGCCGCCGACCAGTCGCCCGCACAGCATCTCCGCGCCGGGCCTGCCCAGGGTCCTGGTGATCTCGACGACGCACGACCCGGCCACCCCGTATCAGGACGGGGTGCACCTCGCCGAGCAGTTGCACGCCGCGCTGCTCACGGTCGAGGGCACTCAGCACACGGCGGCTTTCTACGGGGACGAATGCGTCGACGACATCGTCACCCGGTATCTGGTCGACCTCGAACTGCCGCCGACGGACGCTAGATGCTGACACGTGGCTGCCGAATCCGTGCCGGATAGGTAACGTTTCGCTACCACGATGGGCACCGTCGGGGCGGGAACAGTGGGGGGCATGCGACCATGATCGCCATGTTGCGGCGGACACGTCTGTGGTTGACGCCGCTCGTCTTCTCCGTGACGTTCGCTGTCGTGCTGCCGACGGCGTGGGCCGCCCCGGATCCCGTGACCATCGAATCGCCTGTGCAGCAACCGGTTTGGGGGAGTTGCCAGCAGTGGCTGGGTGAGGTGAGTAACCTGCCCACCGCCCGCTGCACCACCGTGGCGGTGCCGGTCGACTACGCCAACCCCGCCGGCGCGCAGGCTCAACTCGCCGTCATCAAGGTTCCGGCTCGGGGTCAGCGGCTCGGCGTGCTGATGGTCAACCCCGGTGGCCCCGGGCAGTCGGCCGTCGACGTCGTCGCCGGCATGGCTTCTTCGTTCGGGGACAACGAGATAACGCAACACTTCGACCTGGTCGGCTTCGACCCGCGCGGCGTGGGCCATTCCACGCCCGAGCTGCGGTGCCGCACCGACGCCGAATTCGACGCCTACCGGCGCGAGCCGATGGTGGACTACAGCCCGGTCGGCGTCGCCCACATCGAAGACATCTATCGACAG
>Ga0210086_1000574_pt1 | contig 20799 bp, 14 predicted proteins | sample China_Galinas_PW_3_FD_184867 | JGI IMG/M metagenome (GOLD analysis project Ga0210086, IMG submission 184867) | Wetland microbial communities from San Francisco Bay, California, USA, that impact long-term carbon sequestration - China_Galinas_PWB_D2... | ecosystem: Environmental > Aquatic > Marine...
CCCGCGTCCGCCCCGGAATCGGCGCGGGCTGCCGATCGACACCGACGTGGTGGAGGTCGAGCGCCGTCTGTACCGCGACGGGACGAGCCAGTACCTGATCAACCAGAAGCGTGCGCGCCTGCGCGACATCCGCGAGTTGTTCCTCGACACGGGCATCGGGGCCGACGCCTACTCGATCATCGAGCAGGGCAAGGTCGACGCGATGCTGCTGTCGAGCCCGCAGGAGCGCCGGGTGATCTTCGAGGAGGCCGCGGGCATCGCCAAGTACAAGCAGCGCCGGATCGAGGCGCACCGGAAGCTCGAGCGAGCCGAGGTCAACCTCGTGCGCACACGCGAGCAGCTCCAGGGCACCGAGCGGCGGCTGCGGATCGTGAAGGGTCAGGCCGTCAAGGCTCGGAAGTACCGCGCGCTGGACGAGGAGCACAAGGCGCTGCGGACGGCGATCGCGTTCGACCAGTACGACGAGCTGCGCGAGCGTCTGGACGGGCTGACGAGCCGTCTGGCGGACCTGGAGACCGACCGGGCCGAGGGCGTGGCGAGGGTGAGCGAGGTTGAGGCGCTCAAGCAGGAGGCGGAGTTGGCGCGTCACGACCTCCAGGCGGAGCTGAAACGTGTGGAAGATGCGCGGACGTCGGCCTCGCACGCCGGCGAGCACGCGCGCCAGCGCCTCGAGCTGACGGCCCGTTCGATCGAGGAGACGCGCCGGCAGATCGGGTCGGAGATCAATCGTGCCGAGGAACTCGCGGCCAGGCTGAGCGAGTTCGACCAGGACCTCGAGGACCAGCGTCGCCTGTCGGCGGAGCTGGAGCAGCGCCGCGATGAGGGCGAACGGGCGCTGAGCGAGGCGGGGGAGCACCGCTCGCGGATCGCCGAGGAGCTGGGCGAGTTGCAGGGCGAGCTGGCGAGCCGGCGTGCGTCGGCGGCGAGCGTCGAACGCGAGCGGACGGCGATGGAAGCGTCGATCGAGGCCGACCGGCGCCGCGTCGAGACGCTGCGTGAGCAGTCGGACCGGCTGGCCGCGCGGTCACGCGACCTTGAGGCCGATCTCGCGCAGGTCGAGACGCTGCGGGCGGAATCCGAGCATGAGGCCGAGCGTCTGCACACGCGCTTGGACGAGCTTGGACAGGAACTCGGCGAGCAGGAGCGGGCGTCGGAGGCGATCTCCTTGGACCGTCGCGGGATGGCCGAGCAGCTCGCGGCCCTCGAACAGCAGCACGCCCGCCTCGACAGCCGGCGGGCGACCTTGCAGGAGATGGTCGCGCAGCGGCTCGGGCTGGGGCAGGCGGCGCGCCGGGTGCTCGAGCGGCGCGATGCCGGGAAGGGCTTCGCCGGCGTGATCGCGCCGCTGGCCGAGATGATCGAGACCGACGCCGAGCACGCGGCGAAGGTCGAGGCGGCGCTGGGCGGCGCGTTGCGTGCTCTCGTCGTCGGATCGATGAACGACGTCCCGCCCTCCGAGCAGCTCGCGGCGCTGGAGGGGCGCGTGACGTTCCTCCCGATCGAAGGTGTCGGCGAGAAGCCGGCGGCGGCGTGGGGGCTCGGCACGGTGCTGGGCGGGCGGGTCGAGGCGCTCCGCCTGAAGGTGCGCGGGTCGGACGCGCTGATCGACGCGCTGCTCGATCGGATGCTCGGCGCGACGTGGCTGGTCGAGGACCTCGACGCGGCGATGCTGCTACGGGCCGGGCCGATGCGCGACGTGCAGGGCGCACGGTTCGTCACGCGCGACGGCAGCGTGCTGGAATCGGACGGGCGCGTGTCGGCGGGGCCGGCGGATGAGGGTGAGGAGCAGTCGGGGCTCCTGGCACGCCGAACCGAACTGGCGTCGCTCGAGCACGAGTTGGGACGCCACGAGGCGAAGCTGGAACACGACCGCGCGGCGCTGGAGTCGGTGGACCACGCGGCCGGCGAGATCAACCGGCGGCGCTCGGCCCTCCAGCACGAGGTGGCCGAGACGCAGCGTCACCTCGCGTCGGCGTCGGCGCGGGTCGAGCGGTTCACCAACGACACCGAGCGGCTGGCTCGCGAACGCGAGTCGGTCGCCGGCGAGACGGCCCAGCTCGCCGAGCGGATGCGGGGCGTCGAGGCCGACGGCGAAGAGCTGCGCCGCAAGTGCGAGAGCCTCGGGCGTCTGCACGACGAGCAGGCGGCGGCGGCGGTGGCGATCGAGGACGACATCCGGCGTGTGCAGCAGCGACACGAGGCCGCCGGCGAGCGCCTCACCGCGGCGAAAGTCGAGGCGGGGCGGCTCAGCGAACAGCTCGGCGCGGCACGGCGCGAGGCGAGCCGTCTGGAGCTTTCGCGCGATCACACCGAGCGTGAGCGTCGCGATGCCGACCAGCACGCCGAGGCGGCCCGCGGGCGTCTCGACGAGCAGACGCGCGTGATCGACGAGGCGCGTGCCCAGATCGAGCGGGCAGAGGCTGAGCGGGAGAAGCTCGACGAACAGGTCCGCGGGGTCGAGACCCGCCTGCGCGAGGCGGACGCGGTGGCGCAGCAGCTCGGCGAGCGCCTGAACGCGGCACGGGCACACGCCCAGCACGTCGAACGCGACTGGAACTCGCTCGAGACCTCGCGGCGCGAGGTCGAGGTGCGACGCGAGACGCTCGAGGAAAGGACCTACGACGAGATCGGGCTCGACCTCGCGGCCGAGCACCCCGAGTACCGGGCGCTCATGGGCGACGGCGACGTGGTGCAAGTCGACCGCGACGAGGCGCAGGGCGAGATCGAGCGCCTGCGCGAGCAGTTGCGGGCGCTCGGCAACGTCAACCTCGACGCGATCGAGGAAGAGCACCAGCTCGAGGAGCGCAACGAGGACCTGATCAAGCAGGTGGCCGACATCGACCACGCGCGGACGAGTCTGACCGAACTGATCGAGAAGCTCAACGTCGCGAGCCGCGAACGCTTCACCGAGACCTTCGAGAAGATCAGGCAGGAGTTCGGCGGGTCGAACGGGATGTTCCGTCGCCTGTTCGGCGGCGGGCGGGCCGAGGTTCGCCTCATGCCGCTGGTCAAGACGATCGACGGTCAGCGCGTCGAGACCGACGAGATCGATGTGCTCGAGAGCGGCATCGAGGTGATCGCCAAGCCCCCGGGCAAGGAGCCGCGTTCGATCAGTCAGCTCTCGGGCGGCGAGAAGTCGATGACGGCGGTGGCGCTGCTCATGTCGATCTTCAAGAGCAAGCCGAGCTGCTTCTGCGTGCTCGACGAGGTGGACGCCGCGCTCGACGAGGCGAACGTCGATCGGTTCTGCAACGTCGTGCACGCGTTCACCACCTTCTGCCACTTCATCGTCATCACCCACCACAAGCGGACGATGCAGTCGTGCGACCGGCTCTACGGCGTGACGATGCAGGAACGCGGCGTGTCGAAGCGCGTCCACGTCCGCCTCGACCAGGTCTCGAGCGACGGGACGATCCGCGCCGACGCGAAGTCGGACACCGAGGAACCGCCCCCGCCCGACCCCAAAACGAACGGCGACGCGGTGCCGAAGGCGAGCGGCAAGCTGCGCGCGGCGCTGGCCGAGATGCGCGGCGAGCCGGTCGAGATCGCATCGGGAGAGTGATCGTGCCACTGACCTGTCTTCAGGTCAGTGTCTTCGTGCAGAACGGGGAGAAGAAAGAGCACTGATCCGAAGACGGATCAGTGGCACAGGTTACCGTGACCCGTACAGCTTGTCGTAGAACTCGCGGTAGGCACCGCTGCGGACGCGGCGCCACCACTGTTCGTTCTCGACGTACCAGCGGACGGTCTGTTCGAGGGCGCCCGGCCACGCAGATCGCGTCGGCTCCCACCCCAGCTCGCGCCGGATCTTCGACGCGTCGATCGCGTAGCGACGGTCGTGCCCGGGGCGGTCCTGGACGGGGCGGATCATCTCCTCGCCCCTGCCCATGATCTCGAGGATCGCGTGGGTGAGCTCGAGGTTGGAGCGCTCGTTGTTGCCGCCGACGTTGTAGGTCTCGCCGCTCACGCCGCGCTCGAGCGCGGTGAGCACCGCCTCGCAGTGGTCCTCGACGTGGAGCCAGTCGCGGACGTTGAGCCCGTCGCCGTAGAGCGGCACCCGCTCGCCCTGGATCAGGTTGGTGACGAACAGAGGGATGACCTTCTCGGGGAACTGGTACGGTCCGAAGTTGTTCGAGCAGTTGGTGGTGACGACGTCCATGCCGAAGGTGTGGTGGGCGGCGCGGACGAGCATGTCGCCGGCGGCCTTGCTCGCGGCGTACGGGGAGTTTGGTGCCAGCGGCGTGTCCTCGGTGAACTTCACGTCGGGAGAGTCGAGCGGTAGCGAGCCGTAGACCTCGTCGGTCGAAACGTAAAGGAAGCGTCCCGAGCCGGCGCCGAGCCCCTTGCCGTCGTGCGCGCGCCGCGCGGCGTCGAGAAGCGTCTGCGTCCCCATCACGTTGGTCGAGATGAACGGCTCGGAGTCCATGATCGAGCGGTCCACGTGGCTCTCGGCGGCCATGTGGACCACCGCGTCGCACGCCTCCATCAGCGGGCCCACGACGGCGCGGTCGCGGATGTCGCCCTTCACGAACGTGTACCGCGGCTCGTTTTCGAGCCCGGCGAGGTTCTCGAGGTTGCCCGAGTAGGTCAGACAGTCGAGGTTGGTCACGCGCGTTTCGGGACGCTCGCGGAGCACGAAGCGGACGAAGTTGGCACCGATGAACCCAGCGCCGCCGGTGACCAGGATGTGCTCGAACTCTCGCATGGAATCTCCGGTCACTGTACGTAGCGAGCCAGACTCCGCGGACCTTCGCCCGCGGCTCCTCGGCTACTCGAGCCGGTTCAGGACATCGGCCAGATTCTGCCGCCAGTCCGGCATCGGCCCCAAGGCATCCTCGGTCGCGGAGAGATCGAGGACCGAGTAACCCGGACGGGCGGCCGGGCGGGGGAACTCGTCCGAGGTGCACGCCTCGATCCCGCAGGCGTGCCCCAGGATCCGGGCGATCTCGACGGTGAAGGCGTGCCAGGTGCACTCGCCGGCGTCGGTGACGTGGAACGTGCCCGTCTGCCCCGCCTCGATAAGACCGAGCGAGGCGCGGGCGAGGTGCTCGCCCGAGGTCGGACGCCCGCGCTGGTCGTTCACGACGCGCAGCTCGTCGCGCTCGGCGGTGAGGCGGGCCATCGTGCGCACGAAGTTGGCGCCCCACGGCGCGTACAGCCAGCTCGTGCGGATGAGCAGGTAGCGGCACCCGGAGGCCTCCAGCCGCCGCTCCCCCGCCGCTTTCGAGCGCCCGTAGGCGTTGATCGGGTCGCGCGGGTGGTCGGTCGGGTAGGGCGTCGTCGCGCGCCCGTTGAAGACGTAGTCGGTCGAGTAGTGGACGAGCAGGGCGCCGGCGTGTGCGCACGCCTCGGCCAACGCCCCCACGCCCTCGCCGTTGACGCGCGTCGCCTCGTCCTCGTGCTCCTCGGCCCCGTCCACGTCGGTCCACGCGGCGCAGTTGATGACGGTGTCGAACGCGCCGTCGGCAACCAACGCCATCGATTCGGGTCGGGTGAGGTCGAGTTCATCGAGCGGAGGCGTCACCGGCTCGACATCGCGCGAAGCCAACAGCTCGCGCCATGCGCGTCCCAGCATGCCGTCGGCGCCGGCGAGCAGGACACGCCCGATGTCGGCGGGGTTCGTCATCAGGCGTCGGCGGGGGCGGGCGAGTCGACCTTGTTCGCCCCGCCCTCGGCGACCATGCGGGCCGCGCGGTGCAGGCTCTCGAACGTGCCCGCGTCGGTCCACCACCCGTCGAGCGTCTCGTAGGTCAGATCGCCCCGCTCGAGGTAGGTGTTGTTGACGTCGGTGATCTCGAGCTCGCCACGCCCCGAGGGCTTCTGCTTCTTGCAGATCTCGAACACGTCGCGGTCGTAGAAGTAGATGCCGGTGACGGCCAGATCGCTCGGGGGCTCGTCGGGCTTCTCGATGATCTCGGCGACGCGTCTCTCGTCGCCCTCTCCCTCGAAGCGGACAACGCCGAACCGCTGCGGGTCGGGCACCTGCTTGAGCAGGAGCTTGGCGCCCGAGCGTTGGGTAAAGAAGTCGCCGGCGGCCTTGCGGATGTTGCGCTCGATGATGTTGTCGCCGAGCACGACGCAGACCTTGTCGCCGTCGGCGAAGTCCTCGGCGAGCTTGAGCGCGTCGGCGATGCCGCCCTCGCCCTCCTGGTAGGCGTACTCGAGGTGGCGCAGCCCGAGCTGCTTGCCGTTCTTGAGCAGCTTGAGGAAGTCGCCGGCGTGCTCGCCGCCGGTGACGATCAGCACCTCGTCGATCCCCGCGTTGAGCAGGCACTCGATGGGGTAGTAGATCATCGGGCGGTCGTAGACCGGGAGCAGGTGCTTGTTGGTGACCAGGGTGAGCGGGCGCAGCCGTGTTCCCAGCCCTCCCGCGAGCACGATGCCCTTCATGGCGGCTCCCTTTCAGGCGATCGTAGCGCCGCGCGGCGCGGGGCCCGCTGCCGTCTCAAGGTCGCGGCATTCGACGCCGAGGATGCTCTCGTCGTCGCCGCGCTCGCACCGGGCGACCTCGCCGAGGATCAGGCGGCTGCGCCCTGCGTCGGGCACGCGGACCCACAGCAGAGTCCCCACCGGGACGTCGAACTCGCTGAGCAGCCCCACCCCGGTGCGGCTGAGGTCGCGGACACGCCCGGCCCAGAGCCGCTTGGGCTCGAGCTGCGAGCCGGCCTCGGCGATCTGGGCCGGGCGGTCGACTGCGCGGCGCTCGTCGCGCCGGCGCTCTGAAACGGACTTGGCTCGGATCTTTCGTTTGAGCGTGGACATGCGGCCTCCCGGGGCCGGTTAGGCCCGAGGGAGGTATCGGACATCCGTGACCGCGGCTCAAGCCGGGGCAAGATCCCGAGCCCACCGTCCTGGGCCGCCCACCCGCGTGTGACGACCCGCGGGCGCCGGATGCGCACGATGTCGTGAAACACAAGTTCCCGAGCGGGCCTGCCCCGCGCTCACTCGGTCATCCCCGAACCGGACCAGATTCCTCTGGCTTGTTCACCGCCCGATCAAGTAGACTGACCACCGGAGCCTGTTCGATTCCAGACGCCATGCTCCGGTGGATCGCCCCGCCACCGAACACACGAGGTATTGAGATGAGATCGATGACGACACAGCGTTCGAGCACCCAGACCATCACCCTTCTCATCATCGCGGGCCTGTGCGGCACCGCGCACGCGCAGACGCTCGTGGGAGACACCGTCGAGTGGTGGGGCTACCCCCAGGCGGTCGGCAGCGCGTCATTGCGAGGCTCCGCCCAGGTCGTCACGCCGGGCTACGAATTTTCATCACAGATCGGGGAGGACACGATCTCGACACTCAACGTCGAAGCGACCTCGATCCGACTCGACGCCCTCCTGAACTTCTTCAGCCCGTACTTCAACACGGGATTCGACCCGACCTACTACGAGATCCGGGACCTGGACTTCGTCGGCGAGCCGGAACGGTACATCAGCGGCGTGGACGTCTCGTTCTCGCAGGACATCACCGTGGACGGCGACTCGCCCGTGAACTGGCCGGACTTCAGCGCCAACAACGTCACGTTCACCGCCGACACCGTGCGCATCTCCATCGGCGGGTACAGCTTCCCCCAGGGGAGCTTCGTCCAGGTGGACCTCATCACCGACGTCCCGGCGCCCGCGACCGCCGGCCTGCTCGTTCTGGGCGGACTCACGGCCACGCGCAGACGCCGCCACTGAGACACCCCACCCGCTCCTCGCCGACCGAGCGACCCCGAACGCGAACAGGGGCTGCACCACAACTCGGGACGGATCCGCACGACACAGGTCGATTCATCGACCGGCGACGAAGTCGTGACCAATGTGAAGAATCCCTCAGTCCCTTCAGATCAAGGAACTTGGGGGCTTCTTCCCACAGCGGGGCATCGGATTCGAACCGATGACATCCGTGTATGCAACGCGACCCTCCACCTCTGAGCTGCACCCGCGTTGCAATCGGCAAGACTGAATCCGGACCGTTGCGTCATACACATCGCCCGGCGTCGGAGCGAACGCCGGTCGGCGGGCGCACGTAGCCTGTAAATACAGCGGCATCGCCCGCTGAAGGAGACAAGAAGATGCGATTCATCATGCGCGTGACGATTCCGGTCGATCGCTTCAATCAGGCCGTCCGCGACGGAACCGTCGAGAAGAAGATGACCAGGATTCTCGACGAGATGAAGCCCGAGGGGGCGTACTTCACGTCCACGAACGGGCACCGGAGCGGCTACTTCATCATCAACATGGACGCCACGTCGGAGATCCCGCGCTACGCGGAGCCGTGGTTCCTGCTCTTCGATGCGATGGTCGAGTTCCTGCCGGTGATGACGCCCGAGGATCTCGGCGAGGGCGGCCTCGGAGCGCTGGGCAAGAAGTGGAGTGCCTGACGCTCTCGCGGGCACGGATCCGAGCCCGCGGCTCGCCCGCGATCGAAACCGGCTGTCGTGACGGCAAAAACGAGGCCGCCGGCCATCGGCCGGCGGCAAGAGCGGGTGATCGGACTTGAACCGACGACATTCACGTTGGCAACGTGACGCTCTACCACTGAGCTACACCCGCGTTGCCGGGCCCGCAGGCCCGAGACGAAGTTAGACCCGACGGGCACGGGAGTCAACGGGGTTTGTCCCCCGAGCCCGCCCCGGGTGCCGGCGGTGCGGGTCGCGGGGATGAGATGCCCGGGGATCCGAATCCCTGGGCTTGAGAACCCGTGGGTTACTCGTCCGATTCGCCCTCCGCCCGGTCGATCGCGTCGAGGACGCCGCCGACGGTGTACCCGTCGCCGAGGAGGATGGGCTTCTCGACGCCGGGCCCGTAGACCGCCAGCAGGGGGATGCCGACCCAGTTGAGCTGGTGGAGCTTGGCCTTGCCCTCGGTGTTCTCGCCGGTGAGGTCCACTTTGATGGGCGAGACGCCGGGCCCATTGAGGCGGTCGGCAACGGACCTGGTGTGAAGAACGCTGCTCTCAAGTGCCTTGCAGTTGAGGCACCACTCGGCGGTGAAGTCGAGGACGACGACATCGCCGGCGGCGATGCGTTCCTCGAACAGCGCGTCGGAGTAGTAGCGCCAGTCGATCGGGCCGTGGTCGGTGACGCGGAGGGTGACGGCGATGGTGGCGACGGCGAACAGGGCTGGGAGGAGCGTCCAGATCGTGCGCCGGATCGGGCAGCGCGTGATGCGGAAGACGCGGACGATCAGCCAGAGCGAGGCCGCGACGCCGAAGAACGCGACGCCCCACCAGTATCCGCGGAAGGCGGGGGCGTTCGGCTCGCTGACGAACGGGCTGATCCCGGTGCCGATGAAGAACGACGCGACACCAAGCAGCAGCAGCCCCATCACTTGCTTGACCAGTTCGCTGCCCGGGCCGGAGCGGGGTACGCGCCGGACCCACGCGGGATTGGCCGAGAGGATCAGGTACGGCAGGGCCATCCCGAGCCCGATGGAGGAGAAGGTCAGCAGTGTGATGCCGGGCGACTGCTGGGTGGCCCACGCGGTCGCGGCACCCATGAACGGGGCGGTGCACGGCGTCGAGAGCACGGCGGTGAGCACGCCCCAGAGGAACGAGCCGGGGATGGTCTCGTGCTTCGGCGTGATGCGGTAGACCCACTTGGGCAGCCCTGTCGTGAACAGCCCGAACATGCCCAGGGCCATCACCGCGATGACGAGCCCGACGGCGACGGCGAACCAGCCGGTCTGGAACAGGGAGCTGATGGCAGTGAAGCCGGCGAGCAGGGCGATGGCGGCGCCGATCGCGGCGAAGAACGCGACCACGCCGGCCGACATGACCACGCCGAGCGTGAAGCAGCGGGCGCGGTTGCCGGCGGCCTGGCTCAGCCCCATCACCTTGAGCGGCACAACCGGGAGCACGCACGGGGTGAGGTTGAGGACGAACCCGCCGAGTGCGGCGACGAGCTGGAGCAGGATCAGCCCGACCACGCCGCTCGCGTCGATCGAGAAGCGCAGCCCGAAGACATTGAACTCGACGGCCTGGGGCGGCAGATCGCCCGAACGCATCTTCTCAAAGACCGACTGCTCGAACCCGGCGAAGAGGTCGGGGTCGTTGGGGGGCGCAACGGTCGAGCCGCGCACAACGACCTCGACCCCGACGGTCAGCTTCACGTTCTCGGGGGGCAGGCACGAGGTCTCGTCGCAGGTCTGGTACCCGAGGTCGATGGTGATCGTGCGCGGGCCGGGCGCGGCGTTGTTGGCGACAACCACCGGCACGTAGGCGACGGCTTTGCCTGAGAGTGTCTTCAGCAGGATGGTCGGCGGTCCTTCCATCCCCGGGTTAGCGACACGCGAGTCGTGCAGTTCCGGCCACTGGATCGGCCCGAAAGTCAGCCCGGCGGCCGGCTCGGGCGTGATCTCGGTGTTGATGGCGAACTCGGCGACCTCGGGGGGGAGGGCGTTCTGGGCCTTGGCGGGCCACGAGTGGTACCCCTCGGCGTGGTCGAGGACGACGGCGATCGCGAGCTGCCCGCCGGGCAGGACCTGTGGCTGGGAGACAGCGGCCGAGGTGGTCACCGGGGGGAGACCGGTCCCGGGCTGGGCGTGGGCGGTCGCGGGCGACAGGGCGAGGCAGAGAGCGAGGAAGAGGAGTCTCATCGTGCGGAATCTAACGCCGCCGGGCGGGCGGGTGTTCCGCGGATCGGGGCTTCAAGCCGGGACAGGGCGAGGTCCGATAGATCGAGCGGGCGCCGCGGCCCGCGGCGCGAGGGGTCTGTCCATGGCCGACGTGCTCGATCAAACCGACATCGACGCCCTGCTCGCGGCGGTGGAGAGCGGCGGGGTCGAGGAGGAGCAGGCCCAGCAGCAGATCTTCAGCCGCACCCGTCGTGAGGGCGAGACGCCGGAGGTCCGCCCGTACGACTTCAAGCGACCGGAGCGCGTGAGCAAGGACCAGATGATGGCCCTGCAGACGCTGCACGAGAGCTTCGCGCGGAACTTCGGGGCGTCTCTATCGGGGTTCCTGCGGACGATCGTGGAGGTCAAGGTCGCGACGTGCGAGCAGATGACCTACTCGGAGTTCATCAGCTCGCTGCCCAACCCGACGAGCTTCAACCTGGTCGAGGCCGACAAACTCGAGGGGCAGATGTGCTTCGAGGTCAGCCCGCTGATCATCTACCCGATCATCGATCGGCTGCTCGGGGGCACGAGCCAGGACCTGTTCATCCCGCAGCGCCCGATGACGCTGATCGAGACGCGGCTGATCTCGAACGTGACGACGCGCGGGCTGTCGGCGTTGTCGGAGGCGTGGGCGGGGGTGCGCGAGCTCGAGTTCGCGATCTCGGCGACCGAATCGAATCCGCAGTTGGTGCAGATCGTGCCGCCGAACGAGGTAGTGGTGGTCGTGGGTTTCGAGATCAAGCTGGCGAACCGCGCGGGCACGATGAACCTGTGCATCCCTTACAACGTGATCGAGCCGGTGATGGAAGAACTGAGCGCGCAGAGCTGGTTCAGCATCGCCAGCACGCCGAACGACGGCGACGAGGCCGACGCGGGGGTGGTGCGCCGGCTCGGGCGGGCTGGGCTCGAGGTGAGCGGGCTGCTGGCCGAGACGACCATCACGCTCGAGGACCTGCTGAACCTGTCCCCGGGCGACGTGATCGTGACCGACAAGCCGGCCAGCGAGCCGGTGGTGCTCTGCGTCGAGGGTCGCAAGAAGCACTTGGCACACGTTGGGCGGTACAAGGGCTCGCGGGCGCTGCGGATCGTCCGGAAGATCGAGTCGAGCGACCGGGTGTAACGACGACCGATCCGCCCGGACGAAGGATGATCATCCCGAGCGTTTCGCCGGCTTGGCCGGGCTTTTCCTGTATGTCTATGTCCTTAATCCGCTATACTGGGTTTCAATCCATCGCCGGACGTGCGGAGGGGCGCGGCGAGGGAAACGACACGACCGGCTCATCGGGGTCGTGATCGCGTCGGCGCGGCGAGGGGAGCGGGCGAGATGACGATTCCGAAACGGTGGGATTGGTTTCTCGTTCTGACGCTCGCGACGGCGTTGCCCGTTGCAGCAAACGCCGGCGACGGAACGTGTGCGGCCCGGGATTACCTCGGCTCGTACGACACACCGGGTTTTGCCCGGGACATCGAGATCGTCGGCGACACCGCGTACGTCGCGGACTACGAAGCCGGGCTGCTGATCATCGACATCTCCGACCCGGCCGACGCGACACTGATCGGCGCGTACGACACACCGGGCGAGGCTCGCGTCGTTCAGGTCGTCGGCGACATCGCGTACGTCGCGGACGGGACCGGCGGGCTCCGGATCATCGACGTGTCCGATCCGGTGAGTCCGTCGGAGATCGGGTTCCATGACATGTATTCGGCCAGCAATGTCTGTGTTGCCGGCAATACCGCGTACGTGTCAGCCGGCTCGGTCGGGCTCAAGATCTTCGATGTCTCCGACCCCACGAGCCCCACGCTGCTGAACCCGAGTAATACAACCGACCCCGTCGGCGGCCTACAGGTCACCGACGGCCTCGTCATCGCCTCCAGTTTCGTCGGACTTGAGGTCTACGACGTCTCCGATCCGTTCCGCCCCACCCTGATCGGCTCTTACGAGAACCCGTACGGCGGGGGTGCGGTTCAGGTGATCGGCGACCTCGTCTACCTCGCCGTGATCCATTTGAACGCCCCTGGCAGCGCCCTCACTGGTGTGCAGATCATCGACATCTCCATCCCCAGCCGGCCCTCGTTCCAGGGCGCGTACATCGGGGACAACGCCAGGGGTATCCAGGTCGTCGACGGCGTCGCCTACACCACGAACGGCGCCGGCGAGTTGCTGGTCATCGACGTGAGCGAGCCCTCCTGGACCTCGAAGATCGGCGGGTACGGGATGCCGGGCGAGATGTTCGGCTTCGAGATCGTCGGCGGCGTCGCGTACATCTCGGCTGGCGAGGCCGGCGTTCTGTTCCTGGACGTCACTGACCCCGCCGGGCACGCGCCGACGGGGTCGTACGATACGCCGGACGAGGCCCGGAGTGTCGACGTGGTCGGCGGTGTCGCCTACGTCGCGGACGGCGCCTCCGGTCTGCAGATCATCGACACGTCCGAGCCCGGCGCCTTCTCGCTGGTCGGCTCCTACGACACGCCGGGCTTCGCCCAGGGCGTTCAGGTCGTCGGGGGCATCGCGTACGTCGCGGACGCCGACGGCGGGCTGCAGATCATCGACGTCGCCGACCCCACGGATCCGTCGCTCGCTGGCTCGTTCGGCACGGCGGGCTCGGCAACGGACATCTGTGTCGTGGACGGCATCGCGTATGTGACCGCGCACGATGCGGGGCTTCAGATCGTCGACGTCGCTGATCCCATGAATCCCGTGCCGGTCGGGGCGTACGACGCGCCGGGCTACGCGTGGGAGGTGTGGGTCGCCGGAGAGATCGCGTACGTCGGCTTCGTGAGCCCCAACGGGTCCAGCATCCGGATCATCGATGTCTCCGATCCCACCAACCCCCTGCCGCTCGGCTCGCTCGGCCCGATCTACTATCCGTGGGAGATGCACTTCGCCGGCGGGCTCGCGTACGTCGCAAGCGACAGGTCCGGCCTGATGATCGCCGACCTCTCCGACCCATCGGACCCCGTCGTGATCGGCTCGCACGCCACGCCGGAAAACGCGATCGACGTGTGCGTCAGCGGCGGGATCGCGTATGTCGCGTGCGGCGATGCGGACCTCCAGTTGATCGACGTGACCGACCCGACCGACCTCCGGACGATCGGCTGGTACGACACGTCGGACGGGGCGTCCGGGGTGCAAGTCATCGGCGGCACCGCCTACGTCGCGTCCGGACACTCCGGCCTCACGGTCATCGAGGCATCCGATTGCCCCGGGTGCGCCGCCGACCTGACCACGCAGGGGCCGGGCCCGGGCGAGCCCGGGTACGGCGAGCCGGACGGCCTCATCTCCGCGGCCGACATCCTCTACTACGTCAACGCGTGGATCGCCGGGGATCCCGGCGTCGCCGACGTCACCACGACCAACGCGCCGGTCGGCGACCCCGGCTACGGCGTGCCCGACGGTGAGGTCACCGGCACCGACCTGCAGTACTACGTCAACCTCTGGCTCGCCGGGTGCCCCTAGACCCCGACCCGCGGGTTTGACCCGGGTGGGGCGGGGCCCGTAGAGTTGGCCTGCGTTCGGGGCATTCGGCCCCGGAGGAAGGACAACCGGGCGATGGCAGTGGTTTCGCACAATGGGCGTTGAACGGGTGACGGCATCCGTGTCCGCCTGCGCGCCGATGCGCCGCGGGGGGCTCCGATGAGGTGAGCCTCCGGACAGCGCGCCGGCCCCCGTCGGGAGGGGGTCGATCGGCGGGCCACGGGCGTCGCTCTTTGACGGCCGGGGCTTGTTTGTTTTTGACCCCGGGGAAGGACAGGGTCGGGAGAAGGCCCGGCCGACAACCAGGCAACACGGCAACCGGAGAACACGGCGTGAACACCCAGGAGATGTTGCGGATCCTCGACTCGATCGCCCGCGATCGGAACATCGACCGCTCGCTGCTGATCGAGGACCTCGAACAGGCGATGGTGTCGGCGGCGCGACGCCACTTCAACACGCTTGACGCCGAGGAATTCACCTGCTCGCTCGACCCGCTGAACGGCGAGATGACGCTGTTCCGTCACGGCGAGCCGATGGACATGCCGCCCGAGGCGTTCGGGCGGATCGCGGCGCAGACGTTCAAACAGGTGATGATCCAGCGGTTCCGCGACGACGAGCGTTCGAGCATCTACGAGGAGTTCAGCAAGCGGGTCGGAGAGATCGTGACCGGGACGGCGCAGCGGTACGAGGGCGGCGCACTGGTGGTGACGATCGACCGGGCGGAGGCGTTCATGCCCCGCTCCGAGCAGATTCCCGGCGAGCAGTTCAACCCGGGCGACCGGGTGCGGTGCCTGATCCTGGACTGCCGCGACGTGGGCAGCCAGGTGAAGATCGTGCTCAGCCGCGGGCACCCGGACTTCATCAAGCGACTGTTCGAGGTCGAGGTGCCGGAGGTGGCCGAGCGGATCATCGAGCTCAAGGCGATGGCGCGCGAGGCGGGGTACCGCACGAAGGTGGCGGTCAGCTCGATCGACTCGAAGGTGGACGCGGTGGGCGCGTGCGTGGGCGTGCGCGGCAGCCGCATCAAGAACATCGTGGACGAGCTGAACGGCGAGAAGATCGACATCGTGCGGTGGAACGAGTCGAGCCAGATCCTGATCCAGAACGCGCTGAAGCCCGCCGAGGTGCAGGAGGTGAGCCTGTGCTTCGAGCTGGGTCGCGCGACGGTGGTCGTGCGCGACGACCAGCTGAGCCTGGCGATCGGCAAACGCGGGCAGAACGTGCGGCTGGCGGCCCGCCTGACCGGGTGGGACGTGGACATCCTCACGCCGGACGAGTTCAACAAGGGTCTCGAGGTCATGGCGACGCTGGTGCTGGGTCTCGACGGGACGAACGAAGAGATGGTGGACCGTCTGGCGGCGTTGGGGATGGTGAGCGTGTTCGACATCGAGGAGGTCGGCGCGGAGGTGCTGGCGACGGAGCTGGAGATGAGCGCCGATGACGCCGAGGCGTTGGTCGAGGCGTCATCCGTGCGTGCGAAGGAAGTGCACGAGCAGCAGGAGCGTGAGAAGGCCGAGGCCGAGGCGCGCAAGGCCGAAGAGGAAGAGGCGGCGCGTCGCCTGCTCGAGGAGGGCGGTTCGGCCGACGCGGACATCACGGCAGCGGCGATCCTCGGTGCGGCGTCGGCGCCGGCGCCGAGCGCCGAAGACGAGCAGCGAGCGGCGGACATTCTCGGCGGCGCGAGCGAGTCGAGCGGATCGAAGGAAGACTGAGTCCGGAGGCGTCCATTGGCAAAGCGTGTATTCGAGATCGCGAAACAACTGGGGGTGACCTCCAAGGCGGTCGTGGCCAAGTGCCACGATGAGGGGATCCCCGACGACGTGATCAAGAACCACATGTCGAGCGTGTCGGCCGGGCTCGAGGCGACGATCCACGAGTGGTTCGGCGACGCCGGCGGCGGGGGCGGGACAGCGGTGGAGACCGCGGCGAAGGTCGACATCACCAAGGCGCGGGCCAAGCCGAAGGCGAAGAAGGCGCATCGCAAGGCAGAGCCGAAGCCCGAGGCTCCCGCCGAGGCGCCCGAGCCGCAACCCGAGGTCATGGTCGAGACGCATCCCGAAACGCGGGCGGCGCCCGTACCGGAAGAGCCCCGGGGTGGTGCGCCGGCGGCGGAGCCCGAGGCGCCCGAGCCACCCGCGCCGGTGAAACCCGCCACGCACGCCAGGCCCGCCGAACCGGTGGAGCCGGCGGTGAAGAAGCCCGAGCCGGTGGCGAAGCCGAACGTGCCGCGTCGCCCGAAGGTGATCACGCCGGCCGGCCCGCAGCTTGAGAAGAAGACGCCGGTGAAGATGAGCGGCCCGAAGGTCGTCCGCGTGGAGGCGCCGGAGGCGCTCGAGCCGCCGCGTCCGCGCCGCGTGGGCCCGCCCGGCGGCGCCCGGCGAGGCGGCGGCGGAGCCGGCGTGGACCTGCCGCCCATGCCGGGCGAGGCAGACGACCGTTCGCGCACACCCCGGCGCGGAAACAAGCGCCGGCAGCCGACCGGACGCGACGAGCCGCGGCGCGAGCGCGGCGGCGCGGGCAGCGGGTGGTCCGAGGCCGACCTGGCCGAGCGCGAGGCACGCCTCGCCCGCTCCGGCGGGTACATGAAGATGCGCCGCCAGCAGGCCAAACGCCACGCCCAGCACGTGGACCGCCCGGCGACGCCCGCCGAGCGCGGCGGCCCGGTCACGATCACCGAGCCGTTCACGATCAAGGACCTCTCGGCCGCGACCGGCGTGAAGGGCGCCGACATCGTCAAGAAGCTGTTCATGCAGGGCGTGATGGCGACGATCAACTCGGGCATCGACGCCGAGAAGGCCCAGGAGCTCATGCTCGACTACGACATCGAGCTCGAGGTGATCGAGTCGAAGACGGCCGAGCAGGTGGTCGAGGAGTCGTTCGAGGACCGCGACGCGGTGGACCGCCGTCCGCGCGGTCCGGTGGTGACGATCCTCGGTCACGTGGACCACGGCAAGACGTCGCTGCTCGACAGGATCCGCAACGCGAACGTGGCCGAGGGCGAGGCGGGCGGCATCACACAGGCGACCAGCGCGTTCCGCGTGCCGGTGCACATCGGCGACCACGACCGGACGATCGTGTTCATCGATACGCCCGGGCACGAGGCGTTCACCGAGATGCGCGCCCGCGGGGCGAACGTGACCGACATCGTGGTGCTGGTGGTGGCGGCCGACGACGGCGTGATGCCGCAGACCGTCGAGTCGATCAACCACGCCAAGGCGGCGGGCGTCCCGATCGTCGTGGCGCTCAACAAGATCGACAAGCCGGAGGCGACCGACTCGAACATCCAGCGGATCCTCGGGCAGCTGGCCGAGCACGAGCTCAACCCGACCGACTGGGGCGGCGAGACGGAGGTGATCCGGACCAGCGCCGTCAAGAACGAGGGGATCCAGGAGCTGCTCGAGGTCCTCGAGTACCAGGCGGAACTGCTGGAGTTGAGTGCCGACTTCGGCGGGGCGGCGCGTGGCAGCGTGATCGAGGCGAGGCTGATCGAGGGGCGCGGGCCGGTCGCGAACATCCTTGTGCAGGACGGCGAGCTGAAGGTCGGCGACTTCATCGTCGCGGGTCGGGGGTTCGGGCGCGTCCGCGACATCACCGACGACCGCGGGAAGCGCCAGACCTCGGCGCAGCCACCGATGCCGGTGCAGGTCTCGGGCATCGACGAGGTGCCGGCGGCCGGCGACCACTTCTTCATCATCGACACGCTGCGCAAGGCGCAGGACGCGGCCGAGCAGCGACGCGATCGCGACCGCGAGACGCAGCTCGCCCAGCCGAAGGTCACGCTCGACTCGATGCTCAGCGCGATGGCCGAGAGCGACGTGAAGGAGATCCTGATCGTCCTCAAGGCAGACGTGCAGGGGTCGGTGGACGTGCTCAAGAACGAGGTCGAGAAGCTGAGCACCGACGAGGTGAAGGTGCGCGTGCTGCACTCGGCGATCGGCGGCATCACCGAGTCGGACGTGCTGCTGGCCGACGCGTCGAAGGCGGTCATCATCGGGTTCAACGTCATCCCGTCGGGTAAGGCGCGGAACCTGGCCGAGCAGAAGAGCGTCGAGATCCGCCAGTACCAGGTGATCTATGACATCACCGACGACGTGCGCAAGGCGGCCGAGGGGCTGCTCGAGCCGGAGCTCCGTCAGGAGATCCTCGGTCACGCCGAGGTCCGACAGGTGTTCAAGATCACCAAGGTCGGGGCGGTCGCGGGGTGCTACGTCACCGACGGCGTGGTGCAGCGCGACGCGTTCATCCGCGTCACGCGCGGCGATGTCGTCATCGAGAACGACCGTGTCCTCGAGCAGCTCAAGCGGTTCAAGGAGGACGCCAAGGAGGTCCGCTCGGGGATGGAGTGCGGCATGAAGATCGTCGGGTACGACGACATCAAGGAGGGCGACATCCTCGAGTGCTACAAGCAGGTCGAGGTCAAACGTACGTTGTGAAGATGACCAGATTCCAGATGGCCAGATGACCAGATCAGAGATCGCGGTCGGACACCATCTGGCAATCTGGCACTCTGAGGATCTGGAACTTTCCCGTGGTCGTCGGCATCCTCCAGTTCGAGCTCCTGATCCCCGGCGCCGGGTCGCTCAAGGACAAACGCCGCGTTGTGCGTTCGGTCAAGGACCGGCTGCACCGCGAGCACCAGGTCTCGGTTGCCGAGGTCGCCGAGCCCGACACGATCAACCTCGCGGTGCTGGGCGTGGCGGCGGCCGGGACGGACGGTCGGCGCATCGGGCAGACGCTCGACCGCATCTCCGACAAGCTGCGCGCGCTGCGCGACGCCGAGTTGGGCGCCGTGCGGCGCGAGATCCTGCACGGTCAGCCCGAGGGGGCCGGGGCGTGAGCCTGCGGACCGAACGACTCGGCGCGACGATCCAGCGCGCGGTGCAGCAGGTGCTCGCGCGGGGTCTGGCCGACCCGCGGGTGAGGGGACTGGTCACGGTGACATCCGTGAGCGTCACTCCGGACCTCAAGCGGGCCGATGTGCTGGTCTCGGTGATGCCCGCCGAGGACGAGGCGTTGACGCTGCACGGTCTGCGTGCGGCGAGCGGCTACATCCGGCGGGAGGTGGGCAAGCTGGTGCGGATCAAAACGATGCCGCACCTCGAGTTCGCGGTGGACGAGGGGCTGAAGCGTCAGGCGGGGGTGCTCGAGGCGTTGCGTCGCGTCGAGGCCGAACGGGAGCAGGGCGGGGACGAAGCGCGATCATGAGCACGACGAACGACTGCACAGAGTCCCTGCACGCGCTGATGAAGAAGCTGCGTGTCAAGCACGAGGGCGCGACGGACACGTGCCCCTCCGCCGACGGCGCCGACCCGACGACGCACCAGCTCGTGTACTCGTTCCTGCTGTGGCGGACGACGCCGAAGCAGGCGCAGGCGGCGATGACGCGGGTGCGCAACGCGTTCGTGGACTACAACGAACTCCGGATCTGTCTGCCGCACGAGGTCGCCGAGGCGATCGGCACGCGTCACCCGCTGGCCGACGAGCGTGCGGCCAGGCTGCGCGTGGCGCTCAACGAGGTGTACGCGGGCGAGCAGACGGTGAGCCTGGCTCGCCTGCGCGAGTGCCCGAAGCGTGACGCGCGGGCGATGCTCGAGGCGATCCCGGGGGTGCCGTGGTTCGTCGCGGCGCGGGTCCTGCTGCTCGAGCTCGGGGTCCACGCGTTCCCGGTGGACGAGCGGGTGCTCGATTTCCTGACGGCGGAGGGCGCGTGCGAGGGGACGACGTGCGAGGCGGCGGGGTCGTGGCTGGAGCGGCGGTTCCGGGCGGGGGAGGCGGCCGAGGCCTACCTTGTCCTCGAGGCGGCGCTGGCGTCCAAGCGCACCTCGCGGCGCGGCAAGCCCGGTCCCAAGAAGACCACGAAGCGGTCCGCGAAGAAGTCTACGGCGAAGAAACAGGGCTGAACGGAGTCGGACGATGGCGCACCGTCGGTGGATCGCGTGGTTGGCGGCGCCGCTGCTCGCCCTGTCGGGCTGCGCGGGCACGCCGCGCGGCGGGCACCCCTCGGGCGGGCTGTTCGCCGGCGCGGCGTTCGATGCGCTGGTGCGTGCGGCCGAGCAGGAGAACCCGCACCCGACGGCGGCGGAGGTGCCGCAGGGGATCGACCCCGACCTGGTGCGCGATCTCGAAGACCCGACCGAAGCGCTGACGCCGCTCGACGTGGTGCTGGCGGCGCTGCCCGAGGCGGTCGCGCCGCCCCCCGAGCCGGGCGACGAGACCGCCGACCGGCGCGACGCGATGCGTCTGTACGTCGCGGGGCGGGAGGCGATGCTGGACGGCGACGACGAGTTGGCGGTCGAGCGGCTGGGGCATGCGGCAGAACTCGCGCCGGAGTCGGCGGCGATCCGGGCGCGCCTGGCCGACGCGCAGCTGGCGGCGGGCTCGCGGGCCGAGGCCATGCAGTCGATCACCCGCGCGCTCGAGCTCGGCGAGCGCGACCCGGTGCAGATCCTCGAGTTGGCGTCGCACGAGACGCTCCGCGGACGCCACGAGCGCGCCGCGTCGCTTTACGCGCTGGCCCTGAGGCTCGACCTCGAACGCACCGACCCGGCGTTGCCCGTGCTCATCCGCATCGGGCTCGGCGAGGCGCTGCACCGTCTGGGTCGGCTCGCGGCGGGCAACGAATTGCTCGCGGAGGCGCTCGACCTCCCCTCGCCCGAGTACTTCCGCGGAACGCACCTGCGCCGTGAGATGACCGGGGTGTACCGGCGCCGGGGCGAG
>Ga0210086_1000577_pt1 | contig 20757 bp, 14 predicted proteins | sample China_Galinas_PW_3_FD_184867 | JGI IMG/M metagenome (GOLD analysis project Ga0210086, IMG submission 184867) | Wetland microbial communities from San Francisco Bay, California, USA, that impact long-term carbon sequestration - China_Galinas_PWB_D2... | ecosystem: Environmental > Aquatic > Marine...
GGCTGCGAGCCCGCCGGCACAAGCCAGCACGAAACATGCGATGCGGTTCATTTGGGCGACTCCTATGCCTGGATCCCGAAGTCCTTGATCTTCGCGAACACCGAGGAGCGCGAGATCCCGAGCAGCTCGGCGGCGTTCTTGCGGTTTCCCCCGGCCTGCTCGAGCGCGTCGATGATAGCAAGCCGTTCCAGTTGCTTGAGGTTGATCGTCGGCAGCGCACCGGTCGACGCCGGCGCGCGGGCGCTGATCGTGATCGGCAGATCCGAGGCCATGATCCTCGGTCCGGTCGCGGTCACGGTCGCGCTGCAGATCGCGCTCTCGAGCTCGCGGACGTTGCCCGGCCACGAGTGGGCTTCGAGGGCGGCCAGGGCATCCGGGTCGAGGTACTGCCCGGGGCGGCCGTGACGCTCGAGGAAGTGCGAGGCGAGCAGGCGAATGTCCTCGCGCCGTTCGGCCAGCGTCGGGAGGTCGATGCGAGTCACGACGACCCGGTAGAACAGGTCCTCACGGAACTGCCCGTCCGCGACCATCTGCTCGAGATCACGGTGCGTGGCCGTCACGAGCCGGATGTCTACCGGAACGACTCTCCCCGAGCCGACTGGACGGACCTCGCCTTCCTGCAGCACACGCAGGAGCTTGGCCTGAAGCGACAACGGCATGTCGCCGATCTCGTCGAGGAACAACGTGCCTTCATGGGCCATCCGCAGCAACCCCGGCTTGTCGCGCGTCGCTCCCGTGAACGCACCGGCCACGTGACCGAACAGCTCGCTCTCGAGGATCTCGGCCGCGATCGCCGTGCAGTTCTCGCTGACGAACGGCCCGTTCCGCCGCGAGCTGCGCTCGTGCAGCATCCTCGCGACGAGCTCCTTGCCCGTGCCCGTGGCCCCGCGAATGTGCACGGGGAGGTCGGCCGCGGCGAGCCGCCGGACCTGCTTCATCACGCGGGCCATCTTCTCGCTGTGGTAGACGACGCGGCGGACCCCGTTGAGCTCGGCGAGCTCGCGCTCGGCGGTCTCCAGCTGCTCGCGCTGGACTTCGAGCTTGTCGGTGAGCTCGTCGTTGAGTCGGGCGATCTCGGCGCGCTGTCGTGCCGCGGCAAGCGCGATCGACAGCTGCGTGCCGAACGCCTCGAGCACTTCAACGGCGTTGTCGCGGAAGTTGCCGGCCTCGAACTCGTTGTCGAGATACATCGCGCCGAGGACCGTGTCGCCCGCGCGAATCGGCACGCATGCGATCGACACGAGACCGAACTGCCTGACGCTGACCGCGTGCATCCACTCGGGGTCCTCGAGCGCATTGACGGTCACCTTCGGCTTGCCGGTCTCGATGACCTCGTCGATCAGGCTCTTGGTGTAGTCGAACGCCTGCTCGCGATACCCGCCTTCGCCGGCACACAGGCTGATCACGATCTGTTCGCTGCCCGCGAATCTCTGGGACACGATGAGACCGCGCGCAGCGGAGCACACGCGCATCGCCTCTTCCAAGATGGCCCGATAGCAGTCCGGCCCGTCGCCGGTCTCGAGCAGCTCGCGGTTGATGCGCACGAACGGCTCCACGCATTCGAGGAACGCGGGATGAGCAGGCTCGCCGGCGGACTGCGCGCAGTCTCGCAGCCGTTCGAGCTGTCGACTCCAGGATGTCACGAGAGGGTTGCCTTTCTCCGGCGCGGGCATGCGCTCGAGGCGATGCACGGCACGCACGATGCGTGCATAGTGTCGCGAACGAACGCTGGTCACAGGAATCAAACTGGTCGCGACCCGGATCATCTCCGCTGGAGAATCTCCGTGCCGCGCGAGTGCAAGCGCCGCTGCGCCGTGCTTCTTGCGCGCCCGGCGATCGTGTTCGTGCTCAGCCAACATCAAGTGGGCGCGCAGCCGCGCGGACCGGGTCGGCGAGCCGGTCAGCCGGTGCAACGCCGCCAACGTGCGCGCGCGACTCTCGTCGCCCTCGAGCACCTGCCCGTGCAGCGCGACGCGCAGCAGATCGCCGGTGCCCTTGTCGACCGAGCGCAAGATCTGACGCAGCGCCGTCAGGCCGAGCGCCGGAGCCTCGCCGGTGCCGGTGAGCGCGATCATCGCCACGGCCGCTGCCGGCGCGACCTGCGCGGCGAGCGCATCGTTCAGACACGCACGCAGGTTGTCGCGACTCGCCTCGCCCGGCTCGACCTCCGCGGCGGCCGCGAGCCGTTCGGCGCGAGCCAGCAGCGCCTCGCGCCGCAGGTTCTGCTCGGCCAAACCCCGCTCCGCCCGCGCGAGATGCTCGACCGCGAGCGGAAACGCGCCGAGCCTCGCCAGCGCGATGCCGATGCCCGCGCGCGCGACTTCGCGGGGCTGGGCGAGATCGTCGAGCTCGGCCGCACGCAGCGCACGGCGCCGGGGCTCGAGCGACTGCTCGGGCCGCCCGAGGTTCTCGAGCACGATCCCCGAGTTGATCCACACGATCGACGCACCGCGCGCATCACCGAGCGCGAGCAAGCCGTCCGCGGCGTCGGCGAACAGGTCGGCGGCGACATCGAGTTGCCCGCGATGCCGTTCGACGAGCGCCAGGTTCTGGAGGATGCCCATGCGCAGCGAGCTGGTCTCCGAACCGCAGTCCACGAGCGCGGATGTTCCGGCGGCGACCGCATCGTCCAGACACCCGAGCCGGAACAAGACGAGCATCCGCACGCGCTGCACCTCGGCCCGCTGGCGCGGGCCGTCCGCGAGCGTCAATGCGTGATCGAGACATTCGAGCGCGGCGTCGAATCTCCCGGTGAACTGCCGCGCCCGAGCCAGGTCGAGGTGGACGGCGACAGGAGCATCGGGCTCGATCGCGAGCGCGGCTTCGACGAGTCCGACGGCGGCCGCCGGGTCTCCCTGTTCGGAGACGAGGAATCCGCGCACGGCGAGCAGTCGACTCGACGCACAGGTCTCGGGCGTCACGTCGGACAGGATCTCACTCGCACGCGTCAGTCTCGAAGCCTGGACGAGCGCACGCACAGCGTCGGCGAGCTCGGCGTCGGCCGCGAGCACCGCGTCGCGCCCACAGGTCCGCACGAGGCTCGACAGCGTCTCCTCGGCGCGCGCGGCCCGACCCGACGCCGCCAGCTGCGCGACGTGAGCCAGCGCACCGGGCAAGCGCTCGACGAGACCCGATGCGGCCGCGTGAACCGCGAACCCAGGCGCGGTGTCTGCAATGCGCGAGGCCGCAAGCCCGTGGAGACGGCGCACGACATCGAGGTCGGCGCGTGCGAGCCGCTCGGCCGCCAGGGCTCGACTCCTGACGGTATAGCTCCCGTCGCGCTCGCGCCGGATCACCCCCTGCTCGGCCGCCTGCTCGAAATCGTGTTCGCCGGGAGCGTTGCCGTCGCGGACTTCGTCGGGCGCGACGCGTTCGCCGCGCACCGCGAGGTAGAGCTCGGCGAGCCCGCCGTCGGCATGCGTGTCGTCACGCGAGCCGACGAGCTCCGCAATCGCGCCGGGATCCCCGGAAGCGCGCTCGTGGAGCCGAACTGCGTTGGCTTCGGAGCCGAGCGGCACGAATCGCGACAGCTCGACGACCGCGCGCGAGTCGAGCGGGCCGACTTCGACCTGCCGGAACGCTGCGTCGGGCAGCACGGACGCAAACCGCCCGGCAACCGCCGCCGAGCTCGTCGTCACGAGCACGGGCCCACGCGTGTCCGACAGCAGCTCGCGCACGACGGGATCATCCGGCGAGTCGACGTCGAGCGCGACACGCACGCGCGCGAGTCCGCGAGCCCGCAATGCGAGCCGAACGGCCCTGGCGATCCGCTTGCGCCCCGACCCGCTCGGGCCGACCAACACGACGACCGCCGGCTGCCCGGCGCGAGAGTCGACGAACCCGATCACGTCATCGAGCAACGCGTCGCGACCGACCAGCGGCCATGCTTCGGCAGGCGTCGATGCCTGCTCGGGCGCGAGCTGCGCCACGGCATCTGCCGCCGACGCGAACCGATCTTCCGGCGCAGCGGAGCACAAGCCGTTGATCAGACCCGAGAGCGCCGGCCGCGCGCGCGACAGCTCTTCGGCCGCGGCCCGCAACAGCTTCGTGTCCAGACTCCAGCGGGGATCGGGATCGCAGCTTCTGCCCGCGGCCAAGAGCGTCGTGCCGAGCGAGAACAGATCCGCCGATGCCGGGTCATGGCTGTCGGCCAGCACCTCGGGCGCGACGGTGCCGAGGCTGCCCGACTTCTCCGTCGCGAGCTCGCGGCGAGCCGCGAAGCCGAAGTCTAGCAGCACGGGCAGCGGACCGTCGCGATCGCCGACGACCTGGAGGTTGGCCGGCTTGATGTCCCGGTGCACGACGCCGCGCGCGTGGAGATAGGCGAGCGCACGCAACAGATGACGGCCGGCCGAGAGTAGCGCAGCGTCATCGGTCCAGTCGCAGTCGGTCCACGGCCGGCCTGCGACGTATTCCTCGATCAGGACGTCGCTCGCGACGAGGTCCTCGACCCGCACGATCGACGGGTGCGAGAGCGGCGCGCGCAGCTCGAACCGTTCAGCCGCACCGTCCTCCTCCCGCCACGCGACCCGGCGCCCGGTCTCGCGGTCCCTGGCCAGGAACACGCGGGCCTGGGCCCCACTTCCGAGAGGGGCGAGGAGTTCGTAGCGTTCGTGGTGGTGAGAGTTCGACACGGCGCCGGTCCAGGAGTGCAAGGCCTGGACCGGGGAGGGTCGGATTTCGCGAACGCGCGCTAACCGCTTGTCAGATAACGACTCAGCCCACGCAAGCGTGGACGACGATCGCCACCGATGGTCCAGACTCTGGATTGTAGTCCGAATCGTGGACGACGTCATGGCTACTGGATCACGGCCCGGAGGCCCATCGAGGTCGTGAGCCCGAGCTGGTTGGCGGCCGGGTCGACGACGAGTGCCGAGCAGTAGACGCTGACTCCCTTGAGCAGCGCGAGGTTGGGGATCACCCACGGGAACGTCGCGCTGCCACCGCCGGGTCCGGCGCCGGAGGTCGCCACCGGCAACATCACGTCCATCGACGCGTTGAGCTGGCACCCGCCGCCGCCGAACGGCGCGAGCGCGAGCGGCAGCTGGAACGGACCGTAGGCCGTGTTCGAGACTCCGAAGATCCCGATCGCGACCGTCCCCGCGGGAACGTTGTGGATCTCGACTGGAAAGCTCTGACCGCGCGTCGCGTTCTTCGCGGCACCGAGCAGCGGCTCGAAGCCGCGGTCACCGGCGCACGAGCGACCGTAGGCGAAGACCTGACTGTCGTTGACGAACACACGGAACGGCGTGCCGGGCACCGACGGGTCGGGACCGTAGAACCCGTACGAGTCGCCGCTGTTCTTGCCGTTGCCGTTGACGGTCTGCCCGACCATGTGCCACTTGACGAGACCCGTCGTCGCGGAGCGGAACTTGAACGACCACGAGCGCGAAGCGCTGCTGGTGTGCGCGAGCGTGCGGCCGGTGTTCGCCGACTGCGTGTTGCCGAGCGGAGTCAGCGTTCCCCCGTCGCTCGTCAACGCGAAGCCGCCGCGATTGCCCGGCACCTGCGAGCTGATCTGAAGCCCGAACAGCGCATCGCTCGCAACCTGGATCGAAGCCACGCCGGTGATCGTCGCCGTCACGGGTCCGTTGTCTCCCGGTCGCCCCGAGCCATGGCACGTGCCGCATGCCGGCGTGCTCGTCGTCACGTTGAACGGAACGCCGCCGCGGCCGGGGATCGCGCCCGACGAGTACCCGAAGACCAGCGACGCCGGAATCAGCATGACAGTCGCGATGAGGAGCGAAGACGTGAGATGGGATCGGTGAGGCATGAAGTCTCCTGTTGCGTGAACTCACGCATCCCAACGCAACAGGTGTGCCTCGGCCGGAAACACCGAGAAGCGGCGTTCTCGTGCTCCGTTCCACGAGACCGGGTGCAGCTTTCGGTCGCTGCACAGTTCGATCCCTGGACCCGGTTGACAGCCCGATCTCGCTCGTTATCTTCTCCGCCTTCGTTTTGTCCGCGTCACCCCATACTCGAGTCATGAACCGGCACCTGCAAACCCTGACGACCGACTCCGTGCGCCTCGAATGCGCCGGAAGTGCGGGTGCGTTCGGGCCGGTCCCGGCGCGCAATCCCGCGCGGCCTCCCTCGAGAGCCGAGCCAGACAGCGTCTAACGACGCGAGCTCGTGCACCGAAGCCTCGAGGGCAGTCGCCTTCGGGGCTTTTTTCGTTTCTGCGCAACGCGGCGCGCGATCCCCCACACCGACGATCACCCAAACCAGAGGAATCCACGCAGTCACTTGTCGAGAAGCCGTCCGGCGGCGCGCCCCAGGTAGGGGAAGCGTGTTCCGTGAGACGGGTTCGACCGGCTCCGAACGAGTGCACCCTGAGTCAGCCCGCCGCGAGGGCGCTCATCAACCCGAAGGACCGAGAGATCCTTCTCGCAACATAGTTGCCCCGAGGGAGCCGGGAGCAGCGCAGCCGTGACCGACCGGCCGGCGCACGCGGGATCGCCCCCGTTCCGCGCCGCTGGCAACGTCTACGCAGCCTTGCAGGCACACGGATACCGGGCCTCGAGCTCGCGTCCTCGCAGAGGACCTGGCTCGACGTCCTCAAGTGTGCCTCCGTTGCGGCGACGTGGTCGACACGACTCGTGCTTCCGGCCTCCTCACCTTCTCGACACCTGAACACTGTTTCTCGCCGCTGCCCGGGACCGTTCCCGCGCCGCACTTTCGTTGTCGCTGACCAAGGAGTCCAGCTATGAACAAGCTACGCATTCGCAAGCACGAGGTCGGGCTGTGGTTCCGCCACGGCGACTTCAAGCAGGTCCTGATCCCCGGCGCGTACTTCGTGCCCGGCCGGTGGTTCGGTCGGGACCGTGTCGAGGTCGTGAACACGCTGCGGACCCGGTTCGAGCACCGCCTGCTCGACATCCTGATCGATGACCCGAAGCTCAACGAGCTGGTCGAGATCGTCGACCTGAACGACGACCAGCGCGCCGTCGTGTGGCTCGATGGCAGGCTCGGGTACGTGATCGGGCCGGGGCGCCACGCGTTCTGGCGGCGGCCGTACGCGATCGCCGTCGAGACGTTCGACATCACCGACCCGCGCTTCGAGCACAAGAAGCTCGACGTGATCCTCTCGCACCCGGACGCCGGAGCGCTACTCGCGACGGTCCGGGTCGCGAGCCACGAGCAAGCCGTTGTGTTCCGTAACGGTAAACACCTCGAGACCGTCGACCCAGGACGCCATACGTACTGGCAGGTCGCCGGCCGGATCACGTTCTGTGTCGTCGATCGGCGCGAGCAGATCCTCGACGTCACCGGTCAGGAGATCATGACGGCGGACAAGGTCACGCTGCGTATCAACCTGACCGTCACGTTCCGTGTCGAGGACGTCCTGCGGGCTGTGTCGACCGTCGAGAGCTACACGCAGGCCGTCTACCGCGAGGCCCAGCTCGCGCTGCGCGCGGCGATCGGCACGCGCAGGCTCGACGAGCTCCTGAGCTCCAAGGAGGCAGTGGGCGCCGAGCTGCGCGATGCAATCGCCGGGCGTACCGCCGAGTTCGGTGTCGGGCTCGCGAGCGTCGGTCTGCGCGACGTGATCCTGCCGGGAGAGATGAAGACGATCCTGAACCAGGTAATCGAGGCCCAGAAGCGAGCCGAGGCCAACCTGATCCGCCGGCGTGAGGAGACCGCCGCGGCGCGGTCGCAGGCCAACACGGCCCGGCTCCTGGCCGACAACCCGGTCCTCGCCCGCATGAAGGATCTCGAGGCCCTCCAGGACATCCTGGCTGGCACGCGAACGACCTTCGTGCTGGGCGGCGGCGACCTGGGCGACCAGATCCGCGGACTCGTGCGCCAGTCGATCGAGCCCGAAGACTGACTGACCACGCCGGCCCTCGTGCCGGCGTGGTCTCCACTTCGATCCGATCCCACGGAGGTGCCGGCGCGAAAATCGCCTTGGCAACCGGGGCTCGGGGTTCGGGTGACGAACTCCAATCCCAGGGCGCGCATCGGGTTCAGAGGTGGTTGTCGTACGACCGATAGAGCTACGGCATGCCCAAGAAAGCCACAGGCACCGGGAAGTCCAAGAAGTCCACCAGCCGCAAGAAGCGGGGGGCCAAGAAGAAGTCCGCGACCAAGAAGCGGGAGTCTTCGAAGAAGGCCAAGAAGAAGAAGGCAGCTCGGAAGAAGACGACTCGAAAGAAGAGTGCGACCAAGAAGAAGGCGCGTGCCGCACGGCCCAAGAGCAAGAAGAAGAAGAAGTCGGCGAAGAAGTCGGCGAAGAAGTCGGCGAAGAAGTCGGCGAAGAAGAAGCAGGCGAAGAAGCGGACAACCCGTCGGTCGAAGGCGACCCGAGCGGCGACCAGCGAGGCCGTCACGGCGGAGATCTCCGAGACAGAGCGGCGCGCGAAAGAAGCGAGCGAGCCTGTCACGCTCGCCGAGACACCTGCCCTCGTCGAACCGGAGCCAGAAGCGTCGCCGATGCCCAAGAGCAATGAGAAGGACGCGGACGACGTGACCGACCGGAGGTACGACGAAGAGGCCGAAACCGGCGCCGTCGTCGTGATCGATCCCCCGGACGCGACCACGACCGACGAGGACACGGACCAGAATCCCGACTTCGACTACCTCATCGATCGCTCGACATCGCAGGCAGAGCCCGACGCGCCGGCAAAGTGGGACGAGGCCGACTCGCCGCGGGATTGGCAGGAGCCGCCGGCAGCGGAGGACGAGCCTGAGGTCGAGCAACCCGAGGTTCGCGAACAGGAACAGGAGGTCTTGGACGAGCCCGATGAGCCGACCACGGCCGAAGACGAACCGAAGCCCGAGCCACCCGAGGTCCGGGAAGAGGAAGCGGAGATCTCGGAAGAGCCTGCTGAGACGATCACAGCCGATCCCGAACCGACGCCCGAGGTTCGCAGAGAGGACATCTCCGAAGAGTGGGCCGAGATGGTCCACGACCTCGAGGAAGCGGCCGAGCTCCTCGAAGACGGGAGCGAGAACCCGGAAGGGCCCCGCGATCACGTCGACGTCGACATGGCCTGGGAGAACGAGGTGCCGGACGACGTCCCGAGCGAGCTCGAGCCCTGGCTGCACCCGCCGGACGAGCCCGTAGAACCGCAGTCGGAGCCAGCGGAGTCGCAGGAACCCGCCGTGGACGAGCGTGAGCCCGAGCCCGAGCCGGCGCGCGAGCCCGACACCGCGGAGCAGACACGCGAGTCTCCACGCAGGACCGGGATTCCCTTCGCGGTCTGGGTGGCCGTGAGCTTCGCTTGCGGGTGTCTCGTCGGGTGGGCTCTGGCCACGCTCCTATGACAGCAGGGTCCTTGATTTTTCGGATTTGAAATCCGAAATTTCAAGTTACTGTAGGGGCATGATCCTTCGAGAACCCGAGCTCGAATCCATACGGAGGATGTTCCGGACGGTCCCATTGGTGGGGATCCTCGGCGCCCGACAAACGGGCAAGACCACGCTCGCAGCCCAGTTCTCGGACCGTTTCTCGGGCGAGGTGCATCGCTTCGATCTCGAGGATCCTCGTGACCTCGCAAGACTCGACGATCCAATGGCGACGCTGGAGGACCTGCACGGTCTCGTGATCCTCGACGAGATTCAGCGCAGGCCGGACCTGTTCCCTGTCCTGCGCGTGCTCGCCGACCAGCCGAGAGCGCGGCGCCGGTTCCTGGTGCTGGGCAGCGCCGCACCCGCGCTATTGCGCCAGAGCTCGGAGACACTCGCCGGACGTATCAGCTATCTCGAGATCTCGGGGTTCGGTCTCGAGCACGCAGGCGCCGACAACTCGGAACGCTTGTGGCTGCGTGGAGGGTTGCCACGAAGCTACCTCGCCGGCTCGAACGGGGAGAGCTTCGGGTGGCGGGAGAGCTATCTGCGCGCGTTCGTCGAACGCGAGCTCGTGCAATACGACGTGCGCATTCCCGTTCGAACACTCGACCAACTCCTGCACATGATCGCACACTACCACGGTCGAATCCTGACCATGTCCGAGCTCGGCGCTGCTTTCGGGGTCAACGAGAAGACCGTCCAGCGATACGTCGACCTGTTTTCGAGCACGTTCCTCGTGCGGTACCTGAGACCGTGGCGCGAGAACCTGAAGAAGCGGCAAGTCAAGCGCCCGAAAGTCTACCTGGTGGACTCGGGCTTGCTGCATACCCTGCTCGATATCCGGGACAAGCGGGGTTTGGAGCGTCATCCGAAAGTCGGGTTCTCGTGGGAAGGGTTCGCGCTCGATTCCGTGATCCGGCGCCTGGGCGCGAGCCCGCGCAACTGCTACTTCTGGGCGACCCATACCGGAGCCGGGCTCGATCTTCTGATCGTACGCGGGAGCAAGCGTCTCGGTTTCGAGTTCAAGCGCAACACTGCCCCTACGCTTACGAAATCCATGAAGATCGCGATGAACGACCTCGGACTGCGCGAATTGAGCGTGATCCACCCGGGAAAGCAATCGTGGCAGATGGCGCGCGGAGTGAAAGCTCTCTGCCTCACGGACGCCGTGACGAACTTACGTCGCCTGCGATAGCAAGCGCAATGGAGGTCGGTTGCGCGTCGTGCAATCACTCGGCGCGCACGGCGCCGAGCAGGTCTTCGGGAGTGATCAGCCCCGCACAAACCTTCGCGAGGCCGTCTTCGATCAGCGGCCGATAGCCAGCCTCGCGAGCCATGTCGACGAAGCGGTCGTCGGTCACGCCACGCGCAACCGCGCCCTGTAGCGTGCGATCGACGTAGACCACCTCGTGAATCGCGGTCCGGCCGAGGAGTCCCTTGTTGCGGCAGTTCCGGCAGCCCTTGCCGATCTTGAAACCGTCGGGCGGCACCTGGCCGACGAAGTCGAGCGACGCGAGCACGATCGCGTCGGGTTCGTGGGTCGTCGCGCATCGCGGGCAGATCTTCGGCACGAGGCGCTGCGCCGCGACGCAGCGCAGCGCGGGGCCGAGCAGATACGGATCGATGCCCATGTCGAGCAGGCGGTAGATCGCTCCGGGAGCGTCGTTGGTGTGCAGCGTCGACAGCACGAGGTGCCCGGTCAACGCCGCCTGGATCGCGATCGACGCGGTCTCCTCGTCGCGGATCTCGCCGACCATGACGACGTCCGGGTCCTGGCGCAGGATCGAGCGCAACGTCGACGCGAACTCGCGGCCGGCCTTGAGATCGACCTGGACCTGCGACGTTCCTTCGAGCTCGTACTCGACCGGGTCCTCGAGCGTCACCACGTTGATCCGTTCCTCGTTGATCTCGGAGATCGCCGAATACAGCGTCGTCGTCTTGCCGCTGCCGGTCGGACCGGTCAAGAGCACGAGACCGTTCTTGGACGTGATGCCCTTGCGGAACAGCTCGAGGTTCGAATCCAGGAACCCGACCGAGTCGAGATCGAGCAGCATGCCCTCCTTGTCGAGGATACGCAGCACGACCTTCTCGCCGTAGATCGTCGGCAGCACCGACACACGCAGCTCGACCGGCGTCGACACGCTCTCGAGCATGAACCGGCCGTCCTGGGGCCGGCGCTTCTCGCTGATGTCGAGCTTGGCGAGCACCTTGATGCGCGAGACCATCGGAGCGTGCAGGTTCATCGGGAACCGGTGCATCGTCTCGAGGTCGCCGTCGATACGAATGCGCAAACGCATCTGCTCGCGGCTCGGCTCGAGATGGAGGTCGCTCGCGCGCATTCGCAGCGCTTCCTCGATCAGGTAGTTGACCAGCTGCACGACCGCGTCGTCGCCGGTCAGCCGCTTGAGCCGGTGCGTGTCCTGCATCAGCTCGAGGTCTTCTTCGTTGAGCCGGGCGAGCAGGCCCTCGATGCCGGTCTTGCCCTTCGCCTGGCGTTCGAGCGCACGGTGGATCGCGCTCGGCGTCGAGATGCAGGCGTGGACGTCCTTGCGCACGAACTTCGTGATCGCATCGATGGCGAGCAGGTCGAGCGGTTGGAACAGGACCACCTCGACGTACTCGTCGGTCTCGTCGACCGCGACGGCCCCGTAGCGCTGGGCGAGCTGCAGCGGCAGGCGATGCAGGTGCGTCGGATCGAGGTCGCGCTCGTTCAGCGGGTGGAACGGCAGCCCGAGCACTTCCGCCCAGGCCCGATAGCAGTCCTCTTCCGACGCGACGCCGGCCTCGATCAGCTTGTGGAAGAACTCACGCTCGCTCCCGCTCGTGGTGTCGAGCAGCTGCGTGAGCCGGGCCGCCTCGACTTCGGCGCGTTCGGCCAGCAGCTCGAGCAGCTCTGCGTTGACTGAGGAGACCATGATCCAGCATCGAGCATGTATGGAATTGGCTTGAACCGGCGCGGCTGTGCGCGGCAACCCGCGATCCGAACGGCGTATCGCGTCACTCGGCGAGTGTCGAGACTTGCCTCAAGCCGCCCGTACACGCCTGCCGATAGCAGCAGCAGTGTCGGCAATACCGACGCGCTCACAAACGGACAGGGGGAGTCCAAGTGAACAACAACGGAGAACGAGGTTTTACGCTCGTCGAAGTCGTCGTCGTGATCGCCGTCGTCTTGCTGCTGACCGGCATCGCGGTACCTATGATCTCGAGCTACGTCGAGGACAGCAAGCGCGCACGCGCACGCTCGGAAGTCGGGACGCTGGCCGGTTCGATCGCGAGCTTCTACAAGGACACGGCGACATGGCCGACTCGGGACTCGACCGGCACCAACAACGTTCTCTACGCGCTCTACACCGGCAGCACGCTCCCGACGTCGAACCCGTTTCTCGCGGGTCACAACTGGGACACGTGGGCCCGAAGCGCGACGCGAGGTGACCTGCTCGACAACCACCTGATGGTCAACGAGCCCCAGGGGTCGGCCACGGCCGCCTACTCGACGACCGGCTCCAACCAGTGGCGTGGTCCGTACCTGCCCGAATCTTCGCCGCTCGATCCCTGGGCGCGGCCGTACGTCGTGTTCGTGCGCAGCGCGTTCGACGCGTCGGCGGTCAACTACAAGAAGATCATCGTCCTTTCAGCCGGGCTGAACAGTGTGATCGACACTCCGTTCCAGGCACAGACCAATCAGGCAATCACCGGCGACGACATCGGCGTCACGGTGTTCCTGAGGCCGTAGCCGACCCGGCGACCGCGCCGTGCGCTTTCAGTGCTCATACGTCGAAGCGGACGGCAGCTCCGCGCAGGCGGTCCTGGACGCAAAGGACGAGCAGGAGCTGCACGATAACCTCCACGACCGCGGTCAGCTGCTGTTGTCCGCGATCCCGATCGATGCTCCGGTCGCGGCGGACGAACCGGGGACGAGCGTGCGAGCGGCCGGGCGGCATCGCGTCGCGCCCAAGAACCTGCTCGCGTTCACACAGGCGATGGAGACCTCGCTTGCGGCCGGTGTACCCGTGCTGACCACGCTCGACGCCGTCGTCCAGCAAGAGGCAAACGCCCGCGACCGCAGGACGTACGAAGACATCGCCAAATCGGTCGAGCAGGGCGAGCCCCTCGCCGACTCGCTCCTGCTGTATCCGCGCACGTTCGATCGCTTCTACGTCTCGCTCGTGCGCTCGGGCGAAGAGTCGGGCAGCCTGGCCGAGGCGTTCGGTTCGCTCGCGAGCTTCATCGAGTGGCGCGAAGACATCAAGGCCACCGCCCGGCAAGCCGCGATCTACCCGTGCATCGTGTTGTCGGCGGCGTACGGCTTGATCCTGTTCCTGCTCACGTTCGTGCTCCCACGCCTGACCGGGCTGCTGGCCAAGGTCAGCGACCAGCTGCCTTGGACCAGCCTGATGCTGATGCGCTTGTCCAACACCGTCGCGGACAACGTGTGGATGGTGCTCGGCGCGACCGTGCTGGCCGTGCTGACGCTCGCGATGTTCGCGCGCACCGACGCCGGCAGGATTGCGTTCGTGTCGTTCCTCTCGCGCGTTCCGGCGTTCTCGGCGATCGTCACGAAGCTCAACCTCGCGCAAGCCTGTCGCAACCTCGGCGTGCTTTCGTCGTCCGGCCTGCCGATCCTCAACGCGCTCGAGCTGACCGCCGACAGCCTGACCCTCGCCCGCCTTCGTGACGGTCTGCTGCGAGTCCGTGACCGTGTCATGGAAGGTGGGTCGTTGGCCGGCGCCTGCGCCGACGAGGAAGTGCTCCCGCCGCTCGCGCTCAGCATGCTGCGGGTCGGCGAAGACTCCGGCGGTCTGCCCGTGAGCTTCGAGCGCCTGGCGAACAAGTACGACCGGGAGGCCAAGGACGCGGTCAAGAAGGCGGTCGCGCTGCTCGAACCCGCGATGACGGTGTTCCTCGGCGTCATCGTCGGTGGAATCGCCGCGATCGTGATCACGACCCTCTACACGGCCGTTGGAGGGCTCGCGAAGTGACACGCGAAAACGGATCCGCGCTGATTGCAGTCTTCGTCCTGATCGCCATCTTCGGTGCCGCGGTGGCGCTGATCGTCCCGAACGCCCTGCGAGGACTCGGCGTCGCCGACCTCGGCAACACGGAAACCCGAATCCAGCGGCTCGCCCGCGGGTCCGACGAGGCCTATCGCCACATGGGCCAGTTTCCGAGCGACCTCGACAACGCCGAGCGGCTCGGATTCGTGACGAAGCGCGACCGCATCGACCCGTTCGGCGGCGGGGCCGATCTCGGGTACGGGCCGCCGGGTGCAACGACGGTCACGATCACGAGCCGGGGACCCGACCGCCTGGCCGACACCAACGACGACATCAGCGAAGCACACGACGCCCGCAACCCCGGACGTGCCCGGAGCCGCAACCGCCTGCGGTTGTGGCGGGCGCGCTTCTATCTCAGCGACTATCTCTCGGCACCGTCGATGACGGCGCAAGATCGCAAGGAGATCCGCGAGCGGATGCGGTGGATCGCGATCAAGATGCGGTGGACCTACCACTCGCCGCGCCCCGTGCAGAATCGGCTGCGACGTGACGTTCGCAAGCTGCGCGCGGAGCTCCACGCCCTGCTGGCACACCACAAGGTCCAAAAGGTGCCGAAGAAGGCGACCGGGCCCAAAGGGCTGGCCCAGTCTCTCGGCCTGCCCGACGCGCTGGCCGTGGACGGTCTCGCCAACACATTCTCGACCGACCGGGAAGTCGGCTTCTCGAGCGACGGCTTGGACTTGAAACATGGCACGCGTGACGACTTCTGAGTACGGCGGGTTCACGCTCGTCGAGTTGATCGTGGTGCTCGCGGTGCTCGGAGTGCTGCTGGGCATCTCGTTGCCGTTGGTCTCCAAGCTCGTCGACCAGCAACGCCGCGAGGACGTGATGACCGAGCTCGCCGCGATCTCGGCGAGCCTGTCCGACTACTACTTCGACCACGGCCGGTTTCCGACGTCGCTGACCGACCCCGGCTATCTCGCGGTCTATTTGCAGCCGGGGATCGACAACGATCACGTCGAGGACGCCTGGGGCGCCGGGGGTGACTATCGCTTCGAGCTGACCGCGTCGCCGGACATCGTCCGGGTGTGGAGCCGCGGCCCGAACGCGACCGACGAGAACGGCGGGGGCGACGACATCTCGATCACGACGCACGGGTCCGTGCCCGGCTACCGCAAGACCCGCGATCGCATGCGCGTCATCGTCGAAGCCCTGGCCAACTACCTCGAGACCGGCGGAGCCCTGACCGGAACCTGGGCGACCGACCTCTCCAACATGGGGCTCGGAACCGCCTACGCCAACGACGGCTTCGGCACGCAGTTCCGGTTCGACATCACGACCATGACGGTGCGCAGCGCAGGTCCCGACCGCGTGTTCTTCACGGCCGACGACCTGACATCATGACTGGCGTGAATCTCGACAGTCGTTCCGGCGTGATCGGTTCAAGCACGTGACGCCGGCTTCTCGAAGAGTCCCATGAAGTCCCCCTGAATCCACAGGCCCGATGGAACCGGGCTTGTGGCGATCCCCTCCACCGAGATGCAGCGACACATCGTCCTCGAGATCGACGAAGGCAGCCTCCGGTGTACCGCGGCCGCGGTGCGCCGCAAGGGTATCGTCATCGAATCGAGTCGGACCACCGAGTTCGCGGTGCTCGACGACTCCAGCATCACCGCGCGGGTCCAAGAGGCTCTCGAAGGCGTCGATACCCACGGTGCTCTGGTGCACATCGCTTTGAGCGACCCGAGGTTCGTCCACTTCTCGCTCGACGTCCCGAAGCTCGCAGCCATCGACCTCGAGGCCCTGCTCGAGCGTGAGGCGCGACGACTCGACTCGATCCCCGGCGACGTTTCGGTTCGCGTCGGGCACATCAGGGTCGGTAGGAACCGCAACGGGACCTGGCGCCACTCGGTGGTCGCCGTGCAGGACTCGATCATCCTCCCGCTCGTCGCCGCGATCGGACGTGCCGGGCTCAAGGTCGACATGGTCACATCGATCGAGGAGGCGGCGCTGCGTTCACTGCCGCCCGACCTGCCCGACTCCACGGTGTTCCTCGATTATCACTCGGGCCGTGTCAGCTTCATCCACGTCGAGCGCGGCGTCGCGACGCAACGCAGGCACATCCTTCTCCCGGCGCTCGACGAAGGGTCGCAAGACGTCCGCCAACACCAACTCGATCAGCTGTCGACCGAGGTCGCCTGGAACATCGACTACCTCGTCGAGATGGGCAAGCCCGCGCCGCGCGGGATCGTGGTCAGCCCGAGCCTCACGTCCGACGAAGACGAGGCACAGCGACTCGCCGGCAACCTGACGCTGTTCGCGCCTCGACCGCTGAAGCTGGCTCCCGAGAGCGAGGGATCCAGCGAGGCCGACGTCGTGCTCGGTCTGGCTACGGTCGGACTGTTGTCGTCGGCGGCAAGCGGCTCGCGCGGCCTTACGCTCGTCAAGAGCGCGCGGGTGCTCGATCGCTCGAAGCAACACAGAAGGCTCGCGATGGTCTCCTGTGTGTTGGTTGCGGCCATCTGCCTGACCGCCGCCGGATGGGTGTCCAACGAGATGGGCACGATCACGAGACAGACCGAGAAGGTCCGGGAACAACTGGTCGACGCCCAGGACCGGCTGTCGCAGTTGCTCGTCGACCCCAAGCGTCGCGAGCTCGTCGTGCTCGAGCGTCAGGTCGAGCGCATCCTGGCCAAGCGCAAGCCCACGAGCCTGCTGTTCGGCAAGGTCTGCAACCTCGTCCCCCACGGGATCGAGCTCGTATCGATCAGCACCGGCGGGGACGGGATCGAGGTCCTCGGACGCGCGCGCAAGTCCGACGGCAAGAGCTCGCTGGAGCTCGTTCAGGAGTTCCGAACCAAGCTCGAGCAGCTGCAGTTCCTCGAGCGCGTCCGCGAGCGCGTCGAGAACTACGACGGCAGCCAGGAGTGGCTCACCTTCCACATCGAAGCCGAGTGGAGGTACCAGCAGTGAGAGGCCTGCGGGACACGATTCCGACGCTGGTTGCGATCATGGTCTCGCTCGGGTGCATCTCGACGTTCGGCATGACCTGGTTCGAGTTCGAAGACAGCCGGGCCACGCTGCGCCAGGTCCGCCACGAGTCGCTGCTTGCCCGGCAGCGCCTCGATCGCGCGACCCGCCAAGGCGAGCTGTCGCCGAGTCGGTTCGAGGCGGTCGAGCGCGTGCTTCCGAAGACGCCGAGCGTCGCCGAAGTCCTGACGAGAATCGAGGCGGCCGGAAAGGACGTCGAGCTCGAGAACGTCGAGGTCCCGAAGTCCGACAACCAGGGGTGGACGCAGTTCTCCGTCCGCGGCACGGGCAGTCCCGAGAACATCGCAGAGTTCCTCGCTCACATCGAGCGCAGTCCGCGCGTCGTCGTGATCTCGACCCTGCTCGTCGAAGCGAGAGCCGACGCGGTTCCCGAGTTCGAGCTCGTGCTGCGCGCCTACCACCGCACGCCGCTGAGGAGCAGACGATGAGGCGTGCCCCGGAACGAACGAGCCCGTCGAAGCTGCTCGCAGCCTTCTTGTTCCTGGTCGTGTCCGGCTGGATCGCGATCACGGGTCTGACCAAGATGCGCCCCCCCACGCCGAAGACACCCGTGCAGACCATCCGTCCGGAGGAGCTCGCGGACGAGCCGGTGCCGGCCGAGAAGAAGAAGAAGCCCGAGGACCTTCTGGTCCGCTTCGGGTCGTTCGCGCCCGGAGCGAAGGTGCTCGACCGGTTCACTCGTGAAGCCACTGCCGAGCGCAAGCCCGAACCTCCCGAGGTCGAGCCCAAGCCCGAACCGAAAACCGAGCCCGATCCCAAGCCCGAACCCAAACCGGACGAGCAACCAGGCGGAAAACCGAAGGAAGAGGACAAGGTGCCCGAGCACGACGTCACGTTGATCCTCCTGACCAGACAGTCGTCCCGCGCGATCGTCGATGGCCGACTCGTCGGCGTTGGCGACACGATCGCCGCAGGCAAGATCATCGCGATCCAGGCCGGCGGCGTGCTCGTGCTGCGGGGCGAGAAGCGAATCCTGTTCAAGCTACGCCCGAGGTGAGCTACCGCGCATGATCAGCACAACGACATTCCGAGCTGCCGGCGTCCTCCTCGCGCTCAGCACACTGTCCTGCTCCGTCTTCGGACCCGGGGCACCCGCCGCGCCCAACGCCCTCGAACGCGAGCCCGAAGCGCCGGGCTTCCGACCGATGCTGGTCCTGCCGCTGCCGTCCTTGGCCGAGCCGGACAAGCACGGGACTCCGTTGACCAAGCTGTCCGGGCGCGACTCGGCGATCGCCGACGTCCTGCTCGCGTTGTTCAAGGACTCCAACATCAACCTCCTGATCGATCCCGACGTGACCGGCACGGCGACGTTCGACGTCAAGGGCACGACGGTCGAGAACGCGTTCGAGTCGCTGCTGCGCACCCTCGACCTCGCGTACGAGTGGGACGGCGAGTTCCTGCGCGTGCGGACCAAGAAGCGCGAGCTGTTCCACCTCGACATGCTCGAGGCCAGTGGCACGCTGGGCGGCGCGGCCGGCGGTGGATCGGGCTCGTCGTCGAGCTCGATCACCGAGGGCACCTCGCCCTGGGAGCAGATCGAGGAGGACCTGCAGAAGATCGTCGGTGACGGCTCGATCCTCGTGAACCGGCGAGCCGGGACGATCGAGATCGAAGCGACGCCGTCGCGGGTCGCGCGGGCGCGGCAGTACATCGACGACGTCATGCGGCGCATCACGAATCAGGTCTCGCTCGAAGCCCGCATCCTCGAGGTCCGGCTCAACGACGAGTTCCGACTCGGCGTGAACTGGCAGATCCTACCCGGTCTCCTCGATACGAAGAAGACCGGGACCCTGCCCGGCGGCGCCGTGCTCGCCCAGACAGCTGCGTCGGGCGGGACGGCGTTCCAGTTCGGCCTGCTCGACAGCGACGAGTATTCGATCTTCGTCGACGCGCTGCAGATGCAGGGGCAGGTTCGCGTGTTGTCGAGCCCACGGGTGTCGACGATGAACAACGTGCCCGCGACGATGCGCGTCGTCGAACAGATCCCGATCATCGAGCGCGACATCATCGACGGTGGCGGTGGTATCCGAACCGAGTTCGATGTCAGCTTCGTCGAAGCCGGTGTGAAGATCCAAGTCGTCCCGCAGATCGGTGACGGCGGCATGCTGACCGTGCAAGTCGTGCCGAGCGTGACGCAGCAGACCGGGACGGTCGTGACGCCCGACGGCCTGCAGACCCAACCGATCCTCGCGACACGCGAGACGACGACGACCGTGCGGATCGCCGACGGCCAGACGATCGTCATCGGCGGCCTGCGCAGCACGCGCAAGTCCGAGGTCGCCAACGGGGTCCCCGTGCTGTCGGACCTCCCGGTGATCGGCGCGCTGTTCCGCGGCACGATCCAACAACGCGACGAAGTCGAGATGATGATCACGCTGACGCCGCGCATCCTCGACTCGGCCTGGATCAACGAAGAGAACCGGCGCGGCCGCGACCGCCTCGTGATGACCCGGCGCCCGTTCTACTGGAGCACGCTCGGCCTCGACGACAAGCCGAAGGAAGACTACGGGCGCAGCTTCCTCAACGGCAAGCCGACCCGCGGCGACCAGCCCGGTGTTCGCATCGATGGACAACCGAAGCCGACCGCGACGACGACGGGCAAGTCGCTGACCGTGACCCGCGAAGGTCTCGGCGACCTGCTCGCGAAGCGCGCGACCGACATGTACCTGCGCGGCGACCTGCTCGGCACGCTGAGCACGCTGCGCGAGGTCCAGCGCATGGACCCGAGCCGAACGTCGGCCCTCGTGTTCGCGGCGCTACTCGAGATCCAGCGCGCGCGCTACGTGCAGGCCCGAACGCTGCTCGACCAGGTGCTGCTCATGAAGCCCGACGACGCGATCGCGCTGTCGGCTCGCGGCAGCGTCGAGTTCTACATCGGTTCGCCGCAGGCGGCCGAGACCTACTTCAAGAAGGCCAAGGACGCGAAACCGACCCCGATCACGAGCAACAACTGCGCAGCTGCGCTGATCGCCGACAACAAGCTCAGCGAAGCACGCGCGCTGCTCGAGGCCGAGACGAAGGTGGAGAACCCACCGGCAGAGGTCTGGGCCAACCTCGCCCACATCCAGATCCAATCGGGCCAGCTCGACGCCGCGCGAACGTCACTCGACAAAGCCCTCGCCGCCGGCGCCCATCCCCGCGACCCGCGAATCCGCGCGTTGCTCGCCGGCTTGAACCGCCTTGCGGCGAAGCTTCCGACGAAGTGACGGGCGGTCCCCGCGGTGACGGGGAGTGCGCCACCGCCGCCGACAGATTATGCTGGTTGGGAGCTTCGCGTCTCCAGCGTGACGCGACCACCCGAATCTCCCACAAGCACACGCCATGCGTGAACGCCGACAAGAGCCCCACTCCCATCGCTACCATCCGCGAGCTCGCCGGACGTCGCGCAGCTCTGTAGCGCCGGTTCTCGTCACTGGCGGGG
>Ga0210086_1000578_pt1 | contig 20715 bp, 25 predicted proteins | sample China_Galinas_PW_3_FD_184867 | JGI IMG/M metagenome (GOLD analysis project Ga0210086, IMG submission 184867) | Wetland microbial communities from San Francisco Bay, California, USA, that impact long-term carbon sequestration - China_Galinas_PWB_D2... | ecosystem: Environmental > Aquatic > Marine...
CCTGGATGCCTGGAACAATCTACGGAAAGTTTACTGCGCCGGCTGCGGGCATACCTTCAGCGCGAAGGCCGGCACGCCGATCCACGAGACCAGCTGGCAGCCGGAAGAATACGTCCAGTGTCTTTGCCTGGCCGGCGCCAAACGTACCCCGGGGCAGATTGCCAAGGCGATCGGCAAGAGCTCGGCCTGCGTTCGCGACATGCTCGAGCGCATCCGCCTTCGGCATCCGTCTTGCGATTCCGTTTTGGAAAGCCTTCCCGAGAGAGAAGGATAAAAAGGGGCGCGCCGAAGGGGGCAGGGTTCAATAACGAGAGTGGAGATGACGATGAAATTTTCAGTTCAGCGGCAAGAGTTGTTATCGACAATCAACCAGGTCATCGGGGCGGTGGAGAACAGAGCCACGGTTCCGGCGCTTTCACACCTATTGTTCGCGGTCTATATGCGTGGTGCTATTGGAATCACGGCAACAGACCTCGAGATTTTCGCGGAGGCAGAATGTAAAGCCGATGTTCCCGAGGAAGGTGGGGAGGCCTGTGTCCCCGCTAAAAAAATAAAGGAAGCGTTGGACGCTATCCCGGTCGATACGGTTGAGTTTTCCCTCGAGGATCTAACAATGGTCCTCGAGGGCGATGGTATCCGCTACACCTTCGCATGCCTCTCCGCAAAAGAGTTCCCGACCGTCCCGGAATACCCGGTGGAAGATTCAGTCGAATTTGTGCCAGGCGTTCTCCCGAAAATGATCAACGCCTGTGTGCATGCTGCAGCCGATCCGGCTTCTGCGAGTTTTCACCTTATGGGGGTGAACCTGCGTCGCGAGGATGACCGCCTGATCGCCGTGGCCACGGACAAGTACCGAATTTCTCTGGTAGGTCTCGCACTGCAGCAAGTCGAGAATCTCAACAAATCTCTGATTCTCCCGCTGAAGGCCTGCAAGCTGATTTCCGGGAACGTCAGCACGATTGAATTTTTTACCGATGATCGTAAGGCCTATTTCCTCAGCGCCCAGGGGAATATCACTTCCGCATTGATCGATGCCGAGTATCTAAATTTCCGCGCAGTGATTCCAAAGGACCACCCCTATCTGACGACTATCGATCGCAAGCGCTTTATCGAGGCCCTCGAAGCTTGTGGAGTGGTCAGCGATGACAAGGGGCGCACCATAAGACTTGAGATCGCAGCGAAAGATCAATTGACCGTCTCTGCTCTCGGGTCCCTGGGGACCGCCTCTGCAGAAATCCCTTGTACGGGTGATTACAAGCTCAAGATCGGTTTGCCGTCCAGGCAATTATTGCAGGCTCTCAAGGCTCTAGATGGTGATGAGGTATTTCTGAAATACAACGGAGATCGTGACCCACTGCTGATTTTCCCGGCTGATCACGGTAGTTGGGATGAACGCTTCGAAATGATTTGTGCTCTGAGGGTGTGATTATGAAACCAGGACGAACGAATAAACACGGAGTGTTCGTCAACCCCGAGTGGATAGAAATCCCCCTGCAGAAGAATTTAAAAAGCAGTGTCGCGATCGAAGTCGCAAAAGGGGAGGATGATCATTTTTACTGGGGGCATGATTGCAAACTCGGATTTGGATATGGAGCTCCAAGCGGGAACTGCAGCCCTTGCTCGATCAGGGCAGAAAAATTTGGAACATTCGACGAGGCGGTTCTGGCAGCCGCAAGCTTCATCAAAGAGCGCATCGAGTATGTAAAATCAGGGAAGCCGTCAGACTCGAAAAAGCTGGACAAAATCATCGAAGCAATAGATCTCGCTATGTCCGATTATGGTAAAGGGGAAAAGGAAACCGGGGTTACCGTCCATCACCGTCGGCTGAAAAAGGCATACCTGATCGGTCGTGCCGAGTTCTTCATTTGGCGGGGGCACTATAACGTCAACCCGGATCTCCCTGCCTGGGGGATGGATGAAAATATTGAAAAGGCTTTTCGGTTCGAGAGTCTGCAGGCCTGCCTCGAATTTTGGAGATCTCGCCACAACTTCCCCGAACGATATGAACACTGCATCTGGAACGGGTATCTGACCTTCTGGGAAGAAACCAAAAAAGGAATCCGCCGGATCATGCCGGCCCCGGAGCAGGACGAGCTGTTCTGATGACCGACACCGCCGCCATCGACAGAGAACAGGATCTCCGTGACCAGGTCGACCAGGCCCTTGAACAGGCCACGGTCAAACCGACGGCGAAAAACCGCAAGGCCTTAAAGCAGGCCCAGGAAGAGCTCGAGCAATACCTGCAGGAGAACTCTGTCGACCAGGTCGGTGGCCGGGAATTCAAAAGCATCCTCGAGGTGGTCGATTATCTGATCGAGGAGAACTGGAAGATCGGCAAGAGTGCCGCCTACGATCACTGGAAAAAGGAAAGCAAGCTCAACGCCAACCCGGACGGCACTTTCGCTCTGGCCGAGGTCGAGCGTTATGCCCGGGAGTATCTGGAAAAGAAAGACGGGTCCAAGCTAACCCGCAACCTGGCTCAAGAGAAACAGGCTGCCGAGATCCGCCAGAAAAACGCCGACGCTCAGCTGCGCGAGCTCAAGCTGCGCGCTGCAATGGGGGAGCTGATCCCCCGTAGTCGGGTAGAGACCGAACTCTCCGAACGGGCCACGAATCTTAAGAACTATTTCGACGCCATTGCCAGATCGTCGGCCGGCCGCATTATCAAAATAGTCAAAGGAGATCCACAGCTGGCTCCGGAGTTGATTTCATTTTTACTCGGTCTTAATCGCAAAGCGTTTGATAACTATAGCCGGGATCTTGATCTCGGTGATGAGGAGGATTAAACCGATGAAAAACGGTACAAAAAACAAACTGGTCGACCTAAACAACCATCTGTTTGCACAGCTCGAACGGCTGTCCGATGAAGATACGGTCGGGGATAAATTGGCAGAGGAAATAGAGAGATCCAGGGCGATCGGGAATGTTGCCCGGCATATAATCGACAACGGTAAACTGGCATTGGACGCTCAAAAAGCCCTCGGCGAAACCGTCCGCAACCTGCCGCCGATGCTGGGAATCGAGCACAAAGAAGATGCCTAAGTTCCGTTACTCTGACGAGCAAATTGAATTTATCCGGGACAGTTATCAAAAAATGACGGTCACTAGTATTGTCCCGGTTTTCAACGCGGCTTTCGGGCTCAATAAAACCGCCGGGCAGATACGTGCGGTTCTTAAAAACCACAATATTGTCTGCGGTCGTGGGCCAAGAGAAAGGTTGATGCCTTGCCGGCTTTACACGTCTGAACAGGTTGAATTTATAAAAGACAACTACGCCGGCCGTAGCGTTGCCGAGCTGACCGAACTGTTTAACGATCGATTCAATGACCAGAAGACCCAGCAGCAGATCAAAACATTTGTCCATAATCGCGGGATCACCTCCGGAAGAACCGGATATTTCGAAAAAGGGCACAAGCCATGGAATGATGGGAAGAAGGGATATATGGGCCCGAACGCCACCAGTTTTAAAAAAGGGAATATCCCACATACAAAACTTCGGCTCTGGTCCGAACGGATTAATAGAGATGGTTTTATCGAAATCAGCATTCCCGAACGCAACCCCTATACCGGGGCCCCGACCAGATTTAAGAACAAGCATGTCTGGCTTTGGGAGAGCGAAAATGGGACAGTCCCGAAAGGACATGCTGTCATATTTATCGATGGAAATAAGCTCAACTGCTCAATTGAAAATTTAGCATTGGTCACCCGGGCTGAGCTATTGTCATTGAATCTTCACGGTTATAAAGAGGCTCCCGACGAACTCAAGCCATCGATATTTGCCTTGGCAAAAATGGAAACGAAAGCCGGTATTCGACTTCGGCCGGCGCGTGGACGCAGAAAGGGTGATATCGCCTCATGACCTCGCCCGCCCTAGACTACTCCTGGCTCCCACCTGTCCCGCCGCGTGCGTTCAAATTGCTTGCCGGCGAGGTCCTGGTTATGCGCGCCCAGGTCGAAGAGACGGCCGATCAATGGGCCCAGGGGGAGAGGCATGTCGAGATCTCGCCCTTCCCCGGCCCCTGGGATAATGAGATCACCCCGCACCTGGTCGGGCTGTTCTGGCTGTATAGCCAGGAATGGCTGCGCGAAATGTTCCTCGCCGGCGGTTCCCAGTCGGCAAAAACCGATTTTATGCACACCACCTGGGGTTATGACGCCACCCATGCCCCGGGCCCGGCGCTGATCGCCATGCAGGACCGCGACACCGGCACCGAGACGATCTCCGACCGTCTGATCCCGATGATCCACGGCACCCCGAGCTTGCGTAAGCTCAAGACCAAAAATCCCGACGATATCGGGATGAAGCGTATCCGGCTGCGCAATGGCATGCGCACTTATCTGGCCTGGGCCAACTCCGAGGGGCGTCTCGCGTCCAAGCCGATCCGTTATGGAAAGTTCGACGAGGTCGACCTCTGGCCGGAGAGTGCCATCCGTAAAGCCCGCGCCAGGCTGCGTGCCTTCCAGGATAGTTACAAGCTGATCGAGGCCTGCACTGCCTCTGTCGAAAAGGGCCGGATCTGGGCGGCGCAAAAGCTCGCTCAGGTCCTGATCGACTTCTGGCCTGTCTGCCCGCATTGCGGCGAGTCGCATGTCATGGATTTCGCCAACATCCAGTGGGGCCCGGAAATTGTCGACCCCGCCGACCTGGCCGATAAAGGGTCCGCCTGGTATATCTGCCCCCACTGCACCAAGCCATGGGACGAAGAAGACCGCAACGAAGCCGTCCGCCTCGGGGCCGAGGTTCATGCTCCGCCGAACGTCTGGCACGGCTGGAGGCCTCGCCCGGGCAAAGTCGCGCATCTGCGTCCGTCGCGCGTCTGGGCACACATCCCGCCGATGCTTTCGCGGTTCGTGCCTTTTTCGCAGATCGCTCAGGCCTATTTGATGACGCTGATCGAGCCGACCCTGGCCAACCTGCAGTATTTTTACAATGACTGTTTAGGTCTGCCGGTTCCAGAAGATCCGGAAGGTGAACTCACCAGTGAAAAAGAGCTCTACGAGCGCCGACTCGATTATGGTCCGGAGGGTGCCGATTGGCAGGTCCCCATGGAGGCCTGCGTCATCACCGCTGATGTCGATGTGCAGAAAAACCGCCTCGAAGCCGAGGCGGTCGCCTGGGGGCCCGGTGAGCAGAGTTGGGGTGTCGAGTATCGCGTGTTCTTCGGCGATACCAGCAAAGAGGAAGTTTGGGACCAGCTGCACGACTGGGTGCAAGAATCCACCTACCGGCACGAAACTGGAGCCGAGTTGCCGATCGCCCGCTGTGGCATTGATATGGGCTATCGGCCCGATATGGTCAGCAAATTCAAGCGCCGCTCCCGCAAATACATCATCCACAAGGGGAGCAGCACCCGGGGGCTGCCACTGGTCCCGCGCAAACCGAGCAAAAGCCGCAAATACCGGATTCAGTTTTACGAGCTCGGCGTCGACACCGGCAAGGATCTGCTGTTCAGCTGGCTGGCGACCACCCAGCCCGGGCCCCGCTGCTGCCATTGGCATAAGGGTTACGACTTCGAGTATTTCCGCATGCTCTGCGCAGAGCACCCGAAACGCGAAAAAAACAAGCGCACCGGAAAGATCGAAATCGTCTGGGCCCTGCGCGAAGGTTTCCAGCGTAACGAGGCTCTCGATATTCGGGTCGGCAACATGGCCGTGCGGCAGATCCTGAACCCGAACTACACCAAGCTGGCGGCGTCACTGCGAGCACAGGCCCAGGAGAAGCAGGAAACGACCAGGCCAGACCATCCTGAAGGGGAAAAACCCAAATCAAAAACCCGTCGCAAGCGCCGGGTCCGCAAAGGTGGCGGGCTGCTCGGGCGCGTCAATAAGGAGTGGTGATGAAAACTCAAGAAAAGCCCTGTCCCTACTGCCAGGGGACCGGAAGAGATCCACGCGATCCGCAGCAGGCCTGCCATGTCTGTCGAGGAAGAAAAACCATCCGGAAACCGTTTGAGAGGTGATGCAATGACTGCCAGGAGAAAACTGCTGCGATTCGATGAAGTGAGGGAGATCCTTGGCTGTTCGCGGGATCATATCTATGATCTGCTGGCTGCCGGGAAAATCCGTGCCCATAACCCGAACGGTCGGCCCGGAACCCGAGGAACAAAAATCCTGGCCACCTCGGTTGATGACTACCTGTCCCAAGGTGAGATCGCCCCGGAGTCCTGGACCGAATAAACACCAGATTTAGTATCCGACCAGCTGCTTGGCACACAATATTTTGTGGCTATCTGTGGTTATGTGTCGGAATGGCGTCTGGTTTGAAAATCAAATTCTCCCCATACTCCCGGGCATGGACGAACGGGAGCCCCTCGAAATTACCGCCGGCGATACCGTCGAGTGGACACGCACCTTGTCAGATTATCCGGCCGATGACGGCTGGACCCTCAATTATGCGCTGCGCGGACCTGCCAAGGTCGATCTGACCTCCGAGGCAGATGGCAGCTCTCATAAAACCACCATCACATCGATCGCCATAACTGTCGCCGGCACCTATTACGTCCAGGGCTACGTTACCAAGGACAGCGAACGCCACACCGTCTATACCGGCCGGATCAAAGTCAACCCTAATCTGGCTGGGGAAACCGAGGCAACTTACGACGGCCGCTGCCATGCTCAGCGGGTGATCGACGCCATCGAGGCGGTTATCGAGGGGCGGGCCGCCAAGGATCAGCTGGAGATGCAGATCGATGGGCGCAGGATTTCCAAGACTCCTTTTGAAGAGCTGATCCGTATTCGTCAGCAATACCGTCTCGAGCTGGCAACGATTACCAACAAGGAAAAGCGCAAGCAGGGGCGCGGCGTTGGTCGCACCGTCAAATTCAGGCTGTAAAGGGATCTCATGGCAAGGCTTTGGGACAAACTGACCGGCCGCGAAGCGGTCGAAACCCAGATGGAACAAATCACCCGCATCGAAGGGCGAAGGGTGGCGCGTCGCTATCGGCAAACCTCTCTTCGCACCCTCAAGGCCGCAGCGTCCGATCGCCTGCAGGCCTCCTGGAATCCAACCGGGCAGAACTCCGACAGTATCACCCGGATGGGGTTACGCAAGGCCCGCAACCGTTCGCGCGAGCTCTACTACAACAACGAGCTGGCCAAGCATTTTTGCCGACTGCTCAAAAACAATGTTGTCGGTTCAAACGGGATTCGCTTCAAGGCCAAAGCAAAAGATCCGGACGGAACGCTTGATAGCACGGCCAACAACAAGATCATGTCCGGTTTCAAAAAATGGGGCAAACGCGGGACCTGCGATGTCACTGGAAAGCTTAGCTGGATTGATATCCAGAAACTTGCGCTCGAAACCTGCGCCCGCGATGGTGAAGTCCTGGTTCGCAAGGTACTGGGCTTTCCGAACGCCTATGGTTTTGCCCTGCAGATGATCGAAGCGGACCATCTCGATGAAACCCTGAACGCCATGCTGCCGAACGGAAACATCATCCGCATGGGTGTCGAGGTGGATAAATGGGACCGCCCGGTCGCCTATCATTTGCTGCGCCGTCATCCCGGCGATTTCCTCTTCATGCAGGCTCGCGGCAGCAGCCACGAACGCATTCCGGCTGAAGAATTCATCCACCTTTACCTGCCAGAATTCATCCGTCAGACCCGTGCTCTTCCCTGGCTGCATGCCGGCATGAGCCGCCTGAAAAAGATGGGCACTTATGACGAATCCGAGCTGGTCGCATCTCTGGTCGGTTCCAGCAAGATGGGCTTTTATGAGCCTGATCCGGATGCCGATCCCTCCGCGTTCGAAGGTGATGACGACGAGGACACTGAAGACGAATTTATCGAAGAGGTTGAGGCCGGAACCTTCGGGATCGTGCCTTATGGCTATCGAATCAAAGAGTTCGATCCGCAGCACCCAGTCGGAAACTACGACCCGTTCATGAAGCGCAATACCCGGACCTTCTCGTCCGGGGTCGGGTTGAATTACGTCAGCCTTGGCAATGATCTCTCCGAAGTCAATTTCTCGTCGGTTCGGTTTGGAACCGAGGAAGACCGAGATTTTTACCAATCGCTGCAAACCTGGCTGGTCGAGTGGTTATGCGATGACGTAGCAACCAGCTGGCTGCCGCCGGCCATGCTCTCGGGGAAAGTGAATCTTCCCTTTGCCAAGCTCGAAAAGTTTCTGGCGTTTTCCTGGGGCCCGCGTCGCTGGGGCTATGTCAACCCGCTGCAGGATGTCACAGCCAAGGAAAAACAGGTCAACAACAACTTCGATCTGCGCGGCCGGATCGTCATGGAAACCACCGGCATGGATTACGAGGAATATCTCAAGGCGCGTCAGGAAGAGCAGCGCCTCGAGGAAAAATACCAGGTCGACCAGCCGGGCAAGAAACCGGCTTTACCGGCCAGTTGACAGGAGGAAAGCATGCCACAGAGAAATCTGCGCAAACTCGCCCGGACGATCAAGATGCAGGGGCCGCAGGTCCGAATCTTCAGTTTTGACCGGGAGAGCATCAACGAAGAGAACCGAACCATCGAGCTCAGCTACTCGTCGGAAACGAGAGACGTTGTCCGCTGGTTCGGTATCGAGATCCTCGGACACGATAACGGCGAGATCCGTATGAAGCGGATCAACTCGGCCGGTCCGCTGCTGATGGATCATAACACCCGCGATCAGGTCGGCGTTGTCGAAAAAGCCTGGATCGATGAGAAGACGCGCAAGGGGCGCGCCTTGGTTCGCTTTGGGAAAAGCGCCCGAGCTCAGGAGATCTGGCAGGACGTACTGGACGGGATCAGGGTCAATGTTTCGTTCACCTATGACGTTTACCGCTACATCCTCGAGGAAGAAGGGAAGAACGGACAGCCCGACGTGCTGCGGGCGGTCGATTGGGAGCCGCTGGAGATCTCCATCGTCTCGGTACCGGCCGATATTTCGGTCGGGGTCGGCCGCTCCCTGGGGACTGGCGAACCGCGAGAAATCGAAATTTACGCAATCGAACCCACAAAGGAAAGGAGCAACACCATGAAGCGATGCGCCGCCTGCGGCCATGAACACGATCAGGAAACCTGTCCCCGCTGTCAGGGTCGCGGACTAACCCCCACCCCTCCTGCTGTGCCTGCGGCTCCGGTTGTCAATGCCGAGCAGGAACGAGCCAACGAACGCAAGCGGATCAACGAGATCCAGGCTGTCGGCCGGGCATTCCAGACCGTTCCCGGGGTCGACGAGCTGGCCCGTCAGTTCGTCGATAACGGCGGTTCAGTCGAGGCCTTCCAGGCGGCAGTTCTCGACAAGATGCGCGCCAAGCCGGCCGAACTCCCGGAACCGCCGAATGTCCAGCTTAACGAGCGTGAGGACCAGGAATATTCTGTCCGCAACGCCATCCTGCTAGCCCTTGGCGAGCGCTCCGAAGGGATCGAGCTCGATATCCACCGCGATATCGAAAAGAAACTCGCCCGCAGTTCCGATGGCGTCTTCATCCCCCTGTCTCTGCGCAGTCGCGGCAACCGGGCCGCCACCGCCATGGACTCCTTGTCTTCCGCTGCCGGTGGGGCCGTGGTCGATACCACCCTGATGCCGCTGATCCAGATCCTGCGCAACAAGATGATGACCCGCGCCCTGGGCGCCCGGGTCCTCTCCAGTCTGGTCGGAAGCCTCAGTTTCCCGAAGCAGATCGCCTCGGCCGTTCTTTCCTGGGTCGCTGAAAACAGCGGGACCGATGTCTCCGAGTCGGATCTGAGCGCCTTCCTGGGGACCATCGCAATGGGGCCCAAAAGCGCCCAGGCAACCACTCAGGTTTCCCGTCAGCTGCTGGCCCAGGCCTCAGAGGATGTCGAGATGCTGATCCGCGACGACCTGGCCGCCATCAACGCCCTGGGTCTCGACCTGGCCGCCATCAATGGCAGCGGTGCGAGCAACCAGCCGCGCGGCATTCTCAACACCTCGGGGATCGGCTCGGTTATCGGTGGCACCGACGGAGCCGCTCCCGACTGGGCCGATATCGTCAATCTCGAAACGGAAGTGGCGGTTGACAATGCCGATCTCGGCTCCCTGGCCTACCTTACCAACGCCAAGGCGCGCGGCATGCTCAAGCAGACCGTCAAGGCTGCCAACACTGCTCAGTTCGTCTGGGAAAAAGGCGCCGGCGGTTTCGGCGAAATGAACGGCTATCGCGCAGCGGCGTCCAACCAGGTCCCGAGCGACCTCGACAAAGGGACCAGCACCGGTGTCTGTTCGGCCATCCTCTTCGGCAACTGGAACGATCTGATGATCGGCGAGTGGGGCGTGATCGAGATCATCGCCGATCCTTACAGCCTGAAGAAACAGGGGCTGATCGAGTTGACCAGCTTCATGATGGCCGACATCGCCGTGCGTCGGGCCGAATCCTTCGCCGCCATGAAGGATGCGCTCACCACCTGATCGGCAGGTTAATTTCGTCCGCCAAGGAAACCCTTGGCGGACCTAACCTCAATTTCAAGGGAGAACAACGATATGGCTAAGGAGCAAAAACTCGCCGCGATCGATATCACGCGGAACACCACTGTCGGCTTGCAGACCGGCGGGTCAATGGATGTGGCGGCAGGAACGGTGCTGCTGGTCCCGAACGAGATCGGGGGAGATGACGCCCGTTATCTGTGCGCCATGAAAAAGGCCAAGCCCTGCGATCCGAAACTCAAGGCAGAGCGGGCCAAGCAGGGCGCCCAGGGCAAATAACCGACAACCCGGGCGGGGCCTGTGCCCCGCCCCCTTCCGCGATCTGTCGAAGCGTTTCGACGGACGGCTGAAGGGAGCCACCATGTTTGACGATACCGATCTCGATATTTTCCTCGACGCCTTCGAGGCCCAGGACTACCAGGTCACTTTGAATGACGTGGCAGTCGGCACGTTGCGCGGGATCTATCGTCGTGCTACCGAGTTTGTTTCTCCGGGGGATGCGGAGCAGCTGGTTGTTCACCCCTCGCTGGAATGCAAGACCGCAGATCTGTCCGCCTTCGACATGAACCATCGGGTTGTGGTCGACGGGATCAAGTTCAAATTCTGGCGCGCTCCGGTCCTGAGCGATTCCGGATTTTCTATTGTTGGGTTGGTGAAGGCATGAGCCGCTACGACGACATCATTATCGCTCTGCAGGTTTTACAGGCGCAGATCCTGGTGGTCAACGGATACAGGACTGACGCAGGCCTTAATTTTTGGTTGAACCTCGAGTATCAGACCGAGCCGCCGGCCAAACCCTGCACCATTCTTTACCCGGGCGACGTGACCGACAGCCTCGGCGGCGATCCGGAGCCGGCGCTCGGCGAAGAGAACCACAGCCTGGCGGTGAAAATCGAAGGCTTTATCGATGACAGCGAAACCGGTTCTCAAGGGCAGGCGCTGCGCCAGGACATCCTGCAGGCCTTCAACGCCGATCGCAGTCTTGGGGGCCTAGTGGAGATGGTCGATCCAAGCCTGACATCTTCATCCACGGTGGAGGAAGCCGGCGAGGGCGGATTCCTCAGTTTCGTCAATGTCGAATTCACCCTGACCTACGTCACTCTGCTGGGAGAGTCCTGATGCTCGATAAAGTCGACCCTTGGTTTGTGCAGATCCTGGCCACCGCCCTGGCCGGATATTTCCTCTGGTCGGTGCAGAAGATCCTGCGCGATTTCAAGGACCAGGTGAAGGAGCTCAAGGAAACTCTACGCAAGTTGTTTGATCGTGGCGACGATCATGAACACCGGCTCTCCCATCTCGAAGGGCGGTGCGATGCCATGCACGGCAAAGCACCGGGAGGCCGGCGCGATTATGACCCGGAGGACCGACCTCATGACTGACATCAAACCCGAAGATCGCTTTGACCTGGTTATCCGCGAGATGACCGAAAAGCATTTCCCTGAGTTGTTCAATGAGTTGGGGGATGACGCACACCTCTGGATCAAGGCCCAGGTCTGGACCGAGTCGGGGATGAAGCCCTTGGTCAGGTCGAAGGTCGGGGCCTGCGGGCTACTGCAGCTGATGCCGGCCACCGCCCGCGAGCTTGGCGTCACCGAACCGTTCGATGTGCGGCAGAACCTTTCTGGCGGGGTCCGCTACCTGGCCGATCAGTGGCAGCATCTTGATGAAGCGGCTACCTCCCTTGATCGGCTGTTCTTCTCATTCGCGTCCTACAACGGCGGCAGGGGCTATATCAACCAGGCGTTCGTTCTGGGGCGCGAAGCCGAAGGGCTGACCGGGTCGCATAAAGGATGGCGCGATGATGGTCGCCCGCCCGGGTCTTTTCAATTCTGGGTCTACACCCGGGACTTCCTGTCCGACAGCCGCTGCATCGTCAATGGCAGTAAACCAGACTACCGCCAGATGCAGGACTACGTGACCCGCATCGAGCAGCGCTGCCGCCACTATCAGGAGGTGAAGTGATGAGTTTATTGGACAGCATTGCCGGACTCGGCATTAAGGACACCATGGAGGGGATCGGCAGTCTGGCAAAAAGTTTGCGGACTGCCTTCACCGGCGACGATCCGCTCACCGCCGAGCAGAAGGCCCAGTATAACCAGCAGCTGCTCCAGCTCGAAGCCAAGGCCAATGAAGCTGCGGCGCAGGTCGACACGGTGCGCAGCAATATCATCATTGCTGAGGCGCAAGGGGACAGCTGGCTGCAGCGAAATTGGAGGCCGGTCACCATGCTGGTGTTCGTCGTCATCATCGCCAACAATTACATCCTTTTCCCCTATGTGCAGTTGTTTGGTGGACCGGCGGTCAAGCTGGAAATCCCTCCCGATATGTGGAGCCTTCTGAAGTTGGGGATCGGTGGATATATCATCGGACGCTCTGCGGAGAAGGGGATCAAAACCTGGAAAGAGACCAAGCAATAGGAGAGTGAGTATGGCCACTATCACCGTCAAAGCCAAGATCAACGCCGGTCACCATCCAAAATATGGCGAGATCAAGAAGGGGAAACCCTACACCATCGACGAAAATGATTTCGGAGAGCAGCTGTTCGAGCGACCCGATAAAAACTGGAAAGCCCCCTGGGAGCGTAAAGCAGCCCAGGCGGCCAAGAAAGGAGAGTAAAGCATGGGCTCTGTCGCCGGAAGCGAACTGAAGTTCGCCATCAAGAAAGCAACCGAATGGGGAACCGCTGTCGCCTGCGGCGCCCTGAATGGATTCCTGGCCCTGGCCACCGGCATCAAGCGCGACGCCGGCGTCGATGTCGATGACTCGCTCGGTCAGTTCTGGAGCAAGGACGGAACGCCCGGCGCGGTCAAGGTCGATGGAGATTTGCCGACGTATCTGCGTTACGACGGTCTCGATTTATTGCTTGCCCTGTTCATGGGTACCGCAGGTGTGCCGACACAGCAGGGGGCCACGTCCGCTTATGCTTATATCTATGACCTGGCCGACAATACCGACGGTCTGTTCGCCACCTTTGCCAAGAACCTGAAAAACTACGTGGCCGAGGTGCCCAGTCTCAAGGTCGCCGGTCTCACCATCAAGGGCGAGCAGGGCAAGCCCCTGCAGCTGATCGCCTCGACCATCGGCAACAATATCGAGTACGACGGGACCAACGATCTGACCAGCTGGAACAACGTCACTATTGCCGAGGTCGCCAACCGCATCCAGTTCGCCCAGGGCGAGTTCCGCATGAATGACCAGAGCGATATCGCCCTGGCCGCCGACGACCAGATCGGACCCAACAGCTTCGAGCTCACCGCCATGCGCAAGCTCACCGGCACCTATGGCAGCTACGTCACCGGCGGCGCCAACAGTCAGGACCTGATCGACGAGCCGGTCAATGACGGCCTGCCCGAGGTGACCCTGAAACTGCAGTTCCCGAAGCATACCGGCAAGACCCGGCTCACCGATCTGGGCAACGATACCCGCAAGAAAATGGACATCACCTTCACCGGAGCATTGATCGCCTCGACCTATTACCGGACCTTCAAAATCGAGCTGCCGCACCTGCAGCTCAAGAGTGTCGACGTGGTCGACGAGGTCGGCATCATCAAGGAGCCGGTCGAATTCCTGGTGTTGGCCGCCAGCAGCGCCCCCGCCGGCATGACCGGCATTACCCAGCCGTTCCGGATCAGCGGCATCAACCAGCTCGATACTGATCCGCTGGCATAAACCACAAACCGAAGCAAAAGGAGAGCCACATGTCTTACTCGCTTAGCCGCACTTGCTACAACTGCAAAAACCAGGAGGCCTGCACTGATCCCGTCAAGGTTCAGGATGCGATCAACTCGATCCACGACGAAGCCTGCTCGCCCGAATCCGGGCACATGGGCAGCGGAGAGATTATTCTTCTCTGCCATAACCATGACCAGCAGCCGCAAGAATAGGTCACAGCAGGGCCGATGCAATGGGGCCGGCGCGCGGCCCCGCATTTTTCAACTTATTGATGTGAGGATGACATGGATATTTCCCGGCTGAAGAAAAAGGACCTGCAGGCCTGGCTCGAATTGACCGCCGAGGTCGAGATCCTCTGCCACTATGTGGACCAGGGTGAGATTGACCGGATCAAGGCCGAGTCGACCATAACCAGGGTTAACCCGAAAACCGGCCTGAAAACCGAAGAACGGGACGAACCGAAATTCCGCAGCCTGCTCGGCCGGGCCGTGGTCAAAAACTGGAAAGGACTGCGTGACGGCGAGAAGGACTTCCCCTGCACCCCGGAGAACATCGATTACCTGATGGATGACTATGCCGAGTTCCGTGTGCTGGTGTTCAGTGTGCCGATGAGCTTCGAGCGGATGCTTGCTGCCGAAAAGGCCCAAGCGGAAAAAAACTCCGCGACCACCTCCGCGCCAAGCTCGACTACCCCGGAGTAAGCTGCGAGGCCTGCGCCGATGCGCAGGAGGTGGACAATCTAATCCCGCCCTGCCAGACCGAGCAGGGCTGTCTGATCCCGCCGGCAGGAACTGCTGGCCAACGAGCGCTGGAGCTCCGTGGATTAATTCTTCGGCTCCAGAACCTGATCGACCCCGGCACGGTCTGCCGGCATTTCGACGCGGATCTCGATGATCTTGAACTGTTGGCGGTGATCGAGGACGAACTGAAAGAGGACGAGGATGGCCAAGGACATCACCCTTCTGATCAAGGGGAGTGCTGAAAAAGCGGAAGCTGCAATCAAGAAATTGCAGCGCTCCGGACAGCAGTCTACCAGCCTGCTCGAGCGCGACTTCAAGCAGCTCGGGGTTACCAGCTCCATCGCCTTCGACAACCAGCGCGCCGCCGCCCAGGTGGCCTATGAAAAGATCAAGAACAGTGGCATCGCCACCACCGACGAGCTGCAGCGGGCGCAAAAAGCCTACGCCGCCAAGATGGTCGAGATCGATGAAGACCAATTCGGCAAGCGCACCAGCCTGATCGACAAATTCATGAAAAAAAGCGTTGCTGCCTATGTCGCCATCGGGGTCGCTGCCACCGCCTACGCGGCCAAGCGGGTCGCCTCGGCTGGCCTTGACGCCTTCAAGGATTATGAGTCGGCGCTGATTGATATGGGCAAGGTCACCGATGAGAATCTCGGCAATATCGACAAGCAGATCATGGGTATGCCCGCCGAGCTCGGCAGTGCTACTGATCTGATGCGTGGTTATTACCAGACCCTCTCGGCCGGTGTAACCGACACCGAGAAGGCACAGGACCTGCTCACGACCGCGGCCCAGGCCAGCAAGGCGGCCCATGTCCAGCAGGCCGACACCATCCGCGCCCTGACCAAGTTGATGGCCGGTTTCAGTGGTGAGATCAGAAGCGCCACCGAGGCCTCCGACCTGCTGTTCGCCATGGAGCGCTACGGCCAGACCAGCTTTGCCGAACTGGTGCCAGTAATCGGCGATGTCGCCGCGATCTCTCACCAGGCCGGCATCGGTCAATACGAGATGGCGGCAATGATGTCCCGCCTCACCCAGACCGCCGGCGGCACCAGCCAGGCGGCCACCCAGTACCGCGCCATCGTCATGGGCCTGCTCAAGCCGCAGCAGAACATGCGCGACCTGCTGCAGCAGATGGGTTTCGAAAGCGGACGCGCCATGATCGAACAACTCGGGCTTTCCGGAGCGATCAAGGAAGTCAGTAAACGAGCACTCGATTCGGGGCTGCAGATGGGACAGTTATTCGATTCCACCGAAGCGCTCACCGGGTTGGGGCCGCAGTTGGCTGATGAGTTCGAGCAATACGATCAAACCCTGCGCGATGTGCAGCGATCAGCCGGCGGCACCGAGCAGGCCTTCAGCCGCTGGGAAAAATCCGCGGAGCGGACCTCGGAGGTGTTCGATAACACCATTAATAAGGTGTTGATCGAGCTCGGCCGGGTGCTGACTCCGGAAGTGAATCACCAGCTGGATCTGTTTTCTAGCTGGGTCACCGGACATCACGGCGAAATCATAGAGTTTTTCAATGGGCTCGGCACGGTTCTGAAAGGGGTGGTTTCCACTGCTACCTCTGTTTATCAGTCGATCAGCCAGATCGGTTCGGAGATCACCAGCCTTTCCTCGGCAATCGAGAACTCGACACTCTACAAATTCATCGGCTCCGGAGTCAGCCAGATCCGCAGCCAGGATTGGCTGACTGCCGGTTTCAATACAGCGACCAACCTCAAAGGCACGGCCGGTCTTGATCTTTCCGGCAGCGGTCTGATGGACAACTCCGGTTACGGCCTCTCCGGGTCCGGCCCCTCGACCAAGTTCGACAGCGGTTACGCCGTCGGCACCCGTTATGTGCCGCGCACCGGCTACTACCAGCTGCATCGCGGCGAATCGGTCAACACCAGGTCCGAAACCGCCGGCCGGCAATCCTCGCAAGTTTCATTCGGTTTCGGCGATCTCAATCTCAACTTGCCGAATGTCAACAACCAGAGCACCGCCCGGCAGCTGGCCCGCGAGGTTCTGCCGGAGCTGACCACCCTGTTGAAGCAACGCTATCGTTTCGCCTGAAAGGAGCATGACCATGTGGACCATCGATGCCCCCTGCGCCCGCTGCAGTAAGAAACCCACCTGTAAGGATCGCCCGGAGATCATCCAGACCCTCTCGCCGCTGACCAACAGGCTCAATACCGAGGACCAGTTCGTCAACGGCCCCGGCGACGGCATTCTGATCGTCGCCTGCAAGGATCTGACTGTCTAAATGAGCTACGTCGAATCCGGATACATTGAGGCCGGCTATTTCAGCGGCGCCGGGTCGGGAGTCCGGTTTGCGCTCGGTGTGCAGACCCTCGATTTCGACCAGGCGCCGCAGCGTCCGCCGCGCGATCTGCAGTTGATCCAGGCCGACGCCCGCAGCGCCGGCGGTGATCGCTTCGGATTCGACATTCTGGCCAGCGAAGACATCGTGACCCTGACCTGGCCGCGGCTGCTGGGCTATCACCGCAATCAGCTGATCGATTGGTTCAACAACGTGGCCGACGGCATGGCGAACAGCTTCTCCTACGTCGACAAAAATGGCGTCGAGCAAACCGTACGTTTCGCCGATCCGCAGTTGCCGGAAATTCGGCAGATCGCCGGCGATCGTTATGTAGTACAGATCCGGCTGCTGGTGGAAGCATGACCCGCTTTGTCTCCGGTGCCGTCACGGTGCAGTTCAACCACGATCCGGTCCGGCCCGGCGGCATGCAAACTCAGGCGCGACAGATCCGCGAGTTCGATTCGGCAGGCGAGAGCCGGGTTTACACCAAGGGCAGTACCAAGTTGACGACTCACCGGTTGCTGTTTGCCGGCCACAACGCCATTGATGACGACAGCCTGGGCGCCCTGCGGGATTTTCTGAAAAACACCGTCCTGGGCATCCGCAAAACTTTTACCTGGATCGACCACCAGGAGGTGTCGCGCACCGTCCGTTTTGCATCGCCGCGGATCGCCTCCCAGCCGATTGCCCCGAATCGCATTGAGGTGGAGATTTTGTTAGAGGAGGAGATTTGACATGAGCACCACCATCGTCAAGCGCGCGGAAAAAGGCTCCACGCTGACCACGGCGGAGATGGACCAGAATCTGGAAAATCTCAAGACCACCGCCGACGGTGCCCAGTCCCGGGTCGGAGCACTCGAGGCGCTGGATATTGCCCTGCGGCAGTGCCTGCCGACCGAGGCCGAGTTCATGGCTCTGGCGGCTGGTAATCGCGATCGATACGCCGGATCAGGTTTCGTGGAGTGGGGCAAGCAGTACAATTCCTCCTCTTTCCCGAATGTCAATAACGGCATGTGGACCTGGCCTGCAGTTGCAAACCGCCTGATGATCGGTGACACCACCCTGCCGACCGGCGTGAGCAAGACCAACCACGCTGTTGCAAACGTTAATGGTGTGCTGGTTTCCCTCGCCGGGGTCGCCGATACCAGTAACCGAGCGATGCTGGCTCTCCCCCAAGCCCCGGAGGACGCCTCTCTTCCCGAACGTCAAGACCTCATTTTCCTTGAAGTCTGGCATGAGAAGGTCAGCGACAAGGATTTCGTTTATCCCTATGGTAATTGCCAGAGCAACCTTTCCTCAGATATAACCACCGGTCTGACCTGCGCCAACGGCGGCTTCACCGGGTACGCCACCTATTCCCTTTTTGGCAACTGGCAATCTGCGTCCGCCCTGATCGGCAAAGGTCTGGTCTGGTCGACCATGAGCGCGGCCAACAAGGCGACGTTTGTCAGCAATCCCGGCAACAACTGCTACCTCGCGAACGATGGCGGCATTGTCCAGGTGCGTTACCGGGTTCGGGTGATCGAAGGGCTTGGGGCGAGCTGGGATAATGTGAACAACACGGTGACCTCAGCCAAGAACTTCCAGTATGCGAACAACCAGAATGTCTGCCCGAAGGGGATAAAGGTCAGCATTACCGACGATGTGGCAATCATCCCGCGCTATGTCTCGTCGACGACTGCCGGCCAGGACAAGGGGGCGTTTGCGGTCTACTCCGGTGACACGCCAGCCAACTTTGGCTACAACGGCCTCTGTTACGCCATTCCTGTCGCTCTCGTCTCTCGCCGCAACCAGGGCGCTTTCCATCCGGTATGGAACCCGAGCGGTTCGGCAAGGTCATACAAAAGCGATGATACCGCCAGCAACGGTTATTTGTGGTACAGCGCCGACGCGAAACAACCAGGTTCTGTAAATGATTGCTTCACTGTCGGCGGGAGCGGAACGGGGGTATTGGTTGAATCTTCTAAAACAGGCAACGGTTCTGTTGCCGGCAATCTTTCCGGTCGACCCGACTCCAAGTTCTACGATGTCATTTACGAGCCCGACATCCTTGACCTGCGCAACTCCGCGCACAAGCCCCTTGATCTGAACCGACTCCTCGATCGCGAGTTCAACAATCTGGTATCCGGGGTTACGCGAGGGTGGGAAGCGCAGGCGAAAGCCGACATCTTAACCCAGGTAAACGGAGCGTCGGGGGTTACGTCAATTTATGTCTCGGACACGTCCCGCTACCGAATCGGTATGCCGGTCTCCTGCTACGATGCAACGCTCGGCTCCTGGGTGTTCCAGAATAGATCCATCAGCTCCGTCAACTCGGGGACAGTAATTTCGGTCAGCGGCAGTAGCTTCACGAGGGTTGGCGGAAACACTTATATCGTATGCGTAGGCCGCATGTCACCACCCGCGGCCATGGCACGAAAGACCATCCTCCAGTGCGATATTATCGGTGATCCTGCGATCTATCCTGCCGGGTGGACCGCTAATGGCGTCATGGGCACACCTCTGGTCTTTGACGATGATGGCAACAGCCTGATCCCGGACAACACAACCCAAACCTGGAAGATGACCAGGAGGGTGAAGAGTTTGAAACTCACCCTTTACTCGACCGACTCCGGGGCAACCTGGATCACGACGACAGCCTGGGACTCGTCAATTACGGGTGCGACAAACGGGTTCAGTTCGACCCAGCCGACGAACGCCCTGATCATGGTCTTCTATGAAGCCGAGGCGTCACCACTGGCCAGCAGCTACAATGCTGAAGTTCTTTCCTTTGGTGACGCAAAACTCATTTGCAACTACGCCGGCCAACCCACGCTCGGATCGTTCCTGACCGGGAAGGTGACGGTAGGGGCTGCGTCGAACGGTATCAGAAGCACACTGACAAGTTATGGTCTGTCAGCTTCAGCCAAGATGTTCTCAACGGAATCGGGTTCGACCGGACACAATGCTTTTGTCGTTGTTGATTTCAATACCAATCCTGCCGCCAAGGCACTTCCTTACTTGACCCGCGAAAACGGCAGACTCTATCTCCAGCTTATCTTCAAGGAGATGCACTATAACGGTTCGTCATGGGGGGATGACGGCAAATTCAATGTGGTCAACAACGTCGCGACCGCAACGGACAACAATGGGGCGACTGTTATCGTCGGGCAGAAACGCCTGGCGCTTCCCTATTTCATAGGAGACGGAGAATGAAAAAACTGCGGTTACTTCTTGCCGTTGTCATCCTGCTCATGGCCTCGGACACGATGGCCGCCAGCCTCCACCTCGACTGGATTGCCGCGGTCGACCCGCCGCACAATGAGAATATCGTTGGACGTGGCGGCTATGCCCTGGCCGAGCGTTACTACCTGGAAGTGACACCGAGCCTCGACTGGCTCCGGCTGCATACCTCGCTGGCGATCAGCGCCAGTGGCGATCAGCAGTGGCATCCGGGAACCTATTGGGGTGGAACCTACCAATACTATTCCAACCGCGAGGCCTGGTCGGTCGGCGAGTGGCGCTACTCGATCCGGAGCATCGTCAGGTTCGACCTGGTCGACGATAAGCTCCAGATCTATTCCGACTACTACATGCCGCTCGATCGCGGCAATTACGATGGGGTCTACTACTGGCGG
>Ga0210086_1000580_pt1 | contig 20689 bp, 17 predicted proteins | sample China_Galinas_PW_3_FD_184867 | JGI IMG/M metagenome (GOLD analysis project Ga0210086, IMG submission 184867) | Wetland microbial communities from San Francisco Bay, California, USA, that impact long-term carbon sequestration - China_Galinas_PWB_D2... | ecosystem: Environmental > Aquatic > Marine...
GGCGCTAACGGACCGCACTGCAGCCTGCATCCACTCCCGTACAGCCTGGAAACGGCTGCTGATTGACACCTATTTAGTCCTTCTTATGGAAAATTTCGGGAATCTGCCGCTAAATAACCATAAAGCCGGGAGCTGGAATTTTTCCACATGGATTTAGAAAAGAAATTTCTATCCGATTTTCTCACCGATCTCAATGCCAACCGCGTGGTCCTGCCGACCTTGCCGGAAGTGGCTATGCAGGTCCGTAATGCCGTCGGCGACCCGCAGGCCACCACCGCCAGGATTGAAAAGATAATAAATAGCGATCCAGCCTTGTCAACCAAGCTGCTCAAGGTGGTGAACAGCCCCGCTTACCGTGGTTCGGAACCGATCACTAATCTGCGCATGGCCATTACCCGACTGGGAACCAACCAGGTTCGCAATTTGGCCACTGGGCTGGTGATGGAACAGCTCTATCAGGTCACCTCCACTGACAATATCAAACAACACTTGAAGGACTTGTGGTTGCACAGCACCCGGGTGGCGACCCTCAGTCATGTCATCGCCAAACGCTTTACCAAACTGAAGCCCGATGAAGCTATGCTTGCGGGTCTCATTCACGATATCGGCACCTTACCCGTTCTCAATCGCGCCAGTCTGTTTCCTGAATTATTAGAGGACGATGAGAAGCTGGTCGCGGTGATGCGCAGTTTGCACACCATGATCGGCCCAGCGGTCCTGGATGAATGGGGATTTTCCCGCGATATGGTTATCGTCTCGGCGGAACACGAAGACGTTTATCAAGCTCGCGATGGTGAAGTGGACTATGTCGACGTAATCATAGTCGCGAACCTGCACAGCTATTTGGGCAGCCAAAACCGGCTCGCCAAGATCAATTGGGAAGAAGTACCCGCCTTTGCCAGGATCGGAATGACGCCCGATGACAGTTTCGCCGCCATGGAAGAGGCACGTGATGAGATGCGCGAAATGCAAGGCATACTCGCAAGCTCAGGGTAAATAGCAGCACGCCTTAAATGACTGTGAAACACCGCTCTTCACGCTGCAACCATTTACAATAAAATTCTCACCGGCGCCGGCCACTAAGACACTGTATCGCGTGGCGACACTACTTAAGTTATCTTGCCATAGCCCCCCCCAACAACCCGATATCTACAATGCCCTGGGGAGCATCTATCGGCGCACGGGCCGATTTGACGATGCGGAGACCGCCTACCTCAAGGCCCTGCAACTCGCTCCCGATTACGCTAACGCACACTTAAATATCGGGATCTTGTACGACATATATCTGAGTAATCTGAGCGCGGCACTGAATCATTACCAGCGCTATCAGACCATCAGCGGCGGGGACAACACCGTGGTCAATAAATGGATCATCGACGTCAAACAACGTCTGGCAAAAACCATGGGAGCGGCAAAATGACCAAGGCCACACGCAAAGTTTTACTGCTCTTGCTCGTAGCCTCGCAAGGACTGTCATTCGCCGACGATCGCATCCAACTCGACCAGACCACCGTCATCGACAATCACGAACTGCCGAAGATAACTTATATCGTTCCTTGGCAGGCGGCACCTCTGCCCGAGCCCGAAAAGCCGACCTTGGATACCTTGATCGACGATGCCCTGACGCCACTCGATCGTGATGTGCTACGCAGCCAGATCCAATACTATTTTGAGCTAAGACCTACCACCGCAGTTGCCGACCAGCCCACCGGGAAAACAGCCAAATGAAAGCGACGCGTCGAATTAGCGGGAGCATCCCGGATACGACCGATTTATTTATGGCGCATATGCGGAAACAGCAGTACATCGCGAATTGAGGGCGCATCAGTAAACAGCATTACCAGGCGATCGATACCGATGCCCTCACCCGCGGTGGGCGGCAGGCCGTGCTCCAATGCGACGATGTAATCCTCATCGAAGTGCATGGCCTCTTCGTCACCGGCTTCCTTTTCCTGGACCTGCTTGCGGAACCGCTCGGCCTGATCTTCGGCGTCATTCAACTCGGAGAATCCATTGGCGATCTCGCGCCCGCCCACGAAGAACTCGAAGCGATCGGTTACCGATGGATCGGCATCGTTGCGCCGCGCCAAAGGTGACACCTCGGTGGGATAGGCGGTGATAAAGGTCGGATCCTTGAGGCGGTGCTCCACGGTCTTTTCAAAAATCTCGATCTGCACCTTGCCCAGACCGTAATTATCCTTCAGCGGGATGGCCAGGCGTTCCGCCACGGCACGCGCCGTCCCCAGGGCTTCGATATCGACCGGCGCCAGATCGGGATTGAATTGCAGGATTGACTCTTTAACCGTCATGCGCCGAAAGGGCTGACCGAATTCATAATTCTCACCCTGATAAGTAATGGTGGTCGTTCCCAGGATTTTCTGGGCCATGCCGCGTAGCAGGGTTTCGGTGAGATCCATGAGGTCGCGATAGTCCGCATAGGCCTCGTAGAATTCCAGCATGGTGAATTCCGGGTTATGGCGGGTGGATAAACCTTCATTACGAAAATTGCGGTTGATCTCGTAGACTCTCTCGAAACCGCCCACGACCAAGCGTTTCAAATACAGCTCGGGAGCCACGCGCAAAAACAGCTCCATATCCAGGGCATTGTGATAGGTGGTAAACGGCCTTGCCGTGGCGCCGCCGGGGATGACCTGCATCATGGGGGTCTCGACTTCCAGGAAACCGCGCTCATTGAGGAAACCGCGAATATAATTGACGACGGCGGTACGCATGCGGAAGGTATTGCGACTGATCTCGTTCATGATCAGGTCGAGATAGCGCTGCCGGTAACGGGTTTCCTGATCGGCGAGTCCGTGAAACTTCTCCGGCAGAGGCCGCAGCGATTTGGTCAGCAAGCGAAGCTTATCCACTTTAACCGACAATTCGCCGGTCTTGGTGCGGAACAACACCCCCTCGGCACCCAGGATATCGCCGACATCCCAGCCCTTGAACGCCTCATAAGCGCCTTCCGGCAAGGCATCGCGCTGCACGAACACCTGGATGCGCCCCGACATATCCAGCAGCTGGGCGAAACTGGCCTTGCCCATGATGCGCTTGGCCATCATGCGTCCTGCCACACTTACCCGACGCGGATTCGACTCAAAATAGTCGTTATCCTTATCGCCATATTCGGCGTGCAGTTCGCCCGCCATCACATTGCGGCGAAAATCGGTGGGAAATGCGACGCCATGTTCACGCAATGCCGCCAGTTTGGCGCGACGCTGGGCAATCAAGGCATGTTCGTCTTGTTCCGCCGCGACCTTGGTTTGATCAGTACTATCCGTCATCGTCAATTACAATCCACTCTTCAAACTTGCTTCAAGAAATCCGTCCAGATCGCCGTCGAGCACCGCTTGGGTGTTCCCCACTTCCACGCCGGTGCGCAGATCCTTGATCCGGGATTGATCCAAAACATAGGAACGAATCTGGCTACCCCAGCCGATATCGGCCTTGCTGTCTTCCACCGCCTGCTCTACCACGCGGCGTTTCTGCATCTCCATCTCGTACAGTTTGGCCTTGAGTTGCTTCATGGCGGTGGCGCGATTTTTGTGTTGCGAGCGATCGCTTTGACACGATACCACGATCCCGCTGGGGACGTGAGTGATACGAATGGCGGACTCGGTGCGATTGACGTGCTGTCCGCCGGCACCGCTGGCGCGATAGGTATCCACCTTCAAATCAGCGGGGTTGATGTCGATCTCGATATCATCGTCCACTTCCGGTGAGATGAATACCGAGGCAAACGAGGTATGACGACGGTTGCCCGAATCGAACGGCGACTTACGCACCAGACGGTGCACACCGGTCTCGGTACGTAACCAGCCATAGGCATACTCGCCTTCGAATTTCACCGTGGCACTCTTGATCCCTGCCACATCGCCGTCGGAGATCTCGATAATCTCGGTGGTAAAGCCGCGCCGCTCTCCCCAGCGCAGATACATACGCAGCAATATATTGGCCCAGTCCTGGGCCTCGGTACCGCCGGAACCGGCTTGAATGTCCATGAAGGCGTTGTTGGGATCCATCTCCCCGGAAAACATCCGGCGAAATTCCAGGGCTTCGAGCCGTTCTTCCAACTTATCCAGATCGGCCACCACCCCCTGCACGGTCTCCTCGTCGCCCTCCTCTTCAGCCAGCTCCAGCAAGCCGTCGGCATCCGTCAAACCATCGTCCAAGGAGCGAATGGTGTCCACCACCTGCTCGAGCTTTGCCCGTTCCCGGCCCAGTTCCTGGGCACGTTCCGGTTTATTCCATATATCAGGGTCTTCCAGCTCCCGCTCGACCTCTACCAGTCGCTCGCGCTTGCTGTCGTAGTCAAAGATACCCCCTCAGGGTGACGGCACGCTCCCTCATGTCTTCTATACGTCTATGTATTGGATTGATTTCCATAATAAAAATAATTTTTCTCTGTAAATACGGGTGGGGAATTCTAACACACCCCTTTAGGAAGGAAGCAACGATTTCAATATGTTATTGATTATTATCAGCGCTGAACCTACGTACTTACACACGCTTACCGCCTTGAGAGGTGAGCTTCTCAAAGCCTCTCAGGGCTTGCCTATATCTATTTTTGGGATATAATTCCCAAATATAATCTTGGCAATCCTGACAACCATAAGCAGGTGCAACGTGGTTCTTAATTGGTGGCATTAAGGTAAGGAGCATCATCATGATGACTAAACAGCAGATCGCGGTCTCCGGGACCGCCCTCGCCATTACACTGACTCTGATGGCCTGCGGCAGCGGCAGCAACAGCACCAGCGGCTCCCTCGCTTCCAGCTCGAGGACGACGACAACCCAAGGCGTCATTACCGGATTCGGCAGCGTCTTCGTCAACGGCGTTGAATATTTCGTCGGCAATAACACGGCGATCAGCGTCAACGGGGATGATAAATCGGAATCCGACCTGCAGCTGGGAATGCTGGTAACGGTGCAAGGTACCGTCAATCCCGACGGTAAAATCGGCATGGCGAATCAGATCAAGTACGCCAACGTGATAGAAGGCGTCGTCACCGCCAATACGGTGGCCAGCGACGGTACCGGCACCTTGACCGTAATGGGGCAAACCGTTGCGGTGACCGCCGATACGGTGTTTGACAGCAAAGTTGCCAGCATTAGTTCTCCGGATCTTATTCAAGCCGGCAACATCGTCGAGGTCAGCGGCTATGCCTCCAACAGCGGGCAAGTCACGGCCACCCGCATCGAGGTGAAAGCGGTTTCCCAGGCGGCTGGCGTCAGCCTCGAATTAAAGGGCACCATCGCCAACCTCGACACCGGTAACTCGACGTTCACCATCGGCGGACTGACGGTGGATTACAGCGGACTCACCGCGGCCTATCTACCGAGTGTCGCGTTGAGCAACGGACTCTACGTCGAAGTCAGAAGCTCGGCCCCCTACGACGGCACCGGTTCCATGATTGCAAGCGCCATCTCTGTGGAGGATGACGGCTTCAAGGGGCATGAAGGCCATGACGGTGAGGGCCTGGAAGTAAGAGGCCTGGTCACGGCGGATTACGCCAACGGACAATTTGAACTCAACGGTCGTACTGTGCTCGTCAAGTCCACTACCCTGCTGGTAAACGGCGATACCGCGCAATTGCTGACCGGCACTCAAGTCAAGGTCGAAACCCACTTTGATGCCAACGGCTCGTTGGTAGCGGATAAGATCGAATTCAAAGCCACTGCGACATTTGAATATAAGGGCGTCTTGCAAGCGGTCGACACCGATGCCGGCACTGTGACGATCCTGGGCAAAACCATCTACGTAGATAACAGCACGCTTATGATGGATAAGAGCGACTACGCCATCCGCTACTTCAACCTGACCGACCTGGATCCCAACAATGCCGACTACCTGGAGATCCATGCCTATAAGAATGCCACGACCGGCAATCTGGTAGCCACTCGTGTCGAGCGGGAGAGCTACTCCTCGCAATCCAAGGTCATGGGAACAGTGGATGCCATAGATAATCTGGTCGTGGCGGGCGTCGCCGTTGACGTCTCCAATGCGGGTATCATTCCCACGTTGAGCATCGGCCAAACGGTGCTGGTCACCGGCACCTACAGCAACGATGTATTGTTGGCGGCTCACGTTTCCGTAATACAGTCGTCAGCGGGAGAACACGGACACGAAGTCTCCTAGGACAACCACAGCGAACAGCATTGAGTGATAATATTCAGTTAAGTAATCAGGACTTGATACGGTAAACCCTCACTTATAGATAATATAGGAACACGGTTCGCACCCTATTATGGAAACATCCCTCAACAAGGCCCTCTCCGCGGCAATCCTCCGGCTCCTGCGCCCGCTGGTCCGCGTCTTGTTGCGCAATGGTGTCTCGTACAACGGATTTGCCGATCTGGCCAAATGGGTATTCGTGGATGTGGCCGCCAAGGAATTTGGCGTCCCGGGGCGCAAACAATCCGATTCCCGCATTTCGGTGGTTACCGGACTGACGCGCAAGGAAGTGGCGCGGATCAAAGGCATCGAGACCCCCGACGATACTGACGCCGAGCAACAGTACAATCGTGCTGCGCGGGTCATAGGCGGCTGGCTGCGCGATCGCCGCTTCAGTGCCCAGGACGGTTCACCCGCCCTCCTCCCCTTCGACGGGCCGGATAGCTTCAGTGAATTGGTCAAGGCCTACAGCGGCGACATGACCGCCCGTTCCATCCTTGATGAACTACTGCGCGTCGGCGCGGTCGAACGCAATCAAGAGGGCATGATTCGTCTGTTAGTTTCCGCCTATGTTCCCGTGGGCAGTGATGCCGGCAAGCTGCACATACTCGGCAGCGACGTAGCCCTGCTCATCGGAACCATCGATCACAATATGCACGAGACCCAAGAACAACCCCGTTTTCAACGCAAGGTCGCCTACGACAATCTGCCAGTGGAGGCGCTCCCTAAGCTCCGGGCGCTTACCGATAAGCACGCCCAGACCTTGCTGCAAGAGATCGATCGCTATTTGTCTCAACAGGATCGCGACATCAACTCGGACGTGCAAGGGACCGGACGTAAACATGCGGGCATCGGCATCTACTATTTCGAAGAAGATGCGCCCGAGGAGAAGTAGCATGCGTAGCCCACGACTCAGAAACCTATGTTTGATGACTGCCTTTGTCATAGGACTGGCGGCCTGCGGCGGCGGCACCCAGGTGGCCGGCGGCGGCATCGGCGGCACCGGCATCAGTCAAGGTCCGATCACCGGGTTCGGCAGTATTTTCGTCAATGGCGTCGAATTCAATACCGACAGTGCCACCATCATCAAAGACGGCACCACCATCGGTCCCGTCTCTACGCCTGATCTGAAAAATTACTTGAAGGTCGGCATGGTGGTCACCGTCGACGGCGACATTGCCAACAGCACCAGCGGCACCGCCGCTACCGTGACCTACGCCAAGGAACTGCAAGGCCCCATTACCGCTAAGTCGACCGACACCCTCACTGTGCTCGGCCAAACGGTGATCGTGGACAATCTGACCAAGATCGAGGTTGCAGGGGTAACGTCTCCGGCATCCATCGCGGATATCAAGGTGGGCGACATTGTGGAGGTAAGCGGCTTCTCTACCGCGAGCGGAATTCGCGCCACCTATATCGAGGCTAAACAGGCGAGCACGACTGCGAAATACGAGTTAAAAGGTACGATCTCCGCAATCACTAATTATACGCTCCTTACCATCGGCAACCAAACGGTGGATATCAATGGCGGCGCTAGATTTAAATTTACGCCGAAGGTCGGTGACTACGTTGAGGTCAAGGGCACTCTCGGCGCGGGAGGCAACCTCGTGGCCAGTTCCATGGAGCTCAAATCCCGCACCTTGAATACGACAAACGCAGACAAGGCCGAACTGCAAGGCTATGTCACCAGTACAAGCTCCGCCACCGATTTCGTGCTGAATGCGCAGCCGGTGCAGATAAATTCTCAAACCAAGTTCAGCGGCGGTATCGCTGCCGACATTAAGCCGGGACTGATTCTTGAAGTAGAGGGCTCTTTAGTCAACGGCACGCTCATTGCCACCAAGATTGCCTTCGAAGATAATCTTGAACTGGAGGGCACCGTCCATACAATTGATACAAACACCAAGGCCCTGACACTGGATTCCTATCCAGACATCAGCATCTCCTTCAGCGACATCTTGACCGAGCTTGAAGGCGTAAACACATTCATTGATATTACCCCAGGCAATCTCGTGAAGGTACGGGGTCGCAAGCTCGATGTGGCTACCTGTACCCTCGGCCAATGCGTACTTGCGACTCAACTAAGCGTGGAGAGTACCTCGTCAGCTTCCTCGGGAAGTTCGGGCACAGGGAGCTCTGGTGGTAGTTCAGGCGGCACAAGCACGAGTACCAGCGCTGAACTACAGGGTCCCGTTGACAACATAGTACCCGGTCAAAGCATTACCGTCCTCGGCGTAACAGTGAACACCGCGTCCATAACCAGCTTCAGCGGTGATGGTATTTCAGACAGTGCCACCTTTTTCGATAACGTCAAAATCGGTGATCTTGTAGACGTGACGGGTACACAGGTAGGCACGGCCGTTACGTGGGATGCGGTAGAAGTAGACAATTGAAAATAGGAAAGCCATCATCCTAAATATGCTTTAAACGCTGTACTCTGCGGAAATCTGCCAATCGGCCAGCACTTCTTTCCTCACCAGGCAGCGATGAGTAACACCCTCCCAACCCTCATGGAATATGGCCATCTGATTGGGCAAACCCAATTCCCGGCTTGTTACGGAGATGTACTACATTTCCGCCCTCCTCTAGCACTTGTGTCGTGCCTTACAAAGCTTCTTGTAGCGCTTGCTGTTCTCCGCTCCCGATCGTGGGGGCAGCCTTAGTGAATCCGACTCGAAATAGAATACCTTTTAGCCGCCCTGTCCAATTCGGCAATTACACCCGGGGTCGTCAGTGCGGGTAGAGTGAGACATATCCGGCTGTTTACCAGACAATGCCAACCTCACTAGAAACGCCGTCCCCGCCGGCATAGTCAACCAACTTGCCCTGTAGCCAGCAAATTTACATTAACATATTGATAATTGAATATATTTAATTGAAGCAACCTGGAATCGCAAGGATTCATTTCAGTTTCTTCAGATATTCGCCGTGGTTCCATTAAAACGAATGTGACGAACCCCTCATTTTCCCTATCCATCACTTGCATTTAGCATATTATGGGAATATTTTCCCAAATGACTATTGGAATTTACTTGCCCCCTTTAAAGGCAGAGACCCTAAGAATCAATATTAACTAAATCGAGGTACATCATCATGAAAAAACAACATCTTGCATTATCCGCCACAGCCGTTGCCGTGTCTCTGGCCTTAGCTGCCTGCGGCGGCGGCACCGGCGCCGGCCTAACCTCAAGCACAACTACCCAAGGCGTCATTACCGGCTTCGGCAGCGTCTTCGTCAACGGTGTTGAATACAACACCGGCAACAGTACGACCATCAACATGGAGGGAGTGGATAGTCCCGAGTCCGCTCTCAAGGTCGGTATGCTGGTCACATTGCAGGGTGCCGTCAATGCCGACGGCAAAACCGGGACAGCCTCGGCAATCAAATACGCTAACCAGATGGAGGGCGTGGTTAACGCCAACACCGTCGCCGCCAATGGTACCGGCACCCTCACCGTCATGGGCGAGACCGTCAATGTCACTGCCGACACGATATTCGAGAGCAAGGTCGCAGGCATCACCGCAGCGAATCTGATTCAGGTGGGTAACATCGTCGAGGTCAGCGGCTATGCCTCGAGCACCGGTGTGGTAACAGCCACCCGTGTCGAGGACAAGGCAGCGGCGCTAGCCGCCGGCGCGGTCATCGAATTAAAGGGCACCATTTCGGGTCTAGATACCACCAACAAATCCTTTATGCTCGGGAGCGTGACTGTGGATTACAGCGGCGTGACTCCGGCAGACCTGCCGAACGTCGCTTTGGCCAACGATCAGTATGTCGAGGTCAAAACCAGCACCAGCTACGCCGGTACGGGCAATCTTATCGCTGCCCGCATCGAGCTTACCGACGACGGTGTTAATGGGCATGATGGCCAGGAGGGTGAGGATCTCGAGGTCAAGGGCATGGTCACCGCCGATTTCACCAATAATAAATTTGAATTAAACGGCCGCAACGTGACAGTCGATGCCAATACCGAATTCGACCATGGTGACACGACACAGTTGTTGACCGGGACAAAGGTCAAGGTCGAAACCCATTTCGATGCCAATGGCAATTTGGTCGCAGACAGCATCGAGTTCAAACAGGCTTCGGAACTTGAATTCGCAGGCGCCTTGGAGAGCGTCGATACCACGGCGGAAACAGTCACGATCATGGGACAGGTTTTCTACGTGGACAACAATACCGTTATGCTCGACAACAGCGATGCCGCCGTGCGTTTCTTTAAACTAACCGACCTGTCCGCGGCCAATAGTGACCATCTTGAGATGAATGCCTATCTGGACACCACGACCGGACATCTGATCGCCACCAAGCTCGAACGCAAAAATATTATCTCTAGTGCTAGTGAGGCGATGGTCACAGGCACGGCGGATACCACAAGCGGACTGACAGTGTCGGGTATTGCCGTCGATACCTCTACTGCGACAGGGACGGTCCCCGCACTGAGCAACGGCAGCAAGGTTGAGATCACCGGCACCTACAGTAACGGCGTTCTTTATGCCAACCAGGTGACCTTGTATCCTTGATAAGGATAAGCACAGTTGACTGGTGCCAATAAAACAGGAAGGCGGCCCGTGTATCGGGCCGCCACTTGATCCGCACCAATCGAAAAGCCACTTCTCCCTATGGAAAAATCATTTAACAAGGCAATCGCCGCGGCAATCCTTCGCCTCCTCCGCCCGCTGATTCGCATGCTGCTACGCAACGGTATTTCCTACGGTGCCTTTGCCGACTTGGCCAAATGGGTATTTGTCGACGTAGCCAGCAAGGAGTTCGCTATGCCGGGTCGTAAGCAATCAGACTCCCGGATTTCAGTGCTTACCGGTTTGAGCCGCAAAGAAGTCGCACGGGTAAAAGGCATCGCCGCCCCAAGCGACGCAGTCGAAGACAGGCAATATAATCGCGCATCACGAGTGATTTCTGGTTGGATGCGCGACCGACGCTTTACCGCAAATGACGGATCCTGTGCGCCGCTCCCTTTCGATGGTGAGGCGAGCTTCAGCGAACTGGTCCGGACTTATAGTGGCGACATGACCGCACGCGCCATCCTCGATGAATTGATACGGGTTGACGCCGTAGAGCAAGATCAGAACGGTCGTATCCATCTGTTGGCTTCCGGTTACATACCTAAAGGCAGTGATGCCGCCAAACTCCATATCCTTGGCACCGATGTGGCGTTATTGATTGACACTATCGATCATAATTTGCACCAGCTAAAGGATCAACCCCGCTTTCAGCGCAAAGTTGCCTATGACAATCTCCCCGCGGAGGCGCTCCCCAAACTACGGGAACTCAGTCAATCACACGCACAAACCATTCTCAACGAGATCGATCATTACCTCGCTCAACTCGATCGCGATCTTAACCCGTCTGTACATGGTAGCGCCCGCAAACACGCCGGCATCGGCATCTATTATTTTGAAGAAGATGTGCCCGAGGAGAACTAACATGGCAATACATCGATTAGGAAATAGTATATTAATCGCCCTCCTTGTTATCGGCATGGCCGCTTGCGGCGGCGGCACCCAGTTGGCCGGCGGGGGCATCGGCGGCACCGGCATCAGTCAAGGACCCATCACCGGATTCGGCAGCATTTTCGTCAATGGCGTCGAGTTCAATACCAACAATGCCACCATCATCAAAGATGGGACTACCATCGACCCCCTCTCTACGAGTGATCTGAAAAAATATTTAAAGGTCGGCATGGTAGTCACCGTCAATGGCGATATTGCCAACAGCATCAGCGGCACCGCCACCACCGTAGCCTACGCTAAAGAGTTGCAGGGTCCTATCACAGCCATCACGCCTCCCAACGCCCTCACGGCACTTGGTCAATCGGTAATTGTTGATAACCTGACCAAGATCGAGATCACGGGTGTCGCCTCCGCCACCATCACTGATCTTAAGCTCCAAGATACGGTCGAAGTCAGTGGCTTTCCTACGGCCAATGGCACCCTACGCGCCACTTACATCGAGGTAAAATCACCCAGTGCCGACGTCGAACTGAAGGGTATTGTCAGCACAATCAGCGGCACTGTTCTCACTATCGGCGCGCAGTACGTCGATATCAGCGCTCTCACTCTAGCCGCTGCTCCCGTCGCTGGTGACTATGTGGAGGTGAAAGGCATCCTTAGCGGAACGATTGTGCAAGGAAGCAGCCTTGAATATAAATCCAATTCTCTAGACACCGTTAGCGCCGACAAGGCCGAACTGCAAGGTTATGTTAACAGTGTGAACGCCACCACACCGGAATTCTTAGTAAATGGGCAAGCGGTACAAACCAACCCTCAAACCAATTTCAATGGCGGCACAGCCAGCGATATTAAGCCGGGACAATGGCTTGAGGTGGAAGGAGCCTTGGTCAACAGTATCTTCATCGCCGCCAAGGTGACATTCGAAGACAATATCAGTTTGGAAGGTAATGTGGCTTCCGTGAACGGGAACATACTTACTATCGACAATTATCCAAATATCGGCATCGAAGTGAATGACACATTAACGGACGGCAGCACGAATCCGCACGGAGTCGGTGACCACATAATAATCCGCGGACGTAAACTTGGCACAAGCTGCGTAACCGCCACATGTCTGCTTGCAACGGAACTTGAATCAATGACGGCAACTGGCACTATGCCAGTGGAACTGCAAGGACCTGTTGAAGCGCTGGACTCGGCAGCTCAGACCGTCACAGTACTCGGAGTCCCGGTGAATACAACATCGATCCAAAGCTTCGATGGGAATGGCATCACCGACGCCATCAGCTTCTTCAACACCGTCAAGGTCGGCGATTTGATTGATATAACCGGCACCCAGACGGCTGGCGCAATCACATGGCAAGCGATGGAATTGGACAATTAGAGGAAACTCAATTGACGACGTTGCGGACTAAGCCCTGCAAAAAAGCCTCTATATTGGCGGCAACTTCATTCACCAGCCTTTGGCGCGCCTCACGGCTGGCCCAGGCGATATGGGGTGTCACGATAAGATTGGGAATGTCGGCGCCAAGCAAAGGATTATCCTGCGGCGGCTCCTGGACGAGCACATCCATGCCCGCTCCGCCCAGGTGACGCGAGCGCAACACCTCCAATAAAGCCAGTTCATCGACGATGCCGCCGCGAGAGGTATTGATCAGCAGCGCGCCCCGTTTCATAGCCCGCAATTGTCTGGCACCGATCATGCCGCGGGTTTCGTCAGTCAGAGGACAGTGCAGCGTTAACACATCCACCTGGGGCAATAATTCCGACAATGGCACCCGCCCCACCCGCGGTTCGCTTCCGACTCGGTCCGCGATCAATATCCGCATACCGAAGGCTATCGCGATCCTCTCTACCGCCTGCCCCAGCTCACCGTAGCCGACAATGCCCAGCAACTTGCCGTACAGCTCATGGATGGGATAATCAATGAAAGAAAAATGCACGCTTCTTTGCCAGCGGCCGGCTTGCACGGCCTGATGATATTCGGGCAAATGGCGCATCAAGGCCAGCAGCAGCGTAAAGACATGCTCCACCACCGACGGCGTAGCATAGCCGCGCGCATTACATACCGTGATCCCCCGCCGCTTCGCCGCCTCCAGATCGACATTGTTGGTCCCGGTGGCGGCGATGCAAACCAGTTTAAGGCTCTTGGCCGCGGCCAATGTCTGTTCATCCAACACGACTTTATTGGTAATCACAATATCCGCATCGGAAATGCGTTCGGGCACGGCGGTCGCCGGCGTGGCATCATAATATCTCCAGGCAATAGCCGCGCCCTCCAGAGGCTTCATATCCAGTGCGGATTGGACCAAGGACCCGGCATCAAGAAATACGCCGCGCATACTCACCCCTCACAATTGTTCAAAACACAGCTCTGCACAGCCACGTCAGAACATTTCGTTACGGCCTTTCATAAAAAAACTACCTACAAATAAAACCCCATAATAATTAAATGATTTCAATGGCTTGAGTGTATTATAATTAATCGATTGATTTATATTGATTTTTTAATTCTAAAAAAAGACCGCTAAAGTTTTGCTGATGCACTCCGAACAATTACACGCAACTTAAGCAGATATTACCATTGACTTAAGAAGAAAATTGCTGCTCCCGGCGTTTTTGGACTAGCAGTACATAAGAAATAATAGAGAAAAAACGTGGACAATAATAAGAAAAAATTGCCCTCCAACACTACCAAATTTACGGCCACATGGTCAATTTGTCTGGCCATGGGAATCGTCCAGATCCTGGTCGTAGCGTGGCTGGCGAATGGCGTGAGCTTGATAAGGCTAGCAGCCTTAAGCGCCTCGCTCCTGATCACCGCCACCATCACTGCCTGGGTGCTCAGTTACAGGCAGAGGTCGCAAATCAGCTCCGCGCTTAGCGTCGCGCAACAAAACTGGGATGAGGCGTTGCGGGGCTCAAGAGCAACTGACGGGATATGCGGACTGGATGAATTGTGCCTGTCCATCACGCCCATTCTGGTCAGGCAAATCGATACCGCCCGCACCCAAACTCAAGAAGCCATCACCTCCCTGGCACAGCGCTTCTCCAACATATCGGAGCGCCTGGGAAGCGCCGTGGCCGCCTCACAACAAACTGCGGGCGGTTTGACTGGAAATGCGGAGGGCAGCGCCGTCCACGTACTCGCCGTCAGTGAGCGTGAATTGACCTCTTTAATCGGCTCATTGGAATCAGCCCAAGGCGCACGCGCGGCTATGTTGACTGAGATTCGCGGCCTGATGCGCTATACGGATGAGCTGCGCAATATGATTGATGAGGTTGGCGCCATAGCAAATCAGACGAATCTTCTCGCCCTCAACGCCTCTATAGAAGCCGCTCGCGCCGGTGAGACCGGACGTGGTTTCGCAGTGGTGGCCGATGAAGTTCGCAATCTATCCGGAGTTTCGAGTGACACCGCCAAAAAAATGGCCGAGAAAATCGGCGCGGTCAACACCGCCATCAGTAATGCATCCCAGATAGCGGAGAATACTTCGATTCAGGACGAGCAATCCATTCACGCCTCTGAATCGCTTATTCGTAATGTTATCGATCGTTTCGAACGCGTCACCTCTCGCCTGTCGGAGGCGTCGGAATTGCTGCAACAGGAAAGCAGCGGCATAGGCAACGAAGTTGGCGAAGTTCTGGTGTCACTCCAATTCCAGGATCGCGTAAACCAGATATTGAGCCATGCGCAGAACAGCATGGATAAATTAGTCGAACATATTAAAGCCGCCCAGACCAAGCAGCGGGAGTCAGGCGAATTGCAACGGATCGACTCTGCTGGCTGGATGAAGGATATGGAAATTGCCTATGCCACCGAAGAACAGCGCCATAATCATCAAGGCAAGGAACAAGTTAAGTCGGCTGACGCTCAGGATATAACGTTTTTCTAGGAGGAGAAATGGCTAAAACCGTATTAATCGTTGATGACTCGGCCAGCCTGCGGCAGGTAGTAAATATAGCTCTAAAAGGTGCCGGATACAATGTAATCGAGGCATGCGATGGCAAGGACGCGCTATCCAAGCTCAATGGCGAAAAGATTCATCTCATCATCAGCGACGTGAACATGCCCAATATGGACGGCATTACCTTTGTCAAGGAAGCGAAAAGACTACCCAATTATAAATTCACACCGATCATCATGCTTACCACTGAATCTCAGGAAGAAAAGAAGAAAGAAGGTCAAGCGGCCGGAGCCAAGGCTTGGGTGGTAAAACCCTTTCAACCTGCACAAATGCTAAGCGCCGTATCAAAACTGATCATGCCCTGATTCAGGCCGAGGATATATAAGTAGAAATATTTACGAGATTAGATCTGACAAACCCTAACCAAAAAAACGATCAAGGAAGAACGACCATGGCAACCATCTCCAAGAACAAGAAGGGCATTCATCGCCTAAAACTAGAAGGCGAGTTGACTATTTACAACGCGGCAGAGATGAAAACGTCCATTTTTGCGGAACTGCAAAAAAACAAGGAACTAGAGATCGATCTCGGCAAGGTAAACGAAATAGATTCGGCCGGTCTTCAGCTGCTATTGCTGGCTAAGCGCGAAGCCACCAATCACAACAAATCTATGCGACTGATAAACCACAGTGAAGCCGCTCTGGAAATTTTCAACCTCTACCACGTGGCGGAACATTTTGGAGACCCTATCGTCTTGCGAGGAAAAGCTAATTAAACATTCCTATTCGCAAAATACGTTACAACCCAGGAGAGCGACATGAATATAGATCAGGCACTGAATACTTTCCTTGAAGAGAGCCGCGAGCTATTGCAGCAAATGGAAGATGCCCTGATGTATTTGGAAACCGCCGAACAGGACGAGGACACCGTCAATGCCATGTTTCGTGCCGCTCATACCATCAAGGGATCCGCCGGTTTATTTGGACTTGATAGTGTAGTTTCGTTCACACACGTGGTAGAGAATATTCTCGATCAGGTGCGAAGCGGCGAAATTCTCATCACACCAGATCTGGTGGCGGTACTGCTACCCTGCAGCGATCATATCGGAATACTCATAAATGAAAGCATGGATAATAATAACACGCCAAGCGACGAGCTGATCGCGGAAGGCGAGCAGTTATTAGCTAAGTTACGAACCTTTTCGAAGCCGATCACCGACAATACTGACAAGAACAACGAGGGCGAGACACTAACACTCTCGACACAAACCACAGTATCCGTCGAGATGAACGGCAATGATCTTTCCGTAGCAACCGATACTTGGCATATTTCCTTGCGCTTCGGAGAAGACGTACTAAGGAATGGCATGGATCCCGCCTCCTTCCTACGCTATCTGGGAAAACTTGGTGAGATCACTCATGTCACTACCTTGTTCGACAAAATGCCTGACGCGGAGAGCATGGATCCCGAGTCCTGTTATCTCGGCTTCGAAATTGATTTCAAATCGGAGGCCACGAAGAAGGAGATAGAAGATGTATTTGAATTTGTAAGAGAAGATTGCTGGCTGCGCATTCTGGCGCCAAACAGTCGCGTATTCGATTACATCCAGCTCATCTGCGACCTTCCGGAAGGCGAGGAGAAACTCGGACAAATCCTGATCCAAAGCGGCGCCCTAACTCAAAGAGAGTTAGAGGATGGCTTAGCTCGACAGACCGCCCAGGCCTCCGGAAAGCCCGAGCCATCACTCATCGGCAAGATCCTGGTGGATCAAGGCATGGTTCAGCAGCCCGTTGTAGATGCAGCCGTCGCCCAGCAACAAAATCTACGCGAAAGAAAACCTCAGGATAGCCGTCTTATTCGGGTTCAAGCAGATAAATTGGATACGCTAATCAATCTGGTGGGTGAACTGGTAATTGCCGGCGCATCCGCCAACCTTCTGGCCCAGCGCGCAGGTGACGGCGCATTACTGGAAGCCACCTCAACCATGTCGCGTTTGGTAGAAGAAATCCGCGACGGCGCTCTCCAATTGCGCATGGTACAAATCGGCGAAACCTTCCATCGCTTTCAGCGGGTTGTACGCGACGTCAGCAAGGAATTAGGTAAAGATATCGATATAATCATCAGCGGCGCAGAGACTGAATTGGATAAAACCGTCGTTGAAAAGATCAGCGATCCATTGATGCATCTGGTGCGTAACTCCATGGATCACGGCATTGAAGCCGCGGATCTGCGAGTCGCCCAGGGCAAACCCAGCAAAGGTCATTTACGGCTTAATGCCTATCACGATTCGGGCAGCATAGTAATTGAGGTGGCCGACGACGGCGGCGGCCTCAACAAGGAAAAAATCCGGCAGAAGGCCTTGGAGCGCGAGATTATTACCTCCACGCAAAATTTGTCCGACAAGGAGATTTTCAATCTCATATTTGAACCTGGATTTTCAACCAGTGATCAAGTCAGTAATTTGTCCGGTCGCGGCGTCGGCATGGATGTGGTACGCCGCAACATTGAAGCCCTGCGCGGCAGCGTCGATCTTGATAGCGTAGAAGGCTCGGGCACCACGGTGCGCATACGCCTCCCGCTGACCTTGGCCATTATTGACGGCTTCCTGGTTGGCGTATCCAACAATTCCTATGTCGTACCGCTCGACATGGTTTTGGAATGTGTTGAACTCACCCCGGCGCAGCAGCAATCTTCACGCGCCACCAACTATATAAACCTTCGCGGCGAAGTACTGCCCTTTATTCGTCTCCGTGATCTATTCGGCGTTGAAGGTGCAGCTCCGCGTCGAGAGAGCATCGTAGTCATGCAGTATGCGGGACAGCAGGCGGGTCTGATGGTCGACTCCCTTATGGGTGAGTTTCAAACTGTCATCAAGCCTATGGGAAAACTATTCACTCATCTAAAGGGTATTGCGGGATCGACCATACTAGGCAGCGGCGATGTGGCTCTGATCCTAGATGTGCCGTCACTGGTTCAACGAGCCGTCAATGCGGAAACTCGCGCTTCCTCACTAAACAATCCGGCCTTGGCAACAACAGGCAAATAACACAACTTAGTCATATCTAAAGGAGATCAATAATGTTCAGGAACATGAAAATAGGCATGCGCTTAGGGCTGGCATTCGGACTGGTCCTCGTTATGCTGGCAACCGTCGCCTTCATCGGTATCAGCAGACTTGCTGATCTTAACGGCAATGTAGAGGAGCTCGTCAATGACCGTTACCCCAAGACTGTTTTAGGAAATGACATCATCGACGATGTCAATGCTGTAGATAAGGATATGCTAAGTGTTGTTTTGGAGAAAGACGCCGCTCAAGAAAAGAAATTTATCGATGAAATAACGGATACTGAAAATGATGTCGGCGCGAAGTTTGACAAACTGCAAGCAGTCGTCAACACCGAAAAGGGTAAGGAACTTCTGAAAATCATTCAAGGTACGCGCTCCAGCTTCAATAGTGTACAAGACCGCTTCCTGAAGGCAGCACAGGAGGGAAACAGCAAGGAAGCCGACGATATCGTCCTGAAAGAAGTGCCGAAAGTGCAAAAAGCCTATTTCGAAGCCGTCAATAAACTGAATGACGCTCAAGATCAAGACATGATTGAGTCGGGCAAGCAATCTGCCGAGGAGTATATTAATGCCAACCGCGAGATGCTCTTCATCAGTATCGCCGCGGTTTTGATCGGTTTGGGCGCTGCATTCTGGATAACCCGTGGCATTACCCGCCCTTTGAATGAAGCCGTCTCTGTCGCCAATCAGTTAGCGGAGGGCGACCTTAATGCCAAAATCGAGGTCACTAGTAAGGATGAAACCGGTCGGCTGCTTGCTTCGATGCGCGATATGATAGGCAACCTATCAGGGATCATTTCCAATGTGCGCAGCGCCGCCGACAATCTGTCCTCCGCATCAGAAGAGGTGTCGGCCACCGCTCAGGGCCTGAGCCAGGCCACCAGCGAGCAGTCCGCCTCCGTTGAGGAAACTTCCGCCTCGGTCGAGCAGATGAGTGCCTCCATTTCTCAAAATGCCGAGAATGCCAAGGTCACCGACAGCATGGCTTCTAAGGCAGCCAAGGAAGCCACCGAAGGCGGGGAATCCGTCAAGCAAACGGTTACCGCCATGCGTCAGATCGCCGATAAGATCGGGATAATCGACGACATCGCCTACCAGACCAATCTCCTAGCATTAAATGCCGCCATCGAGGCCGCACGTGCCGGTGAACACGGCAAGGGCTTCGCCGTGGTCGCCGCCGAGGTTAGAAAGCTGGCCGAGCGCTCTCAGGTGGCCGCTCAGGAAATAGGCGAAGTAGCCTCCAGCAGTGTCCAACTCGCGGAGAAGGCCGGGAACCTCCTGGACGAGATGGTGCCTTCCATCAACAAGACCTCCGATCTGGTTCAGGAAATCACTGCCGCATCCGAGGAGCAATCCAGCGGTGTATCGCAGATCAATACCGCGATGGAGCAGCTCAACAAAATTACCCAGCAGAATGCCTCCAGTAGCGAAGAACTGGCAGCAACCGCCGAAGAAATGAGCAGTCAGGCTGAAGAATTGCAACAGGTAATGGGTTTCTTCAAGATAGACACTCAATCGGGATTTGACAAAATAGCCAAACAACACAAAGCTCGCGAGACCTTGAGCAAAACCGGCACAACCGGCGTCTCGGAGAAACTCGTAGCCTCCCATGGCACATCTCATGCCGATCCTAGCGAATCCGAATTCGTCAAATTTTAAGGGGAAGCACCATGGGTGAACTCATCAAAAGACATCCGTCGCAAAATTTCGCCGATGATGAACAGCTCCAATACCTGACGTTCCTGCTTGGTGGAGAAACATTTGCCATCGGCATCCTTAATATCAAGGAGATCATTGAGTACGGTAACGTCACAGCCGTGCCGATGATGCCCGATTTCGTGCGTGGCGTGATTAACTTACGCGGCGCGGTGGTACCGGTCATCGATCTCGCTATGCGTTTCTCGCGCCCGCCTTCCCCCGTTACCCGCCGGACCTGTATCGTTCTTATCGAAGTGGAGGCCGAAGGCGAGCAATACAACATCGGTGTTACGGTAGATGCGGTAAATGAAGTACTCGAAATACCCGGCACGGAGATCGAGCCGCCACCGACATTCGGCGCCAAGAT